>OMDD01000778.1_pt1 | contig 14698 bp, 24 predicted proteins | sample 1674331 | NCBI WGS metagenome assembly OMDD01 (sample SAMEA103958164, study PRJEB25191) | human gut metagenome | biome: human-associated habitat [ENVO:00009003]; feature: intestine environment [ENVO:2100002]; material: feces | place: Germany | collected 2013/2015
GTCCATCAACAGGATTTTATCATAATCCTGTCCCAAACGTTTCATTAAGATATACGCTTTTGACGTTAAATCATACTGTTTCACTTCTTCACTTTCTGCAACTTCTTTGGGCAGAAAAAGAATACCCTTTGGTACAGCCCACAGACTGAACATCGGATATTCTTTGTGCCACAAGTGATACTCGGCAGGATTAAACGTCATTCCGAGAAAAAATTGCTTGCCTCCATAATCATGGGGATTTCTCTGTCTTCGGAGCATCCGCACGGTTCGTAATACGCATACGGTAAAGTAGGCAAGTATTCAATTAATTCATTTCGGACGGTTCGTAAATCTTGTCCTGTAAGGTACTCATTGAAAATCTTCAAACCATAATAAGTATGGAACTCTTTCGGAAGCGTCTCAATAACATTTCCTCCCTCATCCACCAACTGAATAGCAACCAAACAGTCAGCCGCAATACGTCTCCAAAAACCAATGCTATCAGAAAAATGGCGTTCGTGACGAATAGCGTCTTCCAGTAAGGGAACACGGAATACCATCCTGTCAAAAGTGGTTTCCGGTATCCAGAGGTATTCCTCCTTATCAGTTATCTTGGGAATGACAGGCGGAGTAAAACCATTTACCAAGTCCACAGTAATGTGTTCATAGTCCGTGATTTCCTCCATCGCTTCCTTTACTTCGGGTAGGTAATCAATCTTATCCAAATTAATGTCAGCGATTAATTTCTTACCGCAATACTTACAGATGATTTCCTGTTTGGGGATAAATGAAACCCACGCCCTGCGGTGAATCTCAATCAGCATGTTACTGATTTCAGCCAAAGGCAACTTCAACACAGGAGTAGGAATAGTTACCGACCCGTCTTCCAAATACTTCTTTCGCACATCAGAGCCAATTTGAATGTCTCCAATACTTTTTGTAGCAATGGAAACCACATTACCCTGCCATGTGAAAGGTTTGTCTGAAAGTCTCTTTAGAAAGACTTTTTCTGCAACACCATTTGTTTTGAGCAATTCTACGTTCTTATGTACTTCTCCGTTCATACGAAGTCCGGTGGGAAGTTCAAAAAATAAGCTATCCATAATACGATTAGTGTTTTTAAGATTTATAATTAAGAACCTACGGGCAGGATAGTCCAGCCATCGCAGTGAGCTGTATAAGATACAGTAAACTTATCCGAACCACCTACATCAAAAGTAGGATAATTCGATGCACTGAAAGCAAAGCCTTCAAATACAATAGTCAGAACTTCCTTGCCTTGGTGCATCTTTACTGCGGTTACAGGCAATTTGATTCCGTTTTCAATCATTGTGTTAACCAAAGTTTCCATAGCTCGGTCGGTAGCACTTCCGTTGTAAGGACGGGTCAACGTCATTTCACCGTAATCTACCAACTGGTCTGTAAACTTGTACTTTCTGTTCGTACCTGCGTCAACAACTTCAACAGTGCCGGAGGTCTTTTGCATACCCTCAAGAGTTTCAAAAAGACCGTCTGACATAATACCCGGTACAGGAATGTTCAAGTACCACCCATTAACTACATAAATGTCTTGGGGTTTCTGAGGTTTAGCCATAATTATTCAGATTCTAATGAGGTTAATACTCCATCATTTCTTCTCAGAGTGATATGAACGGATTCCGTACATTCGGTGGGTATCCACAAGACATCAATGTTGAGCAACTTTCTATCCTGTCCGGAGGGATTGTTACTCTTATCACAAATACCTTGATAGGCTTGGTCAAAGTCAACACTTCTCTCAAGCGCACCATTATCGTACTCTGTTTTGAAGAACGTATTAAGCTCGACAAGAGCTTCCCTTTTGAGTTCCGGAGTGTTCGGTTTCTGTTCCAAGAAGCGCATCTTAGAATTAAGCGCACGCAAGTAATAAGAAGTCTGCATCCGGACGTGAATACTCATGTACAATTCATTGGTAGAATAAGAACGGGAACTTCCTACATAGTAGCCGGTATTTTCTACATACTGAATAATGTTACAAGAGAATTGCTGTACAAGACGATTGATAGAAGCCTGTGACAAACGAGCCGGAATAACTTCCAGTACGTTATTGAACAGAGAATCTATGCCACCTGGGGGAATGTGAATGAAATCTCCCTGCAAATACGGGGTACGAACATAGGCAGCACCCAAGACAGGCCCGATTGCGGGTATCAACATGGGGTTGCCATTTTCATCCGGAACTTTACACCATCCCAAATATCCCGCTAAGAAACTGGTGTTATTTGTCTGCAAGTCCATTGCGTACAATTCGGCAGTTCCTTCGTCCGCATTCAACGGAAGATTGACAATTCCGATAGGATTCGACTTATCTTTCAGATATTCATTCAGCACTTTCGCCATTGAAAGGGAATGGAACTCCGTACAAGCGATAATCTGAACGTCATACCCATCCAAGCAAGCAAGACCTTTCGGGTCGGTTGTACTTTCAACGGGATAAAAATCAGACTCCACTACTTCACCATCCACACCGCCTGCCAGCGTAGCTGTGTAAACTTTATCGTCACGTTTCTTCACAGAACCCGCAGTAACGGCAATCATAGCCCTACTTGCCAGTGTCAACTGGGTGTCCGAAGTAATAGCCGCTACCGTACCAATCATTTTTTCATTGGAATCATAGATAACACTACCTACAGAAAGGTCGGTAGTAAACTTGGTTCCCACACCCGTAACAGAATTGCTGGAAGTGGAAGCGGTCAATGTACCTGTTATTGAAACAAAGACAAGTTTCTCAATCTCCTTACTAAATTCGATTGTGATATACTTGCTGACTTTGTTTACAGCTACTTGAATTTCGGAAAGAGTTCCATAGTTGTACTGTTCCTGTTTATCCTTGTAGTTTACAAGAAGCGTGAACATGTCTTTCACACGAGAACTGTACGAGTAAAGAGAAACCTGAATACCATTTGCCCAAGTACCTGGGTCGTCTACTCCTTTGTAGCCGGCATTTACGTTCATCGTAGCACTATCCGTCAAGTTAGCTGCACCGTTAGCAACCACGTCACCTGCACCAGTTACTCTGGCAACATACATGGTCACAGGAGCTTCACCAGCTTCATCGAAGATACTTTTTACGATACCCGGTCCAAAGAAAGAGGCACTTTGTCCACCGAAAATTACATTGAAATCTTCCATAGAAGTAATTCGCTGCGGAGAGAAACTTGCTCCACGCACGAACTGACCAAGAAGTCCAATGTTTCTTTTGGAGGGTTCCTTGTAAGCGGTTTGCCCATTGGCAATACCTTCGCTAATAGTTAATCCTACATCAGCCATTTTTCTTTTTGTTATTAAATAGTTATTATTTGAAGCAGATAACTCCTACAAGTATTCCTAAGAGTGTTCCACCAATTCCTACACCGATGTTTTTTCTTCTGCCTTTCTTTTTTTCATTTTTCAAAGAAGCCTGCAAACTCTCATTGAATTTGTCAGCCTCTACGTATTTGAGTTCTGTAAACTGGATAACTTCATCTTTCTTGTGAGCGATTTTTTGCCAGTAATTACACAGGGAGTCTGAAACGACTAAATCCATTTGAAGATTCTGATTGATTTTCTTCAAATGGATATAATCATTAAGTGACCTGTTTATAGTCACCATCTGAGGTTTAGTTATCGTCAAAACGGTGTCATTCTCCCACACTATCCTTTTCGGATAAGTACTCTGAGAGAAAACGGATATTGTAATCCCAATCACCATTAGCAAGCTCAGTGTCCACTTTTTCATTGTCTTCAATTATTCGTTTCAACTCTTTACGAAGAACTTCTCTTTCGAGGTCAATTTTCTGAATCTCCTGTTCATAGTAGGCAATATCCTTTCGGAGTTTCTGAATAGTGTCTTGAAGTACTTGCAAACTACTTTCATAATCATCCGAATAGTAACCCTCTTTTTTCAGAGACAGTTCCTCTTTCACCGCAAATATAGCAATTATAACCACAATAACCGCCAAGACTGCAAAAATTATACTCACCTTCTTAGTTTTAGCCATAGTTTACTTACTAAAGTAGTCATTAATTTTTTCAATGGCATCCATAAGTGAATCTTCAAAACGCTTGTTAATCACAATGTCCTCAAGTTTCTTCACATCTTCTTCGTTGTCTTGAAACAACCACTCAATTAGAACTCCCATATAACCGCTTCCCATCAGAACGGTAAAATTCTCCTCAAAATCCTTTCCTAAATATTCATGGGAATAAGGGCGCATCTGGATATTGGGGAAGTCCTTTTTAAACTGTTCATAGATGAAATCGGCACAAACATCTGCATCTGTAACACCCCTCGTAGTATAGATGGAGACACCCTGTGCTTTCATCCATTTACTACCATTTCCGGAAGCATTATTATGCAAGGACAGAAAAAGTTTACGTTCACCCGGTCTAATCTGAGAGGCAAAATTCTTTCGTTTGGAAAGACCCGGCTCATTTTCAGACTCCGTAGTTACGTAAACCTCATAACCCATTGCGGTAAGAACTATCCGTAAATCGGCAATTCTTTCACGGCTCCATTTATATTCCCTATGACGACCGTCCGGAGAACGTTTGCCGGGAACATCTGCACCGTGAGCAGGGTCTAAGATAATTATAATATTCTTTTTCATGCACCTAATAAAAATTTAAGTATGTCAGAAGCACTTGCACTACAAATACCTATCAATGCGGCAAAAATACCCATAAGAACAAAGAATGTTATCTTTGGGTACTTCATAAAAACAACCAACCGTTCAAAGTCTTCCTTGTTTTTATAAACAGGACAAGTGTTCTTATCATCCTCATACTTCTCTAAGATGGCGGTTAATTTATCCAGTTTGTCATTGGTAACAGTCAAACTTTGTTTCAGTTCGTCTTGATTTTTACCAAGAGCCTCACACTTTGTTTCCACCAGCTCTGCGAGAAGCAAGAGTTTCTTGTCATGTGGACTGTTCTTATCACACATTAGTTCAAGGGTCTTTACTATGTCATTAGTTCCATTCATTTGAATCTTTCCAGTATTCAGAATCAATCCATACACCGTTATCATTCCAGTAACCCTTATCGAGAATCCATTTACTCCCACTTTTGTTCACTTCGGGAATGAAGCGAACCAACCCTTGTTTAACGTATTCCTCGAATTGTTCTACTTCATTCGGTAGCACATACACAAATTCCGTAGGAACGAGCCTCAGTATTCTGTTATTGTATAGAAGTTCTAAGTTAAAATTAACTATCGAAACAAGTATATATTTACCAGCCTCAAGCTCAATGGGAGTTACTCTAAACGGAAGCGAGGACAATATCTCACTGCGTAGAGCACTACTGTAAATATTGACACCCGTGCCTGCCTCGACAATGTTCTTAGCAATCTCTGGGTCTTCCAAGATACAAACTTCTTGGATAAACCGTATGGCATCTTCTTCATGTCCATTGAAATCATTTATGGTAAAACCTACTATCATTTCACGTATAATCCTAAACCATTAGGAACCTCAAAAGAAGCGGGAACTTCCGTAGTAACACCCGGAAAGAACACAACCACTTTGTTATCAATCATCAGTTCAACACGGTGTCCACTTCTGTTGCGGACGCTCTTTGTTGCTTTTTTTGCAGCGGGTGCAGCTTCTACACCAACTACTTTTTCTTCTTTGTTTTCGTTTGTCATACTATTTTAGTTTTTTACTTCTCAAAAATAAGAAATTAAATAATCTCCACCAAAAATTTACGTTAATTTCTTCTGGTGAAGCCGGAGAACAACCTTCTGAACAAGGTCTACTTCTTCCGGAGTTTGGGGGTAAAGCCAAGCGTTCAAAGTGAACTCATAATTTGTCTCCTGTACACCATCAGTTCGTGGAATTTCAGTTTCCCGAATTTTGTAAGGAACAATGTCACCCACCAAATCTTCCCCACTAAGCTGTTTATTGAAAATAAAGCGTTTACCGTAGACGAAATTTTGCAGAAAATAATCCTGCATAGCCATGTAGTCATTATAACTTTTGGCAGCAATACTCACATCATATCTAAAATCCATCCAAATGGGACGTTGATAGAGATAGCCGGTTAGTCCATCGAGAGACTTTCCACCAAAATAGGCTTTCATGTCGATAAACCATTCATCTCTGGGCGTAGGAATGTAATCCTGTATAGCAATACAAGGATAAACTTGATTCTCCTGTTCTTCCACATAGTCTTTACTGGACTTTTTGGCATAACGGGTAAGAAGAGTTTTCTCCTCATCTCCCACCGTCACTTTCAACCCATAAAAAGTGCGGAAAAATTCTTCGTTTACTTGGCGGATAGATGTCAGCATATTATTTCTTATAATCTACGTCAAACTTCTTAATGAGAAACTTTATAGCCGTATCATAAACAAAAACGGCTGCAAAATAGGATGCCATAAGGCATTGAACAGTCACATCTGTGTATAACTTGAATAATAAAAAAGAAATCGCTCCTACTACAAAAGTAATGGTGCGTTTCTGCCAAGTCAATACTACCTTGTCACCGTTGAGGAAATCAACCATCTTAATAATAAAGTAAGAGGCTATGATTACCGTAAACATATACTCTAAGGAAAAAATCCCAAAGAGCTTATCAAACAACATTTCCATCAGTACACTTTTTTATATTTTCTTCCACTATACTTTTAAATAAACCGTGCGATTTTATCCTCTACCCGTTGGGCAATTTGCAGAGAGCCTTGTTCGGACAAAGGATTTTTTATAGATTTCACATGAGAGGAAACTTTTCCCTTTCCTTGTAACTGGTCACGTCTGGCAGAGGATATATTAGAATCCTTACGTGCAGCCTCATCCCATTTACGAGCTTCTTCACGTGTCATTTTAGGACCCGTGTAAGCGGGACGTTTCTCCTCTTTCTCGGTAATTTTCGCTTGGAGTTCTTCACCCGGAGCACCAGACCACCAATCATCCTTTTTCGGAGAGATTTGTCCCTTACGTCCAACTCTCCGTGTGTAACCCCGTACAGTAACCGTTTTACCGTTTTTACCTCTACGGGTATGCGATTTAATTGCAAACTCAGCCATACTATTCAAATTTAGGGTTGTCTAAAAAATCTTCCAACCGTTCACGGGCGGTATCTTCAAAATCTCGAAAGGTATTTCTCCAAACGGGACGGGCGGGGATATGTTTATCCTTTGTACCATATTCCTGCACAATAGCAAGTTCTAAATTCGACAAAGGACTATCATCTCGTGGAGAATCTTCCACGGAAACGGTAGTCCCATCCCTATAAATTGCATCCACTAATTGGTGAGTATCTACAAGAGGGGTTTCACTTCCCTTTTTTTGGATAGTGGACTCTGCAAGTTCAAATCCATACTCATTCTCTTCAATGTTATCAATGACAGTCTCTTTAAATTCCTCTGCAATATCCTCACCAAGACGTTCCATATCGGCAAGAAAATCCGACACTTTGGGTTTTTTAAATCCAGGCGGAGCTTTAGACGCAATACGTAGGGAAGCGGCTTTCGCCATTCGTTTTACTATGGGTACAATAGGCATTGCCATTACCGTCCTCCCATTGGTGATATTTTCTTCCGTAGACCTAATCGTCTACCCTGTGGCATACTGTCACTGTCTTCCATTTCGTATTCAGCGAAAGGTTTCAACGGGTTTTCGGGGTCGTCCGTAAGAGGCGGAACACCCTTACCAATTCCCCAACTCGTCATTTTTGGTTGTCCGGAATGCGGACATATCTTTACTCGTCCCATATTAGTATTCATTATTTTGGTAAAACTCATAAATATCCCGATACCAACTCTTTGTGTTATGGTTCGGAGTCCAACCCACTTGCTCATACGCAGCAACCACCTCATTCGTTTCTCGAATTGGAGGGGGCGGAGTAGTTTCCCGAACAATAAGCCGTTGCATCTTAGGGTAACGGGGAATCTTTGAAGCACTATGGATTAAATCCTTATTTGTCTTTCCCATACTATTTCCAATTAGCGGGTAACATATCACTTGCTCCAAGAGCCTTAGCACGTTTTTTAATCCATCGTTTGACAACTTCCGGATTTTTAGCACGTCCATAAGAGGAAATCGCATTTGCCAAATCCCGTTTACTGGCAATAGGATAGGAACCGTCCGGTAATGCAGTACCTTTATCAGACATTTTTTCACGCTGGTTAGTACTAAATTCCTTTGCACCACGAAAGGCAGACACTTTATCTTTACGATTGTGCTGCCGGACAACAGAGACTTTATTACGTCCCTTTCTTTTATGCGTTTTGACTTGCATACATTAGCCTCCTTTTAAATCGTCCTTCACAAAGATTTGAACACCTACGCAACTACCATAGAGTTCTTCCAAATAGATGATTTTATCAATCACCTGTACTCTACCTTCAAAATGTACTTTCGTTTTGTTCCAATCTAAATGATAATACCCCAACGCAGGAACGAGCTGTTTGGGGGAAAGATATACCACTCCGTTTACCTCTTTGGGTAAACCATATTTCTCACGGGTACGGTTAGGAATTTCCTTTTCGTAAAGCGCTTGAAACTCATAAAACTCAGAAGTTCTTGGACTGTCACCCACGAACGCATCCATTGAAAATTCTTCGGTCGGTTCTACTTTTTGTATCGTAACAATCTCCAATTTTATCCTGTAAGGAGTTGCCAACAACTTCTTATAGAATGTGTTCTGATAATATTGGAATTTTGACTTCGTTACTAACATTACGCAACCTCCTTATATTTCCAAATGAAACCATATGCAGTTTTCTTAATCCCTTTGCAACAATTAAGTATGTTACTTGACGCTTTCAAATTACCCAAACACCGAGATGCCTCCCTTATAGATGCATATTCTTCAATAGGATTACCTTTAACGTCACATTTAGTAACTGCACTTGTCTTACCATTTTTTATCCGAGATTTTACTCTTTTAATATACCCATCAGAATAATTGTTATTATACTCCAATGTGCACCACTCCAAGTTTTCTACCCGATTATTCTGGGGATTTCCATCCTTATGATTGACAAAAGGTAGGTTATCCGGATTCGGAATAAACGCTTCGGCTACCAATCGGTGAAGAAACAATGCTTTCCCTTTACCATTACTATATAAGGTAGTAGAAAGATATGATTTTTCTTTTCTCCGTTTCCATACCGACTTATTACCCCTAATAGACTGAACTCTACCGTATGTTGAAACCATATAGGGAAACCCAAAAATAGGCTTCCAAATTTCACCAATAACACTATGTAAAATTCCAAGTTCCATATTAAGGTGTCTTTGATAAAATACCTCTCGATAATGGTGAAAGAGTAAAAGGATATGAATCGAAATATTCCCGAAAATCCAATTCTCTTTGTAGACTGATATAGCCGGGAATTACGTTGTCCTTTCTTAAACTGTAATCACCAAATTGAGTCTCAAGTAAATCTCTAAGATACAATTGTAATTTATACCAAAAAGAGTATCTATCTCCGAACACATTATCCGAGCCAACTCGATTATAGTCTTCATAGAAGAAACCCTGTGAGGGGTCTTCGGTAATAGAGAATACAGAACCTATCTGAACCGTAGTCGTAGTTCCAACACCAGTACTTGCATCAGTCGAGCCGGTATAATCAGAGCCATCAGTAAAAGACTGACCGATTGCATTTGCTGCGTTTTCGTACAATCTACGTTTATCTACCAAGTAATAAGAAACCCATATTGCCATGTGTTTCTCTGAGGGTCGTACCAATTTACCCACTGTTTCATTAGTAAGGTCAACGTCTTTTATATCCAGTACCACAAAGTAGTACCAGCGTATCATGTCTTCGATTTCGTCGTCTGAGAAAAAGTAACGTCTAAAAAGTGTATAGTCTTCGGTAAGCTCTTTGTCTTTAACTTGAATGAGAACTGTTGAGGGTTCCACGCCACGAAAATACGGTGTATAGGCTACGATTATATTTGCTGCGATAAGTGCGTTCATTATGTCTTCCAAAGTTGGATAATCTTGGAAAGGCAATTCTACGATGTATTCTTTGATGGTTTCTTCGGTTCCCGTTTCCGGATTAGACTGAATGACTGCCTTGTATAAAGAGAGTTTCCCCTTTATAACTTCTACGGGTTCTTCTCCGGGATTAGGTTCTGGCACGGTAGGTTCAAACGTCTTGGCAACGTCCAAAAAATAATTCTCCCCCATCTGCTTTAATGCAAATGCGGGAATTATGAAGCGGTCGAAAGTTAACTCCCGAACCGCTGTCACAATTTCATTCAAAGTTACCTTAGCTTGAGCCATAATTAAAGTCTATATGCTTTTTTCGCATTAGTTAAGATTGCGGCAACGTCTGATGGAACCTTAAACGTTTTGTCCTTAGCCATTTTGTAAGGAGTACCGGCTACGATACAATCCACATCGTCAACGGTATGGATAGCTACCTTTTTGCCAGTGTTCAAAACTACTTCATCAGCGTTACGGTCAGCAGCGTCTTCTTTCTCTTTTTCGATAGGAGTTTCAGAGGGCATTGCACCATCCAATAATTCCTCAGCTTCGGGGTTTACTCTTGTTTTTGCCATTTTTTCTTAATTTTATTCGTTACTAAAAGTGGGAAAGTCCCACTGCTTACGCAGTGAGAGCTTTCACAATATTTTTCTCATCCAAAATACCTGTTCCCCAGATACCGTACCATCCAAGCGTATGCTTACGACCGAGTTCTACAACACCGTCATCACGTAATTCTACGTCCAAAGCAACTGCCCATGCGTATGCGTTATCTCCGAAGAATACAGCTTCATAAGCCTCTGTAATAGTAGCACCACTACCATACTTTTTAGCGATTTCGGCTGCGTTCAGTTTTGGCATCTGAGTAGTTTCAATAAAGATACATCCTTCATACATACCTACTTCACCAATGTACAACTGTCTACGACCCATGTAAGTATTAGCATTAATCCAGTTAGTATCATCACGCAATTGTCTTAATTGATGCGGGTGAGCTATACATACATAGTAATCGCCATTAATACGGGGAGAATTGTGTGTTGCCAAAGTTTCTACGGCATCCTTTACGGTTTTCGTTGTGAACCCACTGGTGGCAGTCATAGTAGCCAAAGAAGTAGCGGTTCCACCGAATACTACATTAGTTGTCAACAGAGCCGTATCACGGAACTGGGCATCCAATACAGTAGCCATGTTATTAGCTAACAATTTAGAAGCGTCACCCAAAACATCCAACAGAGAGGTACGCAATAGATATTCTGTTACCTGTACTGAATTAGCCTGTTCTTTTACGGGAATTACTACTTCCGAGGTTGTCATTGCTTCTGGTGTCAGAACGTCCTGTTCATCCAGAGCACCACCCCCTGCCAAATTACCATACTTCACAAATACAATGGACTTTCCACGAACGGCCTGTAAGTCACGTTTAACCTTTGCGAACTGTAAGAATCTCAATCGAGGTTGAGCTTGGAACATGACCTCACGAGAATAGAAGTCACGAACTGCCTCCGGTATAGCTGCATATCCGCCTTCATTAGCGGTAGCCGCAGTTGTTTCACCGAAAAACAGCATTGCCATAATAGGAAGTAAAACACTTCCCAAAATAAATAAGAATGTTGCCATTTTAATCTACGTTTTAATAATTTTAATTACTTACTCCTTAGTGCTTAACCACCATACGTTGCACGAAGCTGTTGTTCAAGTTGTTCACGTCTGCTTGCAAACTCGGACATGGGCATTGCTTTTACGTTAGCGGGCGCAGCTACTTCGGGAGCTGGTCTACGAGGTGTAGCCGGAGGAGTAGGAGCTGCTGCCTCAGTCGGTGTAGGAATATACTGTTGGGCAGTTCTTTGAGCTTGTGCCTGTTGCGCAATCAACGGGTCTACCACACGGGTCTGGGGTTGAACAGAACTGGGTGACGGATAAGCCGTGCGAATACGAATAGACTCTTGCAAAGATGCAAGAAGCTCTTCTTTTGTTTCTCCTTTTACTAAATCCGGAATACACTTGTCGATGTTATCCTGTATGAGTTTCTCTCTGAATTGCGAAAGTTCTTCTTGACGACTTTGTTCGGTTGCTGCGAGAACGGGTTGAACAACTTCTTTAACTGTACCAGCAAGAGTTTCTTTCAAATCCTCTTTGGTAATGAATGTTCCACGCAGTTTCTCTACAAGTGCATCTAAATCAGTTGCCGGTGCAGCATCGGGTACAACCTTTACTTTATTCAAGTTAGCAATCTGAGCCTTCAAGTTCTCAAACTGGGTGTACAATTTTGCTTTCTCAACTTTGGCAACTTCTTGAATAAACATTTGCAATTCCGGAGTGTCCTTTACAGTGTAAGTAACTCCATTAATTGTGATACTTTCTGGAATGCCTACTTTCTTTTCTTCGTTTTGGTCCATTTTCTTTTCTACGATTAGAAGTTTTACAAATTGGGTTTACTTAATGAGGTTTGCTTTCAAGATGTCCGCACCGTTACCCTTAATGGTAGCCTGCGTCATGTTTTCTCTACTTACAAGCGGTGAAGCTGGTGTACCCGGATTTACGAACTTCGGGTTCACTTGCATCCCTTTGTCCTGACCAATATCGTGCAGAGCTTCGGGATTTCCTTTGTCTAATGTCTGTAATCCAGCCATAACTTTAGAATTTTTAGTGATACAATTATTTTAATTACTGATAGCGGTTCAAAAATACTTCTTATTTTCTAAATAACAAAAATAAAATCTAATTTTTAGTGTTATTCAACGGTTTCTTCCTCTTCTTCTCCCGTAGTAGTCTCTTCTTCGCCTCCGGATAACTGTGCAATTCGTTGTTGCAAAATTCCCAAATGGATAGAATCTTCATCAATTTCTTCCAATAATTCTGGAATATTTTGTTTACCCATTCTCTCCATAATTTCCCTACGGGAACTCAACTTCATATTCAGTTCCATTTGTGCACGGTTTAATTCATCCGTTTTATCTTTAGGGAATCCATAAGCAAAAATAGGTTCGATTCTCATTTCAGATAAAAATTCGGGGGATTTTTTCAGCAATTGTTTCAACCGTTTGTTATCTGGGTCTTCCACTTGCATCATCCGCAATATCATGGTATTTAATTTAGTGATACCCTCACCATACGTCATTGCCTTGATATTCGCCTGTTGCATCAATGGGTGATAAGTAATCTGCAAAGCGGCTGCGGAGGTATTACTGATAGCTTGAATTTTACCCAATGCGTTTTCGGGGACATCCGATAGTTCGTGCATAGCGGTTTTCAAGTCCTTAATAAACTGTACCGTTGCGGAAAGGTCTACGTCCAAACCAAGATTGAATACATTTGCCTCAGCGGGAAGTCCCGACCAAATTTGTCCCAAACCTTTTTTCAGAGATTTTGCAGAAGCACCCGTAATAACAGTAGTCGGTGTAACGTGATAATCAATAACCGCTTTTACCTGTTGCATCAATTCATTGTACACCTTATTAATCTTTAAGATGTCATTCGCATCCGACTTACCATAATATCCGGAAGAATTGGGCTTATTCTTAATATGTACCACAGGAATAAATCCATAAGGGTTGTCGTATGTCTTCAATTCATATTTGGCGACTTTACTTTCCTCAATGGAAACATCCATCTGATACCATGTCTCAATACGGTCTTTATACCAACGTTTCACAAAAAGTCGGTATTGATTATCTCCATGTTTATCGAGAGGCTGACGGACAAGGAAAGACTCCAACCGATTGAAATCTCCGTTTTCAAATGTAACAAAGCATTGTCTGGAATCAAAGACACTCACTTTACAATAACGGTTTTCTTCCTCCGGCATCCATTCAAGTCCTACCCAAACATCTCCCGTAATACTTCCCATTTGGAGAATTTCATAAGAAAGCAAAAGTTTATCCGACTTACCCCAATGGTACATCATCAATTCTTCTGCAATTTTTTCAACCTCCTTATCAATCTGGGTAGTGTAGTAACTTTGCACATGAAACGTAAATGCCTCATCTCCCAACAAGAACATATTGACCTTATCAATGAAAGCCTTAATGTAGTTAAAGGATAGCATCCCGTCATTGAAGTCCTTGTAGTGCATACCCTCATAGAACTTCCAATACAAATAGTACTTTGTAATACGGTCAATCTCCCATTGATTGTCTTGCACGATATTCTGCAAAACAAAAGAACGCAAAACATTGGTAGCCTCACTCAACGGACGACTATCAACATTCCAGTACTTAGAACCCGGATAACCATTATAGCTACCAACACCTGCTGGGTTCATTCCACCTGTATCAATTCCTGGCATAATTTTCTATTTTTAATATGAATGTCTCTTTATTGCGGTCATGGTAGAAGTAATTCCTCCGTATAACGGGTTCTCCATAACTTCCATTTCTTCTGCAACGGTTTGTTCGGCATTAGCTGCCATACACATCAACGCTGCACTATCCACAAAGTCGTCAAAGTACCCTTCGGACTTTTCACACACCATATAAGCCCCGTTGAAATACTTTTGGCAGTTCTTCATCTGTTCCTCAAATTTTTGGTATTCGGGAGTACTCCGAACTTTCTTATTTGCGGGAACAATCAAATGTCTGGTTTGTATTTCGGAAGTGAAATTAAACCACATATCCGATTTACTCTGAGCGGTAAACGTATAAGGCACTATATTTACATATTCTCCACACGCATACATCAAACGGTCAATAACCGCTTTACCCACACCCGTATAATCTGCAAAGATAGTAGAAATATTGTATTCTACAATAGCATCCAT
>OMDD01000806.1_pt1 | contig 14133 bp, 10 predicted proteins | sample 1674331 | NCBI WGS metagenome assembly OMDD01 (sample SAMEA103958164, study PRJEB25191) | human gut metagenome | biome: human-associated habitat [ENVO:00009003]; feature: intestine environment [ENVO:2100002]; material: feces | place: Germany | collected 2013/2015
GTGTGACTTCCTAGTATCGACACAGAAGGAGGACGGCACTTGGGACGAACCGTACTATACGGGCACGGGCTTCCCCGGATACGGACTCGGAGCGAAAGTTGACTTGCGCAACGGCGCGCCGCTTCCGCAGGGGAAAGAGCTCGCAAGGGGCTTTATGCTAAATTACAACTGGTACAGGCATTACTTCCCGCTGACTTCGCTCGGAAGGGCTGAAAAATATTTTGAAAATAGAAAATAAAAAAGAGCCGCTTTTTAAGCGGCTTTTTTGTTTCAGAGTGCGAATAAATTTTTTTTAGATTTTTTGTAAAACAGTTGATTTTACACCGTTTTAAGCTATATTATTTTCTATATGCAGAGACTTTTTATTCCAGATTTCCCATCCAAAGTCTCTCAGAAAGGATTTACTGATAATGAAAGTAGAAGAAAGATTATTAAAATATGTGGACTATCACACCACATCTGATGAAGCAAGTGATAAAATACCAAGCAGTGACAGGGAATTTGCACTCGCAAGAGAGCTTGAGTCAGAGCTTAAGGAGCTTGGCTTATCCAAGGTTGTGCTCACTGACCATTGTTACGTGTATGGTCTGCTGCCTGCCACTGCCGGCATGGAGCACAAAAAAGCGGTCGGATTTATTGCACATATGGATACTGCACCTGATTTTTCCGGGGAAAATGTCAAGCCACAGCTGTTGCGTCACTATGACGGAAGCGATGTGCTGCTTAGAGGCAGTGGCGAATACCTGAGAGTAAGCGATTTTCCTGAGCTTAAAGCCCTATCCGGACGCACTCTCATTACCACAGATGGCACTACCCTGCTTGGTGCCGATGACAAGGCCGGTGTGGCTGAGATTATGACCGCCTTAGAGCAGATTATCGCAGAGGGCACTCCTCACGGCGATATCTGGGTTGGATTTACCCCTGATGAAGAGGTCGGAAAGGGTGCGGATTTGTTTGATCTGGACTATTTCGAGGCAGATTTTGCCTACACCGTGGATGGTGATTACGAGGGCGAGGTGGCCTATGAAAACTTTAATGCCGCAAGCGCTGAATTTACCATAAAGGGCGTCAACGTGCATCCGGGCGAAGCAAAGGACATTATGGTCAATGCTGCTTTGGTTGGCTGCGAGATTGCCGCAGCGCTGCCTGCAAACGAGACTCCTGCCACAACTGAGGGCAGAGAGGGCTTTTACCATCTGTGTGATATGAGCGGTGATGTAGCATCAGCCCATCTGTCATATATTGTGCGCGACCACGACAAGGCTCTTTTTGCTAAAAGACTTGATACTCTCCGCTCTCTTGAGATAGAGATGAACAAAAAATATGGTGAGGGCACTGTTTCTTTGACTATCACCCACTCCTACGAGAATATGCTTTCAATCATAATGGACAACATGTACATTATCGACCTGGCAAAGGCTGCTATAGAGGAAAACGGTCTAGAGCCGCTATCACGCCCGGTTCGCGGCGGTACAGACGGCGCACGTTTATCCTTCATGGGACTTCCTTGTCCAAACCTCGGTACCGGCGGCTACGGCTTCCACGGCCCATTTGAGCACATATCAGTGGAGGGCATGGAGACTGCGGTTAATATAATCAAATCAATTGTGAAGCATGTGCTGATGCTGGCTGACGCGTGATTTCGCTGCCGGTCAGTTACTCTTCACAACTAACAGTATGACTAGCCACGGCCACGTTACTGTTCACTACTAACAGTGTAACCAGTAATCCGGCAGCACTTATCATTTTTGCAGTTGTTGGTGGAATATTTGTAAATTATCTTCGCAGAAATCAGAATGATATCGGCGGAGGAATGGGAAAGGATTACATGAAAGAGCATTGGGGAATCGATGACGACAAGTAATCAAAAATACCGGGCAACACATTTTGTGTCCCGGTATTTTTTATACAACCATCGTAACTATTCAGAACCACTGAGAACAAGAAAAGCTGATGCGTCATCAGAAAAGCCTGCCTTTGCTATCGTGAATTTGCTGGCTCCATGTTCACAGAGCGCCCCTTTATCTTCGCATTCTTCATGGCATTAAGCACTTCCCTGCCATACTCAGCCGGTACCTCAACAAATGTATACTTATCGTACATGTCGATTGCACCGACAAGCCTGCCAGGCATGCCTGACTCGCCTGCAATGGCACCTAAAATGTCACCCGGCTTTATCTTGTCCTTCTTTCCTACGTTGATAAACAGACGTACCATGCCATCCTCTGCTCCTGTATTGTGGAAATCATAGTCGTCCTTTGATTCAGCTGTGGATATCTCTGAAGCACCCATAGCCTGGTATAAAAATGCCGCCGCTATATCCATTGCTGTGTAATCTGACTCATTTATCTGATTCTCTATAATATCAATGACACTTGTGAGATTTTCCTCATCTATAATGGTGGAAATCTGGTCCATAATCTTTTCTGCCCTGATTTTGGCAACATCATCAGATGATGGAATTGGCTGTGCATAGATTTTTGTCTTGCAGTAGCGCTGTATGTCCTTGAGCTTATATACCTCCTTGCCCTTTACAAAGGAGAATGCCTTTCCACAGCGGCCTGCTCTTCCTGTACGGCCGATTCTATGTACATAATACTCGTCATCCTGAGGCAGATCATAATTAAAAACAGCCTCCACATCATCCACATCAATTCCGCGCGCTGCGACATCAGTGGCAATAAGAATATCTGTCTTTCCGTTTCTGAAGTTCTTCATGACACGATCTCTCTGCACCTGCTTCATATCGCCATGAAGTCCTTCTGCACTGTAGCCGCGTCCGCAAAGCTCATATGCCAGCTCGTCGACCATCTTCTTGGTGTTGCAGAATACAAGTGAGAGCTTTGGATTATAGTAATCCAACAGTCTTGTGAGTACATCTATCTTGTCCTTGCGCTTCACATCATAGTAATACTGGTCGATATTTGCGACTGTCAGCTCTTTTTTCACAATCTTGATATTGATAGCATCATGCTGATATTTTCTTGTAATTTCCAAAATAGGCTTTGGCATTGTTGCCGAGAAGAGTACTGTCTGATGCTCCTGTGGCAGGTATTCGAGCACTGTCTCGATATCCTCCCTAAAGCCCATGTTGAGCATCTCGTCTGCCTCGTCGAGCACTATTGTCTTTACATGGTCAGGCCTGATTGTCTTTCTCCTGAGATGATCCATAAGACGCCCCGGGGTTCCGATAATAATCTGCACACCGCCCTTAAGTGCCTTAATCTGGCGGCTGATATCCTGTCCTCCGTATACCGGAAGTACCTTCACACCATGCATATATTTTGCAAGCTTCCTGATTTCATCTGCCACCTGGATTGCAAGCTCCCTTGTAGGAGAGAGGATGATAACCTGTGTCTTGTGACTTGATGCATCAACGCTCTCAAGCACCGGAATACCAAAGGCTGCTGTCTTTCCTGTTCCGGTCTGCGCCTGTCCGATTACATCCCTGCCCGAAAGCACTGCCGGGATTCCCTGAGCCTGTATTGGAGTTGCCTCCTCAAAGCCCATATCCTTGATGCCTCGCAAAATCTTAGGGTTTAGTTCTAATTCGTCAAATCTGATTGTTTCCATATATTTTTTATATTTCCTTTCAAAAAAATAAAGTGTGCATATTTTTATAACATGCACACTTTAACATATTTGTGAGATAATTACAAAATATTATTTCTTCATTTCTTTACTGAATAGTTACCAAAATACTACATACTGCTAAATAACGCTGCTATCTCATCCGGTGTCAGATTACGATTTGTGTTATTCAAATCTACAACCGGAGACTTTGCCGGTTCCGGTTCACTTACAGGCTCCGGCTCAGGTGCCTGAGGTGCCTCTGTGACCGGTTCCGTAATCAATTCCTCTGCCGGCTCTGATTCAGGTTCTGTCGCACCTGCGTTTGCACTTGCAAAAAGTGCTGCTATTTCATCTGCACTCAGCTGGCGGTTCGGATCGCTGTCTGTCGTATCTGCAACAGCTTCTTCTGCAACAGGGCTTGGCTCTACTACCGGCTCCGGTTCAGGTGCCTCTATGACCGGCTCCGGCTCGATTACCGCAACAGGCTCCGGCTCAGCTATCGCGGCTTCCTCTACGACAGGTTCAGGTATCGCCTCCATGGCCGGTGCTGATTGTGGTGCGTCGGTCGTTTGCTTAGGCATCTCAACATTTGCTGTAAACTGAATAGGATTTGCTGTGATTGCCTGACTCAGACGGATTTCCATATCCTTTATGCTGTCAGACAGAACCTGCTGCTTTTCCATAATGTCCTTGAGGTTGTCATAAATCACATTTTTCTGGCTCTCAATAATGAAATCATTGCTCTCCTTGAGCTTATTCTCAAGATGCTCAAAAGTCTCCATAAGCTGTTCATTAGAGTTCATAATCGCATCAGCATTTTCCTTATTCCTGTTGATAACAACCTTTGCGATTCCCTTCTGTGCATTGATGATATCCTCAGTCGGAATCTTTGACTCCTTCTGCAGTATCTCAATCTTTCCCTCTATCTCATCAAAATACTTTCTAAGCATGAGGTAAGATGCCTTTTCCGACTTAAAAATACTGTCATACTGTTCCTCCCTCCTGTCCTCCTTTAGAGCACTCAGTGAGAAAAATCCGCTTATCACTCCCCACAGGCAAATCATAAAGATAACTGTGATTGCTGCAATGAGCATGTATTCCTTTGGATAATTAATTATCGCATAAAAATCCGCTAAAATAACAAGCGTGGAAATAAGAATTAGAAATATAACCTGTATTTTTGCCTTTTTTTGCTTTTTATCCTGCATATAATTCCCCTTCCCGGGGCCTGACGCTATCCGCGACAGCCGTACCGCGTGACGGCTGTGGATAATACAAGTCCCAGTACATTTATCTTAATGCATCTATTATAGCGTTTATTTGCTGTAATGTCGATTGTTTTTAATGATTTTTCAGACATTTTCCAAGTATCCATGTTTTCCGAATAGCGTACGTATATACCGATGTTAGTATATTTTTTCATTACTCCCCGATAATTGTAAACCTTTATTGCAGTTATGGTTGACAATCGACATCTTTTCATGTTAATGTGTTAACCGTACAAAAATTACTATGAAATTTACAAAAAGGAGATTTTATCATGAACCAGACAGAAACTATAGACTACAAGCATGGAACGACCTATGCCATAACGGTAACAGCGCTCATGACAGCTGTCACATGTATTCTTGCACCATTATCTATCCCGATTGGGCCGGTACCGATTTCACTGACAAACCTGGCCATATATATTTCATTATATCTGCTCGGATGGAAACGTGGAACTATAAGCTACCTCATTTACCTGCTTATCGGACTTGTCGGAATCCCTGTATTTTCAGGCTTCACCGGTGGCCCAGCTAAGCTTGCCGGCCCTACAGGCGGATACATCATCGGTTTTATTGCCATGGCAATTATTGCAGGACTTGTAATCGATCATTTCCACCAGCCTTGGCTCCAGCTCATTGGTATGATTGTCGGAACTATCATATGCTATGTGCTCGGTACAGCATGGTTCTGCTTTGAGGCAAAAAGCACAGTCAGCGGTGCGCTCTCAATATGTGTGTTCCCATTTATCCCGGGCGACCTGATAAAAATGATAATTGCCATGCTTATCGGACCGGCTATTAAAAAAAGACTTCGCTAAACATCAACTCCAAGCTTTCTAAGCTCCTGATACAGGCGCGCTACCGGAAGCCCTACCACATTATTGTAATCACCATGTATTCCCTTAATGTGGATGGCAAAGCGTCCCTGTATCCCGTAGCTTCCTGCTTTATCCATCGGATCCCCGCTTGAAATATAGCGGTCAATTTCATCTTCCGTCAGTGTATACATGCTGACATCCGTCTTCTCATAAAAGCAGTGTTCTCCGGTTCTTCCGGCTTTGTCAATAAAAACAAACGTTACCCCTGTATAGACACTGTTCGTTTTTCCCGAAAGCATCGAAAGCATACGCCTGGCATCTTCTTCGTCCTTCGGCTTTCCAAGAATCTGATTCTCATAAGCCACTACCGTATCCGCTCCGATTACAAGAATATCCTGCGGTGTCACAAGCTCTGCATGCTGTTCATTGTAGGTAAGCACACCTGACGCTACCTCCTCTGCCTTTTGACGGGATAGTTCCATGACAACCGCAGATGGCTCCTCCTCTGTGATTATCTCTTCTCCCTTTGCAGGACAGACAACAAACTCTGCCCCAATCTGCTCTAATAATTCCTTTCGGCGCGGTGATGCCGACGCCAATATTATCTGACTCATATTTGTTTTAACCTTTTCCTTCACTTTGGATTTTGGGACTGTTTCATCTGAAGAATACAATTCCCTATGACTGATTACACGTTTCCACTTGTATTATACAGCTTTCTCTTTCACCGATACTTTCACTGACATAATTCTATAAAATACAGCACAAAATACCAACGCAAAAACGACTCCAAACACATTCTGAATCACCCTGAGGCTGACTGCTCCCTTTAACCCATAGCTCTCTGCAGCTATAGCCAGAGCACCAAATGTATTAAAAACAGCCTGCCAGCCGTATTGTGCCGATAATCCCACGCCGATTCCACCTATGATTCCTATGTACGCATAGATTGATGGTGGAAGCAGAAAATATAATGCCGTGAAGCATATAACACCTGCGATATTACCGACAATCCTTTTTCTGACTCTGTACTGCATATCCTCCATAAACGGCAGGATGGCAGACATGGCTGCAATACCTGCCCACATTGCACGCGGCATATTGCAAAGCTGTGCAATACATAGAACTAACGGTACGCATAGTATCTGGCAAAGCTGCCATTTTGTACGTGATGAAGAAAGGTCAAACTCCTCAATTACAGCTTTCATATTTCTTTTATAGTCTCTGTTTTTATGATTTCTGTAAAATACCAGGCATGTAAGGACAGCGCCTGCGGCCATCCCTGCTATTCGAAGCATATAGCTTTTTCCTGACACATCATATCCATATAACAATAAATAGCCAAGAACCAGTGTGGATTGATTAAACATAAATGGATTATGGCATCCGAACAAAATCAGCACTGCAAGAGCTGCAATGTTTATAAGCAGTGCCGGAAGCGGTGAAAGCTGATTTGCCAGATGCGGGCATACTGTCATAATTACAAAGAACAATGCCAAAAGCCATGTAGAGTGTCCGGTATGGATTCCTAGATCAGCGTTTCGAAATACCATAACGCATAATAAGACCACTACTCCTACAATACTGTTATCCTTTCCCAATATGATGCTTGAGGCAGTGACAAAGGCAAAGCAAAAAACCATTGTAACAGCTATCTTCACCATATATACAAACGCATGGTATAGTTTTTCTTTCATTGTTTTACTATTTTTCAGCAGGCTTTTAGAGCCGGCCTGATTTAACTGCAGTTCCTGATAAAATGTCATATAAATTCTCCTATCTTTTATCTTATTATTTTATTATTGTAACTATCATGTTCTAAATAGCTACTCATTTTAATTCTTTATTGGCAGTTCTACTACAAATCTGCATCCTCCGTATTCCCGGTTTTCAGCTTTGATTGTTCCACCGGCGATGTCTACAATTCTTTTCACAAGTGCCAGGCCAAGGCCGTTTCCCTCGGCTTTATGGGAACCATCCACCTGATAAAACTTGTCAAATATTCTGGCTTTTGCATCATCCGCAATTCCCGGTCCCTCGTCTTCCAGAATAAACTGCACAGAATCATTTTCATGCCTTAGAAACATGGTGATTGTCCCATTTTGTGGACTAAACTTGATTGCATTATCCAAAAGATTCATCCAGATATGCATAAAAAGCCCTTCATTTCCAACATATCTGACCTCCTCCATCTCCACCTGAAAGCCAATTCCTTTTTCAGTCCATTTGTCTTCCAATGCAAGAAATGCCTGACGAATTTGTTCATCCAGACGATATTTGGTTTTTTTCATTGGAATATTCTGATTTTCCAGCCTTGATAACAATAAAATATTTCCAACAAGACCTGAAAGCCTTTGAGTATTAAACAGGATTTTTTCTACATACCCCTCCTGCTCCTGTGACAGCTCATCTCCCTGGAGCAGCATCGTATAGCCTTCAATTGCATTGATTGGAGTCTTGAACTCATGGGAAACATTGGATACAAAATCCATTTGCAGCATCTCTGTTGCACGAAGCTCTTTTGTCATGACATTAAAGCTCTGATAGGATTCTCCAATCTCGGCTATGCGGCTGTTTGTTTCCAAATGCTGTTCAAAATCTCCCTGGGAAACTGCTTTCATTGCTTTACTGAGCCTGGTAATCGGCTCAAGGAGCCTTGCATTGATAAATGATGTAATAAGTCCTGCTATCAATGTATTAAAAATCAAAAGCCAGCCAAGGCCCGGTATTTTCCCGGGCAAATCCAAAAAATGATTCAAAAATGCAAATAACAGGGCTGATATCAGCATAGAAAATGCAAGTGCCAGCCAGATTGCACCGGTCAGACACGAGCGGATACGCAATTCTTTTTTCTTTTTATGTTCCATTATTTTTTCACCACCTTGTATCCCAGACCACGCATTGTTACAATTTCGAAATCCGGATTTTCTTTAAAACGCTCCCTGATTCTTCCTATATGTACCTCTATCGTATGTGGGTCTGCCTCCGTCTCATATCCCCATACCTCATCCATTAGCTGCTGCTTCGTAAATGTCCTGCCCGGTGAAGCTGCCAGCTTATATAAAAGCAGAAATTCCTTTTTGGGCAGAACAAGCGTTTCATCACCGGTCACAACTGTCATTGCATCATAATCAAGCTCGGTTGAGCCAATCACAATTTTGTGTTCGTTCAGTATCTGTGCACGACGAAGCAGTGCTCCTACCCTCAAAACCATTTCATTGACATTTACGGGTTTTACCATATAGTCGTCACTTCCCGAAAGAAAGCCCTGACGCATATCATCGAAGCTGCTTTTTGCAGTAATCATAAGCACCGGTATCTGATATCCCGCCGAACGAAGCTCCGACACAAGTTCATATCCATCCATAACCGGCATCATTATATCGGAAATGATTAAATCAATATACTCTCTGTCCAATACCTCCAGTGCCTGTGCTCCATCCGACGCACTTTTGACCTGATATCCGCTCTTTTCAAGCACCTTTTGGAATAACTGACTTAATTCCTTATCATCTTCTACAATTAATATCTTAAACACGATTTATGTTCTCCTTTAATCAAAACAAATCCCTTGCCCATCCAAGCAGATGCTGTACCAGAAACACCTTTCTTTTATGTTTTTCTGTTAATTCAATCGGCTTTACATGATACGGATCATAATATGTTCCGTCGTCTAATACCTGTCTGGACACGCTCTCATACTCCATCATGCCATCCTCCAGCTGTTTATTAATCTCTTTACTGCGTATTACAAGCATCAGCTCTGTATCCAGATAAGTACTTCTCATGTCCATATTGAATGAGCCTATTACTGACAGATCATCGTCAATCAGAATACTTTTTCCATGATACGAATAACCGCCTTCATATTCCCAGATATCAATTCCTGTTTCTAAAATTCTGTTTCTGTTTTTGGCATAATCAGCAGCTCCAAATGGATTTCCGTTATTTGCAACAGAATTTGTCATAATAGAAAAGTCCGGAACCTTCTGTGCAATTTCCTCCCATGTATTATACATCATATCATTGCAAATAATATATGGTGTATGAATTTTTACGCGTTCCTTTGCATTTTTCATTAATTCTCCCAGCTGATACCATACCACCGGTTCCTTAGCTTGGGTGTGGATTGGGTTTGATAACAATGTAATCTTTTCTGTTTCAAAGGTTTCATCCGCATAATCTGTATCACAAATTTTTTCCTTATTAACTTCAAAATATTGCTGATACCCTTCCTGCAGCTCTAAAACTGCTTTCTTTACAGATTGTCTGTCAGCTAATTTTTTACTGTTATGAAAATACCGACAGTCCTCCTGTTCCCATATTGTTTCAAAATAATTCCAAAGCTGATTGACCGAATTATCTTTCTGTGGCTCATCGCAGACAACTAACACATCCCGGTCAAAATTTTTATGCCCCGGAAAATCACCCAAAAAATAATTATATGTGTTTCTTCCGCCAAGAATATATATTTTACCATCTGCAATCAGATATTTATCATGCATTCTTCCCATTGTCTTCCATGGCTTAAGCGGATTTGCTTTATTGTACAGCTTAATCTCAACATTCTCATGCGAAGATAATCCATAAAAATATGGATTACCCTCCATATCAATCCAGCTCTCCATTCCATCTACCAATATGCGGACATGTACGCCTCTGTCTGCCGCATCATGCAGTGCTCCTAAAATCAATTTTCCGCTTTCGTCTGATTTAAATGCAAATGTAGAAAGGATTATTTCATCCTTTGCATTTTGGATTAATCTAACTCTTTCTAAAAGAGCCTGCGAATTTTTTTCAATGATTACTGCTCTTTCCGTATTCTCTCTCCCCGCCACACTCATAATATTTTGTGTTTCCTTTATAGTAGCATCAGACACCGCCGGCTGTTTTTTATATGTGATGCAGATTCCGATTAACTCATAAAAAGCCACACATAAAAAAACTGCCAGTATAGCCAAAATAATTTTACATATTTTATGCCTTTTCATTGTACATCACCTGATTCCTTGTATTTTATACTCATACAATACAATGTCAATCTCAATTTTACCTCAACAGAATTGATTTTATGCAAAAATTACTTTCCTTATACCAAAAGAAGACGGGCAAAACCCCGTCTTCTTATAGATAATCCATACAATTTTTAAAGCACAATTACGGCAGCATCAAGCCCGTCTACTTTTCCGTCAAATGCGCTATCTGTCAGCAGATTGTGTTTCTCGGCATACTCATTAAATTCCTTTGCACTGTTGCCACAATTGAAAAGCATTGCGATGGTCTCCTCGCCGTTTTTTCTGATCATAACAATCGTATCATCATCGTCATTTGTGATTGTCTCAATCATTTCGCCCTCTACGATGCATGCATGTGCTTTTCTAATCTGCATGAGCTTCTTATACCAATTATACATCTCCTTGTCCTGGTATTCCTCATCCCAGTACATGCCTCGTCTGCAGTCCGGATCATTTGCTCCCGGCATTGCATACTCATCACCATAGTAGACCATAGGCATTCCGGGCAGTAGCAGCTGAAAGGCTGCTGCGAGATGCTGCTTTTTCTTATTATCATGGCACAGATGTAAAAATCTTGCTGTATCGTGGCTGTCAATCAGGTTCCACATCAGCGGATAGCACTTTTTGTTTAAGCGCCCCTTCAGATATCCCAGATTCTGTACAAACTGGCTGACATTAATCTTTTCGTCTGCAAGCAGGTCTATCAGATTCAGGTAGAATGGATAATTCATGACAGTATCCCACTCATCTCCCTCGAGGAAGTCTCCTGCGTAGTGCCATATCTCACCAATTATCAGCATATCCTTCTTTACAGCCTTGATTGCCTTTCTGAAATTCTTCCAGAAGAAATGACTGATTTCGTCTCCTACATCCAGTCTCCATCCGTCAATATCACATTCCTTAATCCAGTAGCAGGCAACATCAGTGATGTATTTCTCCACCTCAGGATTTTTCAGATTAAGCTTTGGCATTCCACCGTAGTAGCCGAAGCATTTGAAGTTTGGAATCTCTCCCCATTCACTCTTAGGCGGCAGCTCGTCGATAAAATACCAGTCCAGATATTTTGATTTCTCGCCCTTTTCCAGTATATCCTGAAATGCAAAAAATTCTCTTCCTGAGTGGTTGTATACCGCATCCAGCACTACCTTCATGCCACGCTCATGAGATTTTTGTACGAGCTCCTTTAAATCCTCTGTTGTTCCAAATGATGGATCAACCTGATAATAATCAATGGTATCATACTTATGGCACGAATTTGATTTAAAGATTGGTGTCAGATACACCACATCGATTCCCATATCTTTAATATAATCCAGATGCTCTATGATACCTCTGAGATTGCCATGCAGATCATCCATAGGCGTAATCGGCGCCTTATACCACAGCTTTTTGTCTACCGGCTGTGTTGCGGCAAAGCGCGACGGAAAAATCTGATACACTACCTTGTTGGCTGCCCACTGTGGCACCTCAAACATCTCTTCCTCTCTGAGATTCTGCGGGCAGTCAAACATTCTATCCCTGTTTGTGATGCACTCCTTATCGAACTCATAATTGCCGTAATATACCTTTTCACCCTGCATGTCCGTAAATTCAAAAAAGTATCTCAGACATATCAGATGCATCTGAAGCTGCGCCTCATAATAATCGTGAAACTGCGAGGTGGCTACCTTCTTCATAGGAAGTGTCATTCGCGTATCCTTGCGCTCGATTGGTATATACTTGTCCTCATAGTGAAGGATTACCTCCTTCATATCATCCTTTTTTACCTGCACGCGTATCACAAACAAATCCTTATCTATCGCATAGCAGAATCTTTTATCCATATCATGAAAAATTGCTGAATATTCCATAAAATGCCCCTTTACTTACGTATTTCGTTATTTTGTATTTTAACGCACTATTTCAAACAATTCTATCATTATATCCATGACATTTTTTCACTATTTCTACTTTATGTGTAACTTTAACTTAATTACATTTTATTTTTTTGACTTTATTCTCCAAAGCACTGCGTTCATTATATTACTGCACACTCAGATAGCTTGTCACACAATAAAGTGTCTGTCCATTATATTCCACGCGTGACCAGCCAAACTCCTCATTGATTCCGGTTCTGGTGACGGTTTCCCCATTTTTTATCGTTGCAACAACTGTAGCATCCGGATTTGTGACACTTGGAAGTGCACGCAGATTAACCTCTATTTTTGCAGTGACAGTATCATTACACTCCTTGAACTTTGTCTTCAGTCCGTCTCCGCTGCCACTTCCGTCCTGTCCGGGAACTACATAGTTCATATCTGTTGTGAGGTAGCTTGAAATGGCATAGTATGTCTGTCCATTATATTCGATACGTGACCATCCACTGTCACTGACACCTGTTCTTGCTGCCGTATCACCGTTATTGAGCGTTGCCTTAATTGTGCTGTCATTGCCCTGACTTGGAATATCCCTCAGGTTAACGCTCTCCTTGGCAGTTACAGTCTCATTTACATCCGAAAACTTCATATTTGCTTCCGGATCAGCTGTTGCATTGTCAGCCGCATCCCCATTTTTTGCAGACTCTGTTTCATCAAAACCAAAGTATGCCACATTCAAATCTACCGGCTTATCAATCCCTGACACCTTTCCCTTATTGGTATACTGCCACATAGCATGTGTGCCCTCATAAGATGACTGTGGTGTTTCCGGGTAAGCTGTGTCCGGATATTGTGACACCCAGATTTTGTACCTGCTCTCAAGTGTTTTAGTATCCCACTGGCTGTTTGCCGACAACTCATTCATTGCAGCGTAAAACATAGGTGTATATCCTTTATTATATATTTCCTGCAAAAATGCCTCAGCTACTTTGGTGCGTGCCTCTGATGACATGCCATACTGTCTGCTGGCTGAGTCTGTGAAGCCCTCGCAGTCAAATGCCACCGGATATGTAATCTGATATTTTGAGATGTAGTCTGCTACCCAGTCTGCCTCCTCAATGGCTTCTGTTTCATTTACTGCTGATGAAAAGAAATATACCCCGACCTTTATGCCATTTTTCTGCGCCTCCTGCATGTTGTATCTTGCATTTGTATCAACACACATCTCGCCTGTTTTCTGGGTTCTGTAGCCCACACGTATCATCGCAAAATCAATTCCGCCTGCGGCAACCTTGTCCCACTTTATGGTGCCCTGATATTTAGATACATCAATTCCGAAGGTCAGATTACTATTTTCCGCAACAGTGCTTGCAGACAGTATCTGTGTCTCATCCGCAGAAGCTCCCTCATCAGTTGTAACACTCATTGAGCCGGCATTGTCGCCCGTATGCTGCGGGTCTTCCTTGTCTGAACTATCCTCTGTGGCTGTTTCCGTCATCTGTGACGAGCCTTTAGCCTCGTTTTTTGCTGACTTAATCACAAAAAATGTGGCAACTGCAGCAAACGCAGCTACTATTGCAACAATTATAAATATTGCTATTAT
>OMDD01000816.1_pt1 | contig 14028 bp, 7 predicted proteins | sample 1674331 | NCBI WGS metagenome assembly OMDD01 (sample SAMEA103958164, study PRJEB25191) | human gut metagenome | biome: human-associated habitat [ENVO:00009003]; feature: intestine environment [ENVO:2100002]; material: feces | place: Germany | collected 2013/2015
ATTGGCCCCAAATAATCCTTGATCGCATTTTCATACAAATAAGGCATCACACTTGCATAAGGAAATCCGGCTGCCGGTATATCAAGTACAGAAGCGATACAGTATCCGGCAGCATCCTTCAGCTCATAATACACTTCGGCACACCCCATCATACACGCATCAAACAAGACAAAATCAAACTTTTGAGGATTTACCGTACGCAGCACTTCCGCCAATTCCGGTATCAACGCTGTGTCACTGGAATACCGCCCGCCATCTTGTCCTATAGAACGGGTGCCGGTAATAGTGGGCAACCATCCCGAACCGTGAGATCCAAAGATTATTCCATAACTTTCCGACGGGTAAGCACTCATCATATCACCTATCACTGTCTGCATGACGGTTTTCTCCGTCGATGTCTGAGGGGGATATTTTTTTCTGATATTGCCAATACTTATCAAGTCGTGAACCGACATGTCCTGATCCGCGATCATCGCATTGACCGCTTCTTTGGACATACTGTTGATCCCCCCTTGACCATTAGTCACATATTCAACGATACAAGGCTCCGGCCAACTGATATCCGAAGCCTCACCATCCCAATATACCAATAAAGCAGCCGAATCCTTCATAGCCTGAAGTCCTTGCATCATCGTCTGAATATTATCACGCAAACTGGAATTCAAACTGTTATCCGCCCAAAAGAATGCCAGAACCGTTCTTCCGGCATGTTGCTGAGGAATCACGATTGTTTCCTTCTCACAAGAGAAGAAAAAGCAGGCTGCCAAGAATAGAAATAGAATCTTTTTCATAAGAAAAGGATTACTCTTCCGGTTTCTTGAACTTGAACGCATTGGGGTTCACTTCGCGAATCAGCAAGGTCTTTCCTTTTTGATACTTGGTCTTCATCTTGTTGATGGTCTTCTGCAGTTTCTTTCTGCTGTTCGAGAAATAAACAAAGCAAGTACGGTTCGTCAGCCCTTCCTCGTTTTCCAGATAATTTTTCAGCTGATAACTGTATTGTGAGCGTTCCGGCAACATCTTATTCTTATCCAGCCTCACACTGTCCAGCAACTGGATTTCCGTGAAATAAACCAATGAATCTGTAAACGATGCGGATACGCCTACTATATAAACAGATTTACTTCCTTTCAATGAGAATGCCGAGCATACCGTCAGTACCAATAATAAAGAGCACAGAATCTTTATGGATTTCATAATTCTAATTTTATAATTTTATTAGAGGACAAAAATAGTTATTTACGGACAAATACGAAAAAGTAATAGATTAATTAACTATAATAATTTGCTGATGTGCCCATTACCATGTGGCACATAGCGCAGCCAATGGGCATTATTGGTATATTATGAACAAAAGCACAAGACGGGAGTAACCTTCCATCTTGTGCTTTGTTTTCTTTTCGGAAACCGAATCTTTCTTACCCTAAATAAGACTTAAGCAGCTTGCTACGCGAATTTTGTCTCAATCTTCTAATGGCTTTCTCTTTAATCTGGCGTACGCGCTCACGAGTGAGGCCGAATTTATCGCCGATTTCTTCCAACGTCATTTCCTGCGTATTAATACCGAAAAACATCTGGATAATATCCTTCTCCCTTTCGGTCAGCGTAGAGAGTGCTCTATCAATTTCCCTCGCAAGTGACTCATTAACCAAGGAACGGTCTGCCATAGGCGAGTCGTCGTTCACAAGCACATCCAGCAAGCTGTTGTCTTCTCCTTCCACAAAAGGAGCGTCTACAGAAATGTGGCGTCCTGAAACCTTCAACGTGTCCGAGATTTTGTCTACAGGTATTTCCAGTTCATCGGCCAGTTCTTCCGGAGAAGGACGACGTTCGTTTTCCTGTTCGAATTTAGAGAAGGCTTTGCTGATCTTGTTCAACGAGCCTACCTGATTCAACGGCAAACGGACAATACGTGACTGTTCTGCCAATGCCTGGAGAATAGACTGACGAATCCACCATACGGCGTAACTGATAAACTTGAAGCCTCGGGTTTCATCGAACTTTTCGGCTGCTTTAATCAATCCCAGGTTGCCTTCATTAATCAAGTCAGGAAGACTTAACCCCTGATTTTGATACTGCTTGGCTACAGACACGACGAAACGCAAGTTGGCACGTGTCAGTTTTTCCAATGCTACCCGGTCGCCTTTACGGATACGCTGAGCGAGCTCTACCTCTTCCTCTACAGTAATCAGGTCTTCACGGCCTATTTCCTGTAAATACTTATCCAGAGATGCGCTCTCTCGGTTAGTGATACTTTTGGTAATCTTTAATTGTCTCATTCTCTATAAAACAAATTTGGGATGCAAATTTACAACATTAAATGGAATACATCCATTTTTGTTTGAAAAATATTAGCTAATAAATCAAAAAAGACTATCTTTGTCCTTCTTTTCCTAAATATTTTGCGAAAATAGGGTTATATCTTTCTCTTTATTGATCTTATCAGCTTACTTAATAGAGATTATTCCATGATATAGCGTAAGGATGGATCCTGTCAACAGCTCTTATCTTATCGTGAAACAGAATTGATTTATGTCCTCCGTTTTCCGGCCGGACGGGAACGCAAACACCTATGACGCAAATTAATAGTTACACGACTCTACTATCGGATAAAAACATACTAAAAATCAAACTTGTGTTCCCATCATCCCCGAAATTCCGTTTACAATGCTTCTTTCCAGCATATCAATCCTGTTTGATTATAAAATCAGGATGCACGGAAGTGTCCCTTACCGTGCATCCTCTAAACTTTACCTATTGAAACTTTCTACCTTAAAAATCTTCTTATTCCTGTGTCAAATCCACTGCATAGTTCGCACGTTTACCTGACGGGAACATACCGCTCAAGAACAATACCTGATCCGGTGACTGGGTAGCAGCTTTCAGCACATCTTCCAAATCATTTACTGATTTGACAGGTTGTCCGTTTGCCTTCAGGATGATGAAGCCTTTACGGATACCGGCAGCCTTCATCTTACCGTCTGTCACACCTGTGACTTCCACACCATATCCCAAATTCAATTGTCTCTTCAATTCCTGAGGAACTTCACGGAATGCTGCGCCCAAGATATCCATGCCCGCACTCTTCACCACTTTCGTTGTTCCCTGTGCATTCTTCAAGGTCATCTCGATATCCTTTTCTTTCTTGTCACGCAACACCTTGACGGTTACTTTGTCACCCGGACGGTGTTTAGCCAACCCTTCCTGCAACTCTGCAAAGTTCTTCACACGTTTTCCGTCAATACCGATAATGACATCATCTACTTCCAAGTTGCCGGCCGCAGAACCTCCCTCAATTATCTCAGCAATCAACACACCGTCGGTGGCGCCCAGTTCCTTCACCTTCTTCTTGATTTCTTCCGGCATCATCTGCTGGTCATCATTAATCGGAGTACCCTTGATACCCAATACCGCACGCTGAACGGTTCCGTATTCTTTCAAATCGGCTATTACCTTTTTCATAATACTGGTAGGGATGGCAAAACCGTATCCGGAATAAGCTCCTGTCGGTGAATAAAGCACCGAGTTGATACCTACCAACTCTCCTTTTGCATTGACCAATGCCCCACCACTGTTACCTTGGTTAATAGCTGCATCCGTCTGGATGAATGACTCCACACCTTGATTATATACGCCCAAAGAACGTGCCTTGGCACTCACAATACCGGCGGTTACTGTAGATGTCATATTAAACGGATTACCTACAGCCAATACCCACTCGCCCACTTTCAAAGCCTCCGAATCGCCTACGGGAATAGTGGGAAGTTCATCCGCTTCAATTTTAACCAACGCTAAATCCGTGCTGGGATCTGTGCCGATTACACGTCCTTTATATTCACGTCCGTCATTCAGTTTGACACTGATCACATCAGCATTATCGATTACATGGTTATTCGTTACAATATATCCATCTTTCGAGATGATCACTCCGGAACCGAATCCCACTCTTTCAGGAGTCTGCACCTGACGCTGCTGACCGCCGCCTCTGCCATTTCCAAAAATATCACCAAAGAAATCATAGAACGGATCACGAACGGTAACCGTCTGAGTCTTTGATTCTTGAGTTGACTTTATATGAACTACTGCATGCACTGAATTTTCCGCTGCCTGAGTCAAATCCACCGGTTGCATTTGGGTGGCGTCCAGAGCGGCAAGTCTTGTATTCGGATTTTGTTGGAACACATCATTAAAGGCCACGCTTTTGTTTGGCTCGGGTTTCAACATAGAATAAGTCGTTACTCCTGCTACACCTGCGCTGACTGCTACAATTGCTGCTGCGCCTAGTACCATTTTAGTTGCTTGTTTCATAACTTAATATCTATTAATTTGTTAATTTCAAGTTTGGTTTAACATTTATGACGCTAATGTAATGACAAATATTGTACGGTTGTACCGTTTGTCAGAGATTTTTTTCCTCTTTTAACACAGATAGATAAGCACTTAACAGGGGTTAACCGCAGAATCTGCCAAATTTGCATTCATTATCAATAGCTGACAGACAGCAAGATGACACAGGATGCAACTTGCCTCATAGATAGTTATGTCTTGCAGGAAATACTTGCCTCTCGCCGGAATGCATCCATATACCCCCCCTATAAAAGAGCATGTCCGTGACCGGTCTTTCCAACTTTACTTTTTCAACTGGTTCAATACCCTTCCCGCACTATCCGAAAGAACGACAACAGCTCCTGCCAGAATAGCAATATCCTTAATGACCAGACGACCGGCGCCCGTCAGCAGAGGGAATCCCTGTTCGCCACTTCCCAAATCGGGGACCCACACCTCGGGCGTTGTTACAAGGAAAGACAAAGTGCCCAATGTCATGACAATAGCCAGTCCGGCCCCCACCAAACCGGTTTTCGGAGAGAAGATGCCTAAAAACGTCAAGATACCGATCCCCATAATCAAAATACCCAATCCATGAGAAAACCCATAAGTATTGTTCTCTTCATGCCACTGGTGCTTCGCTTCATCGAATTCGCCTTCTTTCAGCTTATATTCTTTATATTCAGGAGCGTCCTTGGTATAAAAGAAACTCATAAAGGGACTGTTCGCCACAAAAGGCACAATTCCTTCGGCTTCATAGTTCCAGAATTTCAGACCACCAATCCATACAAAAATTACAAGGATTGCCACACGGATAAGATTGATACCCAGTTTTTGGGCAGATGCTGCTATTGTTAAAAACGCAACAAACAGAGATTTTAATTTTGTCATCATTGCTTTCATTATTAAAAGATTTAACTTCCTGGTGCAAAGGTCGGTGGTTTTCCCCCTCCGGTAAATGGCAATTTCCCCATATAGGTTGGCAATTATTCCCGCTTCTCTCTTTTCCGGTATTCCGAAAGGCTCTCCTTGTTCATTTTCTTAAAGAACCGGCTAAATGTAGCCAAATCCTCAAATCCCAGAATCTCACTGATTTCCTTCGCACTCTTGCCCGTATAAAGCAACAGGCGCTTGGCTTCCGCATCCACGCGTTCATGAATGACACGCAAAGGAGAAGAAAGCCTGTAAAGGGAAAAGAGATTGGAAATGGTCTTGGGAGAACGACACAACATATCAGCATAATCCTGTACTTGCTTCTTCTCCTTAAAATGACTGTCAACCAGTACATAAAACTGACGAATCACATCAAACGTGTTCTCACGCCCCGGGTCTACATCAAACATTTCACGGGCTATGCGGGTACAAGTGATAATGAAACGTTTCAGAATAATACGCAACATTTCTTCCTGCAAGTTGTCTTGTATTCCACACTCCCCCCTGAAAATATCGACAATACTGTCAAGACGGGCCGACTGGGAAGGCGAAAGCTTCAAACGCATGACACGGGAAGAACCGTTAAACAGGAATCCGTTACAAGACACCTCGCTGTCATGCCTGTAAATACAATAAAAGTTACTATTGAATAAAAAAGTGAGGTATTCACCGCCCACTCCCCTTATCTGCACATGATGCAAAGGAGTAAGCGAAATCATTTCCTCTTTTTCCAGATGCATCACCACATGATCCACTTCCACATCCAACGTTCCATGCCGCACCCATATAAATTTATAAAGACTCCTGTCACGCTGCAAAAAGGAGTTTTCATGGAAACAGGAAGTCATTGCTATATTTCCATTCAATTTAGTACGTAAGTGATATTCCATAACTACTTCTGATTAAGTGATGTTCCCCTACTTTTTCAAAAATAAGATGACGGGATAAATATAAGACTATTCCTTTATATAAAAAAGAAATAGAACAAAAGAATGACTTCCCCTCCCACTCCCTTTATCAGCATTCGCGCCCCACTGCCATATCGGCCGGCAGGAATTCCCATCCAATCATCTCCCATTTGCCTATACGAAAACTTTCCATCCCGTCCTGTCTCTTTTAATATTTGTTAAACATTTCCATTTCTTCGTCCACTCATTAATTTAATAGTACATTTGTTGCATCACAAGCATCGTAGCTATATAATAAAAGAAGAGTAGGACATCAATAATGAACAGAAATCTTAAAAGAACGTGTGTAGCCCATATACAACGGTTACTGATATGTACCTGTATATTCACCCTCTTTGCAACCATCGGCAAAGCCTCCCATGTACAGGAAAACACCGAGACGGGGAACTATATTCTGATTCTGAACAGCTACAACGAATCCTCTCCCTGGAGCAACAGCATCACCACCCCCATTGTTCATAAAATAGCTGGAATAGAGAACATGGACGCTTACATAGAGCATCTGAATCTTTTTATGGTAGGCGACTCCACTAAAATCGAGAGATTCCCAGAAATTCTTTCCTCGAAATATGGTTCCACCCCTCCCCGCCTGCTGGTATTCATCGGGAGCATGAGCCTGATTTTCAGAGAAGAGATTCAATCTTTATGGGGTAAAGTACCTGCCATTGTATGCGGAGCCGACCCCTATGTGTACCATGAGAAATTCTACAGGCAGAGAGATACAGTCACCCCCGAAGAAAAGACACACATGAGCGAATTGGCAGAAGAGTTCAATTTCACCTACATGCACACCCCCATCTATCTGGAAGAAAACGTGCAACTGATGTGCAGGATGATTCCCGGTATGAAGAAACTGATTTTCCTGGGAGACGGCATCTACCCCAATCCGGAATATGACAAGCAACTGCGAGAGCTGATTAAAGACAAATACCCGCAAATGGATTACGAATACATCTCCTCGCGTACCAACAGTCTGCATCAGCTATATAATGCCGTACGTAAAACAGACAAGACCACAGGCATTCTGGTATCCACCTGGTTCACCGAATCGTTCACTTCAAGCAATTTTCTGATTAATGCCTACAGAAGTATCGCCAGCATCTCCGCCCCTTTGTTCACCATCCGCTATGCAGGTATGGATGACGGCGGCATGGTAGGAGGATACATGTATAATGACCAAATCTTTACCAGGCAATTACTGAAAACGATAGACGAGATACTACATGGGAAGAAAGCCAGCGACATACCTTTTTATGAACCCAACGAAGCACACCCCGCATTCAACTACACAAGACTGGTAAATAAAGGACTCGATCCCGACCTATGCCCTGGTGACACCGTCTTCTATGACAAACCGGCCAACTTTCTGAACAAATATAAATGGATCATCCTAAGTGTACTCATTGCTTTTATACTGATGGCCGTGACACAGCAAAAACGCATTCAAATGCTGAAAGCGCTGAGACGCGCCCAGCAAAATGAAATAGACACGAACACACAATATACCAATCTGATAGACAATATGCCTATCCTTTACATGAAGGAACAGGTAATACGGGATAAAGAAGGAAATATTATAGACAGCATCTATCGGGATGTCAACCGTTATTTCGAACGATGTTTCTTGCCCAAATCCGATATAATAGGGAAAAGAGCCTCTGAAATTTTCCCGGAGTCCTTGCCGGAATTCACCCATTTCATGAGTATCACCTTAAAAGAAAAGAAATCGATCACCTTCCCATATTATTTTAAGACCGTCAACACCTTCTATGATGTTGTCCTGAATTGCTCTACCGAACCGGACACAGTGGATGTGTTCTGCATGGACAGCACCGAACTGCACAATGCGCAGCAAATGCTGAGCGCCACGAACCATAAACTTTCCATGGCACTGGAAGTAGCCAACATTGTACCTTGGAAATGGAACTTGAAAGACCATACCATCTTGTGCGACCTTAACCGCCCCATTGCCATGGCAGCCATGCCGGGCAGCATCAGCGAAGATCAGTTGAGCGTTTCGGATGAGCAATACTTCGCTAAAATCATTAAAGAAGACCGCCCGCGCGTGATACAGGCTTACCGTGACCTGGCAGACGGGAAAATAGAGAAAGTAAAAGAGGAATACCGCGTGCTGGCCAATGACGGAACACAATGGAAAATAGACTGGATAGAGGCGCAGGCAGCTGTGGAAAGCAAAGACGAAAACGGAATGCCGCTCACTTTGGTAGGATCTTCCCTAGTCATAACTGAACGGAAGAAAATGGAAGACGAACTGCTTTCAGCCAAGGACCGCGCGGAAGAATCCAACCGGCTGAAGTCCGCTTTTCTTGCCAATATGAGCCACGAAATACGCACTCCGCTAAATGCTATCATCGGTTTCTCAAACATCCTTGCTGCTGCAGAAGAGGAACAGGAAAAGCAGGAATATATCAATATCATTGAAAGTAACAATACGTTACTGCTGCAATTAATCAGCGACATACTGGACTTATCAAAAATAGAGGCCGGCACACTGGATTTCAGTTATTCCAACGTGGAACTGAATGATATTATCTCCGAGATAGAAAGTGTTACCCGTTATCGGACAGAGAGCAACGGCATTCAACTGATTGTACAGAAAGGACTTCCCTCCTGCCTCATAAGAACGGAAAAGAACCGTCTGATGCAGGTACTGAACAATTTACTGAACAACGCCAGCAAATTTACCTCACAAGGAAGCATCACCTTCGGCTACAAACTATGCGACAAAGAACTTTATTTCTATGTTAAAGATACCGGTTGCGGCATTCCAGCCGACAAAGTGAACTCCATATTCGGACGTTTCGTCAAACTGAACTCTTTTGTACAGGGTACAGGACTGGGGCTATCCATTTGCCAGACAATTGTAGAGCACATGGGAGGACGCATCGGTGTTGAGTCCGAGGAAGGAAAAGGATCCACTTTCTGGTTCACCATTCCATACCAGCCTGCCGCTGCAGAGAACAAGAAAGAGGAAGAGCATCAACTCATTTCCGTGCAAAAAGACAAGCTGACCATTCTGATCGCCGAAGACAATGAGAGCAATTACCGGCTGTTCCAATCTATCTTGAAACGAGAATATAACCTGGTACATGCCTGGGATGGAAAAGAGGCGGTCAATTTGTATAAGCTCCATACCCCTCAGATAATTCTGATGGATATCAATATGCCGGTGATGGATGGCTATGAGGCCACCCGGGAAATACGAAAACTATCCTTGGATGTACCTATCATTGCTGTTACCGCTTTCGCCTATGCCAGTGATGAACAACGGGCCATGGAAAACGGCTTCGACGGCTATATGGCCAAGCCCATCAGCGCCCCGCAACTGAGACAACAGATTGCTGCCATATTACAGAAACGCATTATCTTATTATAACCTCCGCTTTTTCCATTATACCCGGCTGAAATCCGATGTAGAAACCGGTTTGAATCCGCAACTATAAACAAGAAAACAACCGAAAGCGCCACAAGGATGGAGAATTAAAGATGATTATAACATAAATGCAGAGTTAATTCATCGCTTCAGCTCCATTAAGTCTTTTTTTCAGTACCATTAAAGCATTTCTTACGGTTACCTTTTACAGACTACGACAGTAGTCCGTATGTTTCACTACGGCAGACCGTACAGTCCACTGTAGCAGACTGTACGGTCCACTGCCGAAGACTATAGTAACAGTCCGCACAAAAAGACTTAACAGTCCGCATGACAAGGCCTGATATACCCGACAAAAAGTATTAATCCCCCATATCTAAAAAAAGTTCCCCCTTGCTCACCTTCACAGGCTATGCAAGAGGGAGATTCTACACTAACTCTTAACCTAATAAATAAACGACAAAATCATTCTTTATATCTCAAGGCTCCGGCAGGCAGTTTCTCACCTTTCTCACCAAAGCTCTTCAATGCGTTTTCCGGCTCAATGGTTACTTTACTTTCATCCAGCATGTTCCGGTCAAGGCCGAACACGTCTATAAAGAAATCATAAACCGCATTGCGCTTGTTCGGACCGAAATCATGGCGTTCTTGCGGCAAATGTACATTGCTCACCTTGTCCGTCGCACCGTAAAAACCGTAGATGCGTTGCAAGTAAGGATATTCCAAACGGGGAACCGTGGCTGTCCAGTCTCCTCCGTCGGAAACCACCAGCATGGGACGCGGGGCAAACAGGGCGGCCAGCTCCGCATTGCAAGTTCCTCCACCTGCCAACTGGATGGGCTTGCCACTTTCACACGGGCAACCGCCATCAAAATGAGAGGCCAGACTGACCACAGGGGCGGCAGCTGTAAAACGGTCGTCCAGGACGGTAAGCAACACCGTCTGCGTTCCTCCGCCGGAACCACCGTTCACGCCGATGCATGCAGGATCTATATCTTTACGGTTTGCCAGCATATAGTCCAGTATCCATATTCCGTTCATAGCCTGAATGGTGTGCGCATCGGCAGTATGGTGCGCCTTTCCTCCTACCTGCAAGGCGGATTCACCCCAACCATACAGGTCATAATCCACACAGACAGCCCCCATACGTGCCAGTGTCGCCATGCGCTGCTGCTGGTCTTTGCGGTAGCGTCCCTGTCCAAAATGACCATTGGGGCAGATAATCAGTGCATGTTTGCCTTTGGTGCGGGGGGCATAGACTGAACCGCAGACATAAAGCCCCGGCAAGGTTTCCAATGCAAAGTTCTGCACGGTATAGCCATCAAATTTGCGTATTTTAGAAAGAACAGGCTTTGCATCCTTCACTGTTTTCCCCAGCATATCATCCAGTCCCAGACGTTGGCGCACCTCTTTGCGGAGAATCTCCCTGCGCTGTTCCCATTGACTTTTATCACTATATAAACCACTAAGGTATGCCAGCATTTTTTCTCCGTCGGCATCCGTGCGGCGGGCGTATTCGTAAGGTTTCAACTTATATACCTTGTCACTTTGCTTTACGAATTTATAATCGAAGGGGGAAAGCACATTGGTCAGCGTTTCCTCCAATGAATAAGGCCGGATACGGAAATCGGCATACGGAAGCATACGCCCCACCGTATCCACGTCATATTTCAAGCGGACCTGGAAACGGGCGGCAACGTCATTCAACACATCGGATAACGGACGTGCGAACCGGGTTTCATAAGTTTGTGCAGATGCAGCGGAAAAAGAGAGTGCCGCCATGCACCATAATAGTTGTTTCTTCATCGGGAAGTCTATTTTATTTCTTTACCATCCACATACACATCATCCAGCACCAAGTCCTTGCAGTCTTCAAAAACACAGCGTTGCTTGGCATTCTGAATATACACATCACGCATCACAATACCGGTAATAGGCGCTTCGGGAAGGCCTACCACCATAATGGGGGTATTCACATCACGGACCGTCACATCCGACACATAGATATTGCGAAATTCCGGAGTACGGTCACTCTTCGGTTCGGCAGGCATCTTGCTATATTTCAGATTGAGGACGATAGCCTCTTTCTTGATGTTACGCATCACAATATTGCTTACCCGGATATCTTCTACAATGCCTCCGCGGCCACGGGTGGATTTCAGACGAATCCCCCGGTCGGTTCCGTCAAAGATACAATTGCTGATGGTTACTTTCTTCACTCCTCCGCTCATCTCGCTGCCGATAACCACACCACCGTGTCCGCTCAACATGGTGCAATTGGTAATCGTGATATTCTCGCAAGGAACACCCAGTTTACGCGCTTGCAAGTCACGTCCGGATTTGATGGTGATGCAGTCATCGCCTACCGAAATGTGGCAGTCGCTGATGTGTACATTCTTACAAGACTCGGGGTTGATGCCGTCCGTGTTGGGGGAAGGCACATTGTGGATGGTAATGCCTTTAATGGTCACATTGTCGCAAAATTCAGGATTTACAGTCCAGAAGGGAGAGTTGATAATCTTCACGCCCTCTACCCGTACATTCTTACAACGGATGGGATGTATGAAAGGAGGACGGAAAAAGCGACGGTCCAGTGTGCCATGCCAGTCTTCATTGGTTTCAGCGTAAAGGGCTTTCAAGTCGTTTTCCTTCTCGAACATGGGCTGGTACTTGTTGATGTTTCTCTTGCCGTTATCTCTAAGGTCTACCAGTACACGGAAAAATTCAGTCCACCATGCCTTACCCTGTCCATCCAGAGTTCCTTCTCCCTTGATGGTAATATTTTCTGCATCCACGGCGTAAATCAACGGTTGGAAACTTTTCATCATGATTCCCTCGTGACGCACTTCCACATAAGGGAGGAAGTCGTCAAAGTTCTCCGAGAATTTCAAGGTGGCTCCTGCTTCCAATTCTAATGTAATATTACTTTTCATGTGGATGGAACCGGTGAGATAAGTTCCTGCGGGGAAAAAGAGTGTTCCGCCACCATTGGCATTCAAGCGGTCGATGGTAGAATTAATCAATGCCGTGTTTAATTTCCGGCCTTGTATATCGGCACCGGCTTGCTGCATATCCACACGCTCGGCATGCAGAAAAGACAAACTGCAAACACATAGCAACAGACTTAAAAAGGTACGTTTATTCATATCGTTCATTAGTTGATTTTAGTTTTACCAAACACCCCAGGGGGCTTTTCCTATGAAAGCTGCGTTTATTTCTTAAAAGAATAAGTTCCGCTTTCCACTATCTTCGGCTCTTTCTCATCGGGAAGGAATACGCGTGCCGTACACCCTACAGGTATCGTTACTTTCAATGTAAAGACTCCATTCTCGCGGATCCAGTCTACCGCAACTTTTCCGTACAAGGTTTGGGTAGAGGCACGGACGTATGTCAAATCGCCTACCGGACGGGGACGTATTTCTATTTCCTTCATTCCCGGTTTTCCTTCAACGGTGCGGATACCCGCCAGCGAGTTGAAGAACCATTCGTCAATCTGCCCCATCATAAAGTGATTCCACGAAGAACCTTGTCGCGGATCCCATTGCTCGGTCAGCGTGGTAGCTCCAAATTTCAGTTGGAAACCATACCCCGGGGCCTCTTCATGGTTATGCATGGTGTACATCAGCTCATTCAGTCCGTTACGGGCTAGCGTCTGGAACAAATAACGATTTCCCACATCACCAGTAGTCAGCCGGTTACCATGACGTTTTATATCCGCTACCAAGTTATCAAGTACCGCCTGTTTATCTTCGGCAGGAACCATTCCGAGAAACAACGGCAGGGCATTACTGCACTGACTTCCCGTACCATACTGACGAGTATCCTTATGATAAAACTCCCGATGGAATGCTTTATTAATTTCTTCACCCAAATGAGTGTAATATGCTACATCATACCTATTATCCAGCATACGTGCCGCCTCCACCAAATAGCGAACAACCATATAATAATGGGCGGTAGCTACTAAAGGAACAGGCGTATTACGAGAAAATCCGGCCCGGAAATCTCCATAATCATACCAATCACCCAGTCCGAAAGAAACGATTCCATCATTGGCACGGGTAGTCATATAATCAATGTAACGACGCATTCCGTTATAGTATTTTCTAATCAATGAATCATCCCCATACGTCTCATAATACATGAAAGGCAATACCACAAAGGTACATCCCCATTCGGGAGATTCGGCAAAAGCATCCATACCGGGGCCCTCGAACACCACATATTCCGGAGCAGTGGTAGGAACCGCGCCGTTGGCATGCTGTGCATCGGCTATGTTCTGAAGAGTCTGAGGAACAAAGCCCGTCAAATCATAATTGTACAGTAAACCGGGACCGCATAAATGATCCTGTTCCAGCCAGCCCAGTTTCTCCCGGTGCGGACAATCCGTAAACACAGACTGCATGT
>OMDD01000826.1_pt1 | contig 13910 bp, 16 predicted proteins | sample 1674331 | NCBI WGS metagenome assembly OMDD01 (sample SAMEA103958164, study PRJEB25191) | human gut metagenome | biome: human-associated habitat [ENVO:00009003]; feature: intestine environment [ENVO:2100002]; material: feces | place: Germany | collected 2013/2015
TCGTTCTCCGCGCCGGAATACGCGTCGAGCTCCGCAATGCGTTCGCGGAGCTCGGTATTCTTCAGGCTGAGAAGCTCGACGGCTTCACGGAGTTTTGCCGATTCGTTCTGCGCTTCCCACTCCGTTCCGTTCCACACCTTTGCCACTGGGGGCGAAGAGGAGACGTCGATCCATATCTGACCGGTGATCGGGTTTTCGGGGGCCGTTTCGGAGGGCGTCGCGTCATGGAGATCCTTTATGCAGAACTGTGCCATTGACCGCATAACCGCACCTCCGTCAGATTTCTACGACTACGACGAAGGTCGCCTTCGTATCTACGTCGGTATTCGATACCGAGAGCGTCTTGCCGGTCTTCGTTCCGTTCGTGCCCCATGTGGTATCGATATTGCCGTCCTTGTCGTATTTCGTCCAGGTATAGGTTCCGTTGCCGGACGCGTCGAGCACGCTGCCCGCCTGATAGACGTTCGCAGTGAGCGTGGTGCTGCCCTGACCGTTTTTGAAGATATCGCCGCCGGTCGATTCGATCACGATCTGGATCGGGTCGGAGTTATCGATAAAAGTAGCGACGTCGTAGAACTTCGAGTTGTACGTCGCCGACGCGCTGTCTGTATCCTTCGCACTGCAGCGTATTACCGCGTAGCTTTCGACAGCCGCCGCGTAGATCGTGAGCGTCGCCGTAGTCGTACCGGAGTACATGCCGATGGTATCGGTCAGCTTCTTCCAGCCGGTTCCGAAGTCCGCGTCGTAACCGGCAGACGAAGAGGACGTGACCGACGGATCCATGATCGCCCACTTGTAGGTGACGTTCGTGGTATCGACCGTCGAGCCTCGCCAGAGCTCCGCCTTTGCCGTAAGCGTCGGCACGAGCGTGTTCTTGAACACGTTGCCGCTCGGTGTGGTCACAAGCAGATCGACGATACCGGAGCCGTTGACCACGCGGCCGAACGAGATGCTGAGCGGGTGGTTGATCGACAGGTTCGTCGAGGGATCCTTGTACGTGATCACGCACTTGAAGTCCACGCCCGCGAGACCGGCCATGACGTTTGCCTTGACCGTCAGGATATGGCTCTTCGTACCGGAGAGCGCATAGTTCCCGCCGTTCGTGATTGCCGTGTTCGACGTGCCCTGATACCACTTGACTGAGGTGACGTTCGCGCTGGTGATCTTATCCGCCGTATCGCCAATAACGTACAGCGAAGGGGTCAGCACGAGGTTGGTGGTCGCCCAGTTGGGTGTGTAGCTGCCGTTATCCGGGTTATACATCTGCGTCTTCGGATGGTTCGAGCCGATGTATCCGGTCAGCGTCAGCGCGTCATTGTAATCGATAATTGTGAATTGGCCTTGAGCTCTGCTCATTTTCTTTCCTCCGTTTATAAAGAATTAGTGTTTATCCAAGCAGACTTTTTCTCGTGGTGGTGTCGATCAGATCGCAGAAGAACGTCGCCCTCTGCACCACGTCGTCCGTGGTTATTTCGATCGTTTTCGTTCCTCCGAAATGGTCATGGTTCCAAGTGATATCCGCCTCCGGATCGTCCGACACCCGCGTCCATATGAACTGGTTCGGATCGAGCTCGTCCGTCACGTCTTCGTCCCACGAAAAGACCGTAGCCGAGAGCGTGGTCGAAATATCGCCGTTCTTGAAGATGTTTCCGTTCGATGAACTGATCACCAGCCGGTACATCTTCTTGGCGTTGATCTCATCGATCTGCCCGCTCATTTCATGCATGATCGGAGCGATAAAGCCGGGTATGCGGAATATCGTGCGGATTATCGTCGCCGTTTCAAGCGTAAGCGAGTTCACGCTCTGCATGAGCGTCTGCCTTGCCTTGCCGAGATCGACCGAGACGTATTTCTCCGCGAGGGTATCGTACACCGTGCGGACGACCTTCGTCTTTGTGGCAATCCCGAGCTCCGCATGCCTGACGGTCACCGTATCGCAAAGCGAGACATGCTCCAGCACGTCGGAATAATCCGGCCTTGACCGGAGCGGCTCGAACGCCACGGATATGACTGCCTCCGCCGTACCGAGCGGATTCCGCTCCACCCAGCTTTCGGCCTTTTGCTGCAGCGCTTCTGGCGTAATGACCGAACCGAACTCGAACTGATCGGTGAAGTCCTTGATCAGCGTCCGCCGCCTTGCGTCCACATTTATGAAGCCGTCCGTAATAAGCCTTCCGGGTATCGTGACGAGTACGTCATCGCCGTTTTCGTCGGTGTACGTCGCATACGGATAAAGATCGGTGTACACGTCCGAAGCGTCCGCGTCATGGCTGAGCTTCGTCATGTTTTTTGAGTATTCGACGACCACGCCGGTCTCGCTGCCTCTGTGCTTATGGTGTATGAGATGAAAATTGTCCCACTCATATTCGCCGCCCCAGACATCGAGCACCGAGCCCGCGACGCCGCCGAGACAGGCGCGTACGCTCTGAGGCTTATTTACCGAGAACGCTTTCGCCGTTTCATACTCCGTCTCACAGGTGAACCGGCACAGCGTCGCCGTGTATGAAAACAGCCGATTGAGCGCGTTCGCCGCCGTGATCTCGCTGTCGCTCCACGGAATGACCGCGATGGCGGAGAGATCATACGACACGTGCGCCGCGTAGACCGTGACCTGTCCCGCGAGCGGAGTCGTTATTCGATAGATCCGGAACAGCTGATCAACAGACGTTTCGTTCGGCTTGGCCTTGACCAGCCGCCCGTTTTCAAGCTGCTGATACATCCTGCCCGTGATCGGGTATTTCATGGTCAGCTCGTATGCGCCGTTTCTTTCCTCCGTCACCTGACAGAAGGTGCAGTCCTTCAGAGCGCCGAGACCAAAGGTATCGAAGGTGGTCGCTTCTTCATCGTAAAGGATCGGGATCACAGAACCACCCACCTCGGTGTCAGCTCGGCGGACGTTATCGAACCGGAGAAAGATACAGTCGTCGCTCCGGTTTTAAGGAGCGGGAAGCCGTCGCCGGTTACGCGGTCGTTAGCGAGCCCGTTCGCGCCGGTTATGATCATCTCGTCGCTGTCGATCTCGATCCAGCCGTTTATGCCGTCGATCGACCATTCCTGTTCCGTACCCTTATGTGTCAGCTTCAGCACACCGCTCCTTCCGTTTCCATTCAGACGGATGAGCGGCTTTGCCGTAAAGGGCGTCGGGTTCATAAGCGGGATCGCAGCCGAGAACGTCCTTGTCTCCGCTCCGCTGTTCAGGTATCTGAACGGCAGGCATGAGAACGAGATCGTAAACCGGCCTATCCGGTACACCTCCTGCGTTACGTCAAGCTGGGCGTTTATGACCGCTTTTCTATAAGCCTCGGTGTCCGCCGTGTCCCGAAGGATATGGTATCTGTCCGGCTCACGATACAGCCAGCTTTTGACCGCCGTCATCTTTTCCATGAGATCGGCCATGCTGTTTGCAGGAAGAAAGACGGTATAGACCACCTGAATATTCGGAAACCGCCTGTTCGGGCTGATCAGTTCGCCGTCCCTTCCGGGGATCGATATGAAATCCGCGTCATACCTCGGAGAACCGAATATGTTCCGTCCCTCGATCCTGAGGCCAAGTTCGGTCGACCTAACGCCGTTATACTCGAAATAGCTGTCTGTCACTCTGCTGCCGCTCACGCGAACACCTCCCTCTGTCTGCGAATGAACGCTCCTGCTGTCGCCATGATCTCGTTCGTCAGCTGCTCGATATCCTCCGCCGAATAGTTGTTGAACGTCGAAATGTTCAGCTGCAGCTGAAGCCCGTTCCCGCCGATTATCGGGTCCTTCACGCCGGACACGCTGCCCTTTATGTCGAACTTCGTCGGCAGGCTGTCCGTCATGCTCTTCGATACATCGGACATTACATCGTCGATGCCCTCGCTCAGGTCTTCCGCCGCCTTGATCGCTTCATCGCCGTTATCCTCGATGGATCCGGCAAGGCCTTCGACCATCATCTCGCCGATCCATGCAAACTTCTTTGAAGGCGAGTGTATGCCAAAGAAATCGAGTATGCCGTTCCACAGATCAGAGGCCCACGAGGATACCTTGTCCCAGATCCACGATGCGAGGCTCTTTATACCTTCCCAAAGACCCTTGACGAGGTTTTTACCCACGTCGACGATCTTGTAGAGCAGATTGCCGAAGGCGCTGACTATGCCTTCGATTATCTGGGGCACCGCCTTGACGATCTCGATTATGATCGTCGGTAGGTTCTCAATCAGCGCGACGAACAGATCCACGCCCGCCTGAATAATGAGCGGGAGGTTGTCGATCAGCGCATCGAGAATGCCGCCTATTATCTCCGGGATCGCGCCTACGATGGTTGTGATTATCGTCGGAAGCGCCTGAATGAGGGCGATCAGCAGATCGATGCCCGCCTGCACAATGAGAGGAATCGCGCCGATAACCGCGTTGATGATCCCGTTGATTATCTGGGGGATCGCAGCAACTATTGCGGCGATTATCGTCGGCAGCGCTTCGACGAGCGAAGTCAGCAGCCTGATTCCGGTCTCTATGATCTGCGGGATCGCTCCGAGAATGAAATCGACGATTGCCAGTATCACGCTCGGCAGCGCCTCGATCAGCACCGGGATCGCGTCGAGGATGCCCTGCGCCAGTCCCTCTATGAGCTGCAGCGCCGCGTCGAGGATCATCGGCAGGTTCTCCACGAGCGTCTGCACGATCTGGACGACTACCTCCACGACCTGCGGGATCAGCGTCGGCAGAGCCTCCGCAATGCCTATAATCAGTGAGGCGATTATCTCCATGCCCGCCTGAATGATCTGCGGGAGGAGATCGAGAAGCGCAGTCACGATCTGGAGTATGACCTCCATCACGACCGGCATGAGCGTCGGTATCGTATTGATTATTCCCTCAGCCAGCGCCGCGATTATCGCCGGTGCGCTTTCGAGCACGGCCTGTGCTATCGTCAGAATCAGCGTGATCACCTGCGGGATCATATTCGTGATCGATCCGATAACTGATTTCGCGCCTTCCTTGAGCTTTTCTCCGGCTTCATCGTTTCCGGCGACGAGATCGGATAGACCGTCGATGATCGAAGTGATGCTGGGCAGAAGCTGACCGACCATCGTGTTCTTCAGGCCGGTCATCGTGCCTTTGAGCTTCGTCATGGAGTCCTTGAACGCCACGGAAGCGGAGACCGCTTCATCGCTCATGACCATGCCGTAGTCGTGCGCTTCCTGTTTGAGCGCCGCCGTTTCCGCTGCCGTCATATTAAGGACGGCAGCCATATCGACGGCTGACTTGCCGAGGAGATCGTTCGCGGCAGCGGTTCGATCCGCGCCCTGCTCCATATCCTGCAGCGCCGCTACGACGATGGAAAGCTGCTCTTCCTGACTTTTGCCGTTCAGGTCCTCGATCGACAGGCTGACAGCCTCCAGCTTTTCGCAGGCTGACGACGAGCCCGCCGCAGCGTCCGATATGACGCCGGACAGCTTCTTCATGCCGTTCTGCAGGCCGTTTACGTCCGCGCCGCAGCGCTTAAAGACGTAGTCCCACTCTTGGAAGGATTCAGCCGATATGCCGACTTTCTGGCTGGTCTTATCTATCGCGTCACCGGCTTCGGCAACGTCCGTCGCCATATCGAAGAGCTTTTTGCCCGCTGCGATCGCAGCAGTTCCGATAGCAGCGATTGCCGCAGCCATGGCCTTGCCGACGTCCTTTGCAATCTGGCCGACCTTCTTGAGCTTACTTCCGGCATCCTTCGACTGATCTCCGGCCTTGTCGACCTCTTTGCCGAAATCCTTTGCCTCGCCGCCCGCTTCGTCAAAGCCCTTTTCGGCATTGTCGAGCTCGGTGTTGTTCTGCCTGAGTTCGCGCTCCATATCATTGAGCGCAGCTTCAGCGTTATTGAGCTGGATCTGCCACGACTGGGTGCGCTTGTCGTTCTCGCCGAAGGACGTCGCCGCATTATCGAGCGCGGAGCGCAGCACTTCGATCTTCTTTTTCTGTTCCTCGATCTCACGGTTGAGGACTGTGTTCCGGCTGGTCAGCGCCTCGACGGAGCGATCGTTTTTATCGAACTGGGAGGAGACGAGCTTCATCTCGCTGCCCAGCACCTTGAAGGAGGAGTTTATGTCGGCAAGAGCCTTTTTGAACTCTTTTTCCCCTTCAAGACCTATCTTCAGTCCGAAATTCTCAGCCAATCAAAACGCCTCCTTCCGTGATGGCATAGAAAAAGCCCCTTTCGGGGCAAAAGAAAAGAGCCGCGAACGGCTCTCTTGGCATCATTTCTTTCCTTTGTTTTTCTCTATGAGTTCGGTCACTCTTTCTTTGCGATGAAGAAGGTCCTCCGATGGTCCACTATTGCGGATCCCCGCTTCGACCACTTTCAGTTCCTCCTCGAGCATACCATATTTTCTGAGCAGTATAGCTGTTTCACGGTACAGCGCCGGTGCGTCGAACCGTTTTCCTATGGAGATATAGAACATTACAAGCGCCGCCTTGTCATCGCCTTTTGACCTTAACATCATGCCTTTTGATTCTTCAGCAAAACCGTCGCCGGGAGTATGGATACCTTCTTGGATTTCCCTTTTCTTTGATGCAAGAAAAGCACGCATCTCATCCCTTTCAGAAATACGGCTCGCACGGCTCTTGCTTTCCTTTGATCCGTCGACATGACTTGATGAGGCAGTATCGACGCCGAATTTGCGCTTTTCTATTTGACCGACAACTGTGCGCCAATCAGATGGGGTCTCCCCTCTGAACAATCTATTGATCGACCAAACATTGAACGGTTCTCCGAACGTATCGTCATCGGTTGTTTTTTCGGAATGTTTATGCATATACGGAACATAACCATTCTCTTCCAATTCCTCACGTCCTAAGTCTGTCAGTTTGTATTTTGCAACGTATCCGGGAATAACAAGTCGCTGCTCCGGAATGTTCGCGGCAACTCGTTCTATAAGTTCCTCTTTCTTACCGTTTGTAGGGAGTCCGGCAGTTTCAAGCATCCTCTTCAGTTCATCAACCTTTAGCGTATGAAGGCTGTTCGCTTTCGGCGCCCACTGAATAAAGCCCCTGTTCCTTAACGATTCAAGTGCGTGTCCAACATCTCGTATTCCATACTCAAACCACCATAATCCGGGATATCCAGCCGTAGGTTTGGGGTACTTCCCTTGTCTGCAGTAATCAAGAAGCAGTATTTCCGCGACATACAGTCCTCTTTTAGAAGGAAAGGAAATCTTCTTTCTTTCTTCAAAAGTGATGACCTTATGCGCTGAGTCAGTACCCGGGAAAGCATAGAACGTATAGTAGTCGTCCGGCTGATAGAATTGTTTTTCTTCCGGATCGATTGAACTGCTGTCCGCGAACGCAAACTGACTTCTGCCATTCTGCTTGTTTTTCTTTCCGCCTGTTAGAAAATCAAATAAACCCACGATGCTGCTCTCCTTTTAACTTGATGACTGACATTGTAAATATGTCCGCTACAGTATTATACCTCATTTGCCGGTGAAGAGCAACGGAGTAATCAGACCCCTTCCGGAATTACTTCATCTGTGAACATCTCCCTCCTGGGCTTTGCCAGCCCGTTGTACTGCTTATGGCACTCCCAGAGATCGAGCAGCAGACCGAAGGGCATAAGCCAGACTTCGGTCTGCGTCAGGTGCAGATGCGCGAGGCCGTAATATAACAGCCGGATAAACAGCTCATCGTCGTTTATCCGGCCGTTTCCGCGTTTTTTGGGTCAGGCTCACTTTCGACGTTCCGCTTCATGCCCTTCATCATCGCCTCCGTAATCGCGCTCTTGTATTCCGCGAGATCAGCGGGCACGGTCAGAAGCTCCACGTCGTCCTCCGTGAGCAGGGGTTTCTTATCCTCTCTGTTCATGACGTTGTGGATCATGATCGACTGGTTCGCAAGGAGTGTGATCAGCCAGACGACCTCTCCGAGCGCCATCTCGAAGTTCTTCTCCTTCATGAGCTTCTCTCCGAGGTTTTCGAGCCCGCCGTAGCGGGCCGCGATCTCCTTCGTTGCCTTCGTGGTGAGGATAAGCTCATGATCTTCGCCGCCGATATTGATTACAGTGCCACGTTCCTTGTCCATCAGCTGTTACCTCCCAAGGTATTGCCGGATCCGACCGGCTCGTAAACGGACTCGAACCAGTTCGCAATCACGGACTTCTTTCCTGTGGTGCCGTCGTCCGTCAGTTCCGCCTTCCAGGGGTGCTTGCCGAAGGCGTCGAGCCTGTTGCGTCTCATAACCGTACCTTCGATCGTGGGCGTCGAGAACGTGATCGAGTCGCCCTTCGTAGTGAGGTTCGTCGCTGGTATGCCGAATATGACGCGGTACAGCCAGTAATAGCGATACAGTCCGTTCGACATCTTTGCACGAAAGCCGACCGCCACGGGTTCGCCGCCGTCCTCCGAGGTGGAGATGACCACGCCGTTCGCGTCGATCACCGTACCCGTGAGATCGCCCGCCGCCTGTGCGCCGATATCGTCCACGCCGAGGGAGAGCGTTCCCGACTTGAATTCCTTAACGATCTCAGCCTGTCCGTCATCCGCGTACAGCGCCGCCTCATTCAGCTCGACCGTGATACCGGCCGTCATAGCCTTTGCGAGAACAGAAGGCGTTCCGTAGGTTTCGTTCCCGTTCGCGTCTTCCGTGATCTTTGAATAGAAAAGCTTATCAAGACCTATTGTTGCCATGGGTTTCCTCCATTGTGTATTCGTATGCTTTCGCGGTATCGACCGCATAGTGATGATAGCGCGTATCGGTTTCAAAGCCGATGTAGCGCCTGTCCGTTATTGTGAAGCCTTCCTGCAGTAGGCGCCTTACGATCCGGTTCTTAAGTTCGGTGTAGCTGCCCTTTGTGAAAACAGACAGCCGGACCTCCTGCACATCCATGCCGGGTGCATTGTCAGCGTGCAGATCGAAAACGTCCGAGAGCGGAGTGATCACGACGTATGTGTCCGGCGCTTCGTCCGTGAAGACGCCGGTCTCGACTTGTACGTTCATACCGGTTAGCAGATGATTGATTTCCTCAAGTATCGTCATATCTTTCCGGTTTCCTCTTCGAACTTTCTGATCATAGCCTCGATGCATGCCTTCTTCGACGCTGCCTTTGCAGGCGCAAGGAAGGGTTTAGCGGGCTGACCGTGCCTGCCGTACTCGATGGTGTTCGCAATTTTAGCGTTGCTCTCACCGTCCGGACGCGGCTCGGCAAAACCGATCTTTATGTCGTAGTCGCCATTCCTGTTCACGCGCACCTGCGTCATGCCGAGGGCTGATACGAGTTCGCCCGTCGAGCGTGACGGGTACGCTGTATCCTTGCCTATGACCGCAACAAGATTGCTTCTTACCTTTGCCTCAACGATCTCGGCACCGGCTTCGAGCACTTTAGCAGCGATCTCATCCTGCGCTGCTCCGAGACGTGTGATTCGATCGATGAAGTCCTCCGGCATCTTTACATCAACTTTAGCCATGGCTCGGCACCACCTTTTTTGCGAGCGCTTCGACGTACATGCTACTTCCCTTGACGTTTTCGACGGACAGGATCTCATATCGATCGTCATCGTAGACGATGATCTGGCCTGTTCCGACATGGACGTCCGGGTTTGTCCGGAAGCGGAAGAGATCCGTCGCTTCACTGAACGCCGCGAGGTTCGCCCAGCGCACGGAGCCGTGCCTGCCTTCGTGATAGACGCGGAAGGACGCGAGGATCACATCTTGCTTTACCGTGAAGCCCTCGCCGTCCTTGACGTTCCGTTTCTCGACGAGCTGGGCGAAGCGGTTCATCTTGCCTATGCTCATACCTGCCACCTCCGGTCGAGGCGCAGGAGCAGGTTGACCGTATTCCAGACCTGCTGCGCCGCCTGCGGGTTATCCGCAAAGAAGCCCGCAGTTGCGCCGTCCCTCGATTCGTAGAAATGGGAAGCAAGCATAATAACGGCCTGTTCCGTTGTCGCAGGCATATCGTGCTCGCTGTAGTAGCCTGCCTCTATGTGCTGATAGCTTTCCGCGTAGGCGATGGCGGCAGTAAGATAGCTCTCGAGCAGCGCATCGTCAGCCGAATGTTCCAATATGAGGTTTGCCTTGAGCTTCTGCAAAAGAGTATTCATACTGCCGCCTCACTCCGATCAGGACGCCTTCTGCTTAAGAACCTTGACGGCCTCAGGCAGAATGAGCTTGCCGTCGACGCGTTCCTTTGCGACGAAGCCGATCATGCCGTTACCGGCAAAGAGCTCGCGCAGCTCTGCGAAGGAGCGGGTACCGCGATCGCCGACGTTGTAGTAGGAGAAGTCACCGAAGGCGATCGACTTGTTGCCGGCCGCCGCCGTGGGCATGTACTGGGAGGTGTAAACGGGATAACCGAGGAGCCTGTCCGGTTCGCCTGCGGTCAGCGCGGGCTGCCAGAGATAGACGTTGTTGTTATCCTTGAGCTTCCTGATGATTGCTATGGTCGCATCGTTCATGAGGAACACCGCGTTCTTCCTGTACGGGCGCTTCAGCGAATAGATCAGGTTGATGATCTCATCCGCCGTGATCGTGTTGGTGGCCGCTGCGGTCACGCCGACCTCTGCACCGCCGGTAGTGGCGAGAATGCCGAGGGGCTTGCCGGTTCCGTTGCCGTTAATGAACGCATCCTCTTCCGCGTTGCCGAGCGCTTTGCCGAACTCATCGATGATGTAATTCTCGAGGGGGAACGCGCTGTCGTAGAGCAGTTCCTCCGTGACCTTGACCGCGACGTGCAACTTATGCGCGTCGAGATTGATCTGGGCAAAGGTAGCGTCGCCGAAGGTGAGCGCGTCGCCTTCGTCGATCCACGCCGCTGCAGGAGTGGTAGCCGCGATATTGATCTTGTGCTGACCTGCAGTGGTGATGCGATGCGCGAGCTTGCGGATGACGTTCTCTTCCGTGAGCTTCGTAACCAGACGGGTGTCATACTCTTCCGGTACGAGGTAGCCGCCGTCCGCGTCGACGCCTTCCTGCAGGACGTTGCTGACCTGACGGAAGTTCGTGCGCAGCGCATGGAGCATTGCCTTTCTGTACTCATCCGACGCACGGCCGGTCTTTTCCTCGCCCTCCGCCTGCATGGGCTTGCCGGTGAGCGGCTTCGACTGGGGCTTGGTGAGTTCCGCCTCGATCGCGTCCCTGCGCTCCAGCCTGTGGATCGAGTCGGTGATCGCAGCGACCTCGCTCTCCATGCCCTTGTAGGTAGCGTCATCCGCCTCGGAGAGAGTGCCGTTCTTGTCTGCGTGGGTGTCGAGGAACGCGTCCATCGCCGCCACGAGCTTATTGCGCTTATCGCGCATTTCGGTAATAGTCATTCTTTTTTCCTCCGTGTTATATGAATTTCTTGATCGTTTCGAGCTGCTTTTTGAGGTCAGCTACGTTCCTGCCAGCGGGCTTTTTCACCGCTTTTTCGATGCGGCATTTCTCCGCAAGCTTGCTCATGAGTCGGTTCATGACCGCTGCCTCCGAGCTCATCTCCGAGACGTCCGGCTGCACCGGTGCTTCCGCCTGCTCTTCACGGGAAAGGATCCCGTCGATAAAGCCTAGTTCCATCGCCTTGTTCGCGTTCATCCACGTCTCCGCGTCCATGAGATGCGAGATCTTAGTACGGCTGAGACCGGTCTTGATCTCATAGGCGTTCATAATGCTTTCCTTGACTTCGGCCAGCATCTCTTTCGCCTTTTCCATTTCCTCCGCGTCGCCCATGGCGATTGTGATCGGGTTATGGATCATCATCATGGAGACAGGCGACATGAATACCTTCGTTCCGGCCATTGCTATGACTGATGCCGCAGACGCTGCGAGGCCGTCGACCTTGACCGTGACGCTGCCCTTGTAATCCATGAGCATGTTGTAGATCTGTGCCGCCGCAACACAGTCGCCGCCGGGCGAGTTGATCCAGACGACGATATCGCCGTCGCCCTGCTCGAGCTCGGACTTAAAAAGAGCCGGTGTGACGTCATCGTCAAACCAGCTTTCTTCCGCGATCGTGCCGTTGAGGTACAGGGTTCTTGTTGCCGGAACCGGTGCCGCTTCCGTCTCCGGATCCGGTTCCGCCACCGCTTGATTCTTCCATTTCCAGAACTTCTTCATCTGGTTCCTCCGTTTCATCCGTTTTTGCAAATGCACCTGCTTTGTTCAGCGGCAGCATATTGCCATTGATCAAATAAAGATCGCCGCCTTCTTCCTCATGTATGCGATCCATGTTTTCGAGTTCACGAATATCGTTCGCGCTCATCCATCCGTTCTGACGCGCCGTTGCGTAGCCGCTCATCCTTGAGGCGTAGTCTCCGCGCAGTAGGCCTTCCAGATTGAACTTCACGAAGTATCGTTTCTTTTCGTCAGCCGACAGAAGCGTTCGGTGTATCGTTTGTTCCCAACGTATTACCCACGGATCGAGCGTGTACTTCACGAACTCAAGGCTCTGCTGCTCGATGTTCGAAAAGCTCGACTTCTCGAGATCGGCCAGCATGTGAGGCGGCACGCGGAATATGCGTGCGATCTCGTTTATCTGGAACTTTCGCGTTTCGAGGAACTGCGCCTGCTCCGGTGAGATGGCGATCGGGGTGTACTTCATGCCTTCTTCGAGCACTGCGATCTTTCCGGAGTTATTCGAGCCGCCGAACTGACTCTGCCATGCCTCACGCACGCGCTGCGGATCCTTTATCGTCGACGGATGCTCCAGCACGCCTGAAGGCGCCGCGCCGTTCGCAAAGAACTTCGAGCCGTATTCTTCCGTGCCCATACTGAGTCCGATCGCGTTCTTTGCCATGGCGATCGGGCTGTAGCCGACGAGACCGTCGAAACCAAGGCCGGGAATGTGCAGCACGTCCTCCGGCATGAGCACGACCGTTTCGTCCCTTCCGCTGCCCGCTTCATCCGCCGAGCGTGAGTATTTATAGAAGAGCCGGCCGTTATCGTCCCTGTTGACGCTCATCCTGTTCGGCATGAGCGGATAGAGCGCCAATACTTCTCCGCGCCCGTTCCGGATGACCTGTGCATAGGCGTTTCCCCACAGCAGCAGATGCGTCATGAGCGTTTCGCGGAAGACGAAGGAGCTCATCTCTTTATTCGGCTCATCGTGCAGGAGCGCATACAAAGGATGGTCGAGCGCTTTCTCTTTTCCACCATCGCCCTTATACCTGTACAGGTGCAGCGGAAGACCGGCGATCGCCTCGGCGAGAATTCGGACGCAGGCGTATACTGCCGTCATCTGCATCGCCGACCGCTCCGTCACGGTCTTTCCCGCAGTCGTCTGTCCCATGCGGAACGCGTACGCTCCGCCGACGGCTCTGTTTCGGGGCTTGTCCCGTGATTTGAAAACCATTGAGAAGAATCTCATGTTTACTCCTTTTCTGTTCCATTTGTTTCAAAAGAGTGGTATAATGTCATAAACTGTCGAAAGGATCCGTTTAGTTGCTATGAACTGCAAGATGTTTTACAAAAGCAAGGGTACCAACGTTCCCAAAAGCTTCAAGAAAATGTTTGAAGCCGGCTACTTCGGGAATGCTGCTTTCGATCCCGCTACTCGTGTCTACGATATTCATGAAGACACTCCTCTACCATATACCTATGAAAAAAAGACTGAAGGCGTTGATAATCTTTCGTTGGAGTTACTCGAGGCTGCCAGATTGACACGTTCCGTTTTCCCGCGCATGTTTCCTCGCATACAAGCCCAAACAGTCCTTAACTATATTGAATTATTCGTTAGAAACGGTCATTTGCGTCGTGTCAATACCGCTTCCGGCGTTCAGTATCTGGAGCTTTCTCCAAAAGGAAGAACATTTTTTGAAGAACTCAAGCAAATGCCTAACAAACAGAGAGTCGAAAGAATCAGTATTTTACTGAATGCATTTGCGGAACCTGCAGGTAAACTCATTGGTGAAGCAGTCGCAACTGCCTTATCCTCAACAAAAGCTCAGCCATAATAGTATAAAGCCGGGTTGCCGGCTTTTTAT
>OMDD01000828.1_pt1 | contig 13874 bp, 8 predicted proteins | sample 1674331 | NCBI WGS metagenome assembly OMDD01 (sample SAMEA103958164, study PRJEB25191) | human gut metagenome | biome: human-associated habitat [ENVO:00009003]; feature: intestine environment [ENVO:2100002]; material: feces | place: Germany | collected 2013/2015
TATAAAATAACAGGCTTTTCGGGAAAACAAGACATTTTTAAATGAAAGAGCCGTGGCCTCGGAAAAACATTTTCAAACAAGTTTGAATGTTTTTCACTCGGCTTGCACTATCTTTGCAACGTGAAACGGATATTCGTATATATAATGTGCTTTGTCATGGCGTTTGGCGTCGCGGCAAAGAAGAAACAGACAATTGAGCCGGGATACTCTTGGCAGGTTAGCGGACCGCTCGGACTCCGCACACCGTCGACCATCGACACCCTTTATCAAGGCTATCACCGCCAGTTTGTTCCGGCGATGACTACCGACGCATACGCGACAACCGGCAATTTCGGCTGTGCCGGAGTTGACGAGATATTTTTCAACCGTGAGGAATGGTCGGAATTTCAATTTGAGGATGTGTTGAGCCATTGGCTCCACAACGCCGACAATCAGCGCTATTACAACACTCGTGTGCCTATGACTCTGCTCGGCTACAGCTGGGGCGGCGGACGCAATTCCGGACAGGACCGGCTGAAAGGCGAGTTTTCCGGCAACGTCAACAAGCGGCTGCAGTTTGGCGCCCAACTCGACTATCTTTATTCAAAGGGCGGCTATGACCGTCAGGCTCTGAAAAATTTCGGTTGGGGTTTCTCGTCATCGTATATCGGCGACCGATATGACATGCACGCCATGTTTTTCAGCTACAATTCGCTGAACCATGAAAACGGCGGTATCACCGACGATCTTTACATCAGCGACCCTGCACAACTGCAGGGCGGCGACTCTAAGATTGACGCCAAGGCGATACCCGTGAATCTGTCGTCGGCTTTCTCTCGCGTAAAAGGTTGGGAATTTTACATGAACCACCGCTACAAGGTGGGATACTGGCAGGAGGAAACTGTCAACGACACCACGAAACGGCGCACATACGTGCCTGTGTCGAGTTTCATCTGGACTATGGACTACAAAACCAACACCCACAAGTTCAAAAACCAAAGTGCTACCGACGATGCCAAATATTTTGCAAACAATTACCTCAGCATGGACGGCACCGACGAGGAAACAAAATATTGGCGCCTGCGCAACACTTTCGGAATAGACCTTATCGAGGGTTTCAAGAAGAACGCCAAATTCGGACTGTCGGCTTATGCCACCCATGAGCTGCGCCGCTACACGCAGGTTGTCGACACGATGCTCACAAGCCAATATCAACCAGAGGGATTGACTCCGTTCCCTTCGTTCGGCATTGACCACAGCAAGACGGAGAATCTGTTGTGGGTGGGCGGACAGCTGACCAAGCAGCGCGGATCGGTGCTGACATACTCGGCGACTGCTCAGTTCGGACTTGTAGGCCCGGTGGCTGGCGACATCGACATCAGCGGCGTTGTAAGCACACGCTTCCGTCTTTTCGGCGACACCGTGCGCATCACGGGCGAAGGATTTTTCAAGAACACCGAAGCGCCATATCTGCTAAAGGACTATATTTCAAACCATTTCGCCTGGAAAAACGATTTCGGCAAGATTCGCCGCGTGCGCGTGGGCGGCACACTCAACATTCCACACACTTGGACTTCATTTTCTGCCGGTGTCGAAAACCTGCAGAACTATGTCTATTTCAACAACGACGCTCTCCCTGCTCAAGAGAGTGGCAGCGTGCAGGTGTTGTCGCTGCGCTTGAAACAGGACTTGCATTTCCGCGCGTTCAATTGGGAAAACTCCGTGACATATCAGACTTCAAGCAAGGAAGAGGTGCTGTCGCTGCCCAAACTGGCGGTCTACAGCAACCTGTACTTCCAGTTCAAGATTGCCCGAGTGCTGCACGTCAACCTCGGTGTGGACTGCAGCTACTATACACGCTACTACGCTCCGGCTTACCAACCAGCCACAATGGCGTTCCACACCCAGCATGAGAAACTCATCGGCAACTATCCGCTGATGAACGCATATGCCGACTTCAAGTTGAAGAAAACCAGATTTTTTGTGATGTACAGCCACTTGAACCAAGGGTTGTTCGGCGGAAAGGAGTATTTCTCCGCCCTTCACCATCCAATAAATCCAAGTCGTTTCCAACTCGGACTGTCGGTTGATTTCGCGAACTGACAAACCACAAACTGGCATCGCTATGAAGACACCAATGCTGATGAAGCCCAAATTGAAAATCTATGCGGCACTGCTTGTCGCCACCATAGCACTGATGGTGGCTCTCGGACGCTGCAGCCGCCAATATGCGTCGAAGGAAGCGCAGAGCAGCGGCGGCGACACCATCGATGTGGCTATAGAGTATTCTCCCCTGTCGCTGTACATGTATGCCGACACCCTCGGCGGATTCAGCCACGACCTGCTGAATCTAATTGCCAAGCGCGAGCATCTGCACATCAAATTCCATCCGATGACGTCGCTCGACGGAAGCCTGAAGCAGCTGCGCGAGGGAACGGTCGACATCGTAGCGGCACAAATGCCGTCGACAAGCGATTTCAAGCAACAATATCTCTTTACCGACGCTGTGGCTATCGACAAGCAGGTGCTTGTGCAACGGCGCGGAAAAGACGGCTCTGTGGCTGTAAAGTCGCAACTTGACCTTGCCGGCAAGACGGTGTGTGTGGCAAACGGGTCGCCTGTGGCTACACGCATTGCCAATCTGGCGCGCGAGATCGGCGACAGCATCCATGTGCGTACGCTCGACAAGAGCCAGGAACAGCTGTTTCTGCTTGTAGCGGCAGGTGACGAGCTTTATGCCGTGGTCAGCGACAACACAGCGCGCAGCCTTGCCGTCCGCTATGCCGACATCGACGTCAGCACCGCCATCAGCTTCAACCAATTCCAGGCATGGGCTATGGCAAAAAACGACACCGTCCTGCTGCAGCGCATGAACAAGTGGCTGCACAACGTGAGGCAAACAGATGAATACAAGCAATTGAGGAAACGATACAATCTTTGAGAAAATGGAAATCAGAATAGATGATTTGAAGCGTATGCTTCCAAATCCTGACGCCGGGCATCCAACAGACGACTACTACTTGATGCTGGCACAATATGTCGACAAACTGTGGGCTGGCATGAAGGTGCTGCCCGAAGTGGGCGAAGGACTGCGCAAGCGCGTGGCACTCGACCTTGTGGGATATTTTCAAGATGTAGTGGCAGATGCCGGACTCTGGCGTTCGTTTGTCAAAATGTGCCGTCATCTCTACGGGCGTCCAGTGCCGTTCTACGATGAGCCTGACGGATATGTCGACGCGGAGCTGAATCAAATCGACGTGCAGTTCATTGCCTGGTACTCGCTTGAGTCGCACCTCGGCTTCATGGGACTTGTGTCGCCCGTCGACAGCGACCTGCTGCGGTTGTCGCATCAGGTCTACCGCCTGTTCGCATACATCTACGATGACGCTCCGGCAGCATCCGATTTCAAGCCGCTTCAAGAGCTCGACCTTGACGACCGCGAGCAGGTGCGCAACATCTTCCTGACATCGGGATGGCTGTTCTGGAACAGTTACTTCATGCGCCCTGTCAGCAAGCATCACTATGAGCCGGAGGTTGATGAGAATGAAGAGCTGTCGGTCGAGGAGACGCTGACCGACGAGAGCCGTCTGCACACCACGTTCGAGCAGCCTACAGGACCGCTCGCACTGCTTGCCGACGAATGGCTGCGACTGATTGTCGACGACCGCATACCGGCGACGGCAAATCCGCACCGCGGTGGCGAACATGAATATTTCACCGCCTTGTGCCGTGCCACCGGCGGCGAGCCGATAGCGTTCTGCGCCACATACGACGATTTGGAGCGTTTTCTGTCGGAGCGACTCGGATGGGGCGACGAGCCTGGCGGACATTTTCCTCACCTGCGTGGACACAACAACTTCGTAATCTATGCCGACCGCCACAAGGGAATGATTATAGCCAAGGACATAGCGCAATACGTCAACCACCCTTCAAACACGGCTTTCGACGCCACGGCAACCGATGCCCACCGCCTCGTGATGGAGCAAGGGGTATGCCCTGTCGACCTGCTCCGCTATCTGTTTGACAACAATATGGTTCCGGCCGCCCGTTGGCCGTCGGCAAAAGACACGTCGATTCTTCACGACAACTGGGACTTCCTCGCTCGCTTGTATCTGCAAAAATACTATCGGGCAGATTAAACCAAAAGCCTCTTCTGATTGTCTATAATTGAAACGACATAAGTTTTTGACTATGGACAAGATGAAAACAGTGATTGCCGCTGCGATAGTCGCCGTGGGAATCGTAGTATTGGGGTTCTGCATCAAAGCCGGACTCGGCAGTTTCCTGCAAAACCAGAGGGTAGTGACCGTGAAAGGCTTGGCTGTGCGTGAAGTGAAAGCCAACAAGGTGATTTGGCCTATTGTGTTTAAGGAACTCGGCGACGACCTGCCGAGCCTTTACAACCGCGTTGACGCCAAAAACAAGATTGTGAAAAAATTCCTGCGGTCAAGCGGCATCGAGGATTCAGAAATAAGCACAAACGTTGTGGTCACCGACCTTCAAGCCGACTCCTATAGTTCCAACCTCACACCCTATCGCTACCGCATCAATTCGGTTGTGACGGTCAACACCAAGAAGGTTGACACCGTGTTGAAACTTATCGAGAACCAGTCGTCGCTAATAGAGCAGGGCGTGGCAATCTCGTTCGACTACAGCGCCACCACACAGTTTGACTTCACAGACCTCAACACCGTGAAGCCTGAAATGATCAAGGAAGCGACGCAAAACGCTCGCAAGGCGGCGATGCAGTTTGCCGCCGACTCAGAGAGCAGCCTCGGCAAAATCAAATCGGCGTCGCAGGGACAGTTCTCTATCGACGACCGCGACCAAAACACGCCTTACATTAAGGAAGTGAGAGTGGTCACTACAATAGAATATATGCTTGAAGATTAACAATACAGACTGATTTATCAATGAAATCGCCACGCCGGAGTTTTCCAGCGTGGCGATTTCTTATGATGGGCCGTATATGCGGATTAGTGCTTAACGACGATTTGACGGCTTTCGCAGCCCGACAATGTATAGACTTTAGCGATATACGCACCTTCGGCAAGGTCGCTTACGTTGACCACATTGGTTGTGGTGCGGGCAACGGTACGACCGTCGAGAGTGAGCACCTCAACGCCAAGAATTGTGCCGTCGGCATTGGCGATGAGCAGTTCGCTTGCTGGGTTAGGATAGATGCGCAGACCTGCGATTTCCACCTTTGCCACCCCGTCGGCAGCGGCTCCCTGCGCCACCTTGTCGAGATAGATGATGCCCTTCTTGCCGTATGCGTTGCCAACCTGCTCAACAACAAATCCCTGAAGCGTGTAGCTGCCTTCACCGATTCCTTCAAGTGAAGCCTTCACGTCTTTCCATCCGAGATAGTCGAGAGCGCCGAGCGAAACGGTTTTCTTCTCCGCTCCGTTAGCAAACACGGCTTTAAGCTGGTTGCCGCTCAAGTCGCCATACACCTTCAGCGAGATCATGTTTGCGCTTGTAAACGCTGCCGCCGGCGCTGTGGCAAATTTCACAGCGGCGTTGCCGCCTTCCAATGCCTCAAACACATAATCCACCTTGTAGGCAGCCGCGCCTTCAAGTTTAGTCGATGTGTTGCGTGCCACGGTCAGCGTCTTGCAGCCTGCTGCAGCCTCTTCGTCTTTCACGAGCGCACCGTCAGCGTCGAGGTTGTCGACAGCCGTCACGACAGCATTGTCGACAGCGGCATCGACAGCCGTAAAGTTGAACTTCATCGGCGCAGCCAACTTGATGCCGTTTTCATCGCAGACATCGCCCGAAACCTCTACAGTGTATTGCTCACCGACAACAAGGTCTTTCGACAATTTGATTTGGAAATAACCATAGTCGTCACCAGGCTTGCTGAACTTTCTTGAACGCACAGAATAAGACTGAGCCACACCTGCGCTGTTTTTAATCACAATTTGATCCTGCAGTTTGGCGGTTGTTGGCTGACCGTTGAAACGGAACTCAACCAACGGAGTTTTATAATGTACCAAAGCACCTTCCGACGGTGAGCTTGTAGCCACCTCATACGTGTTGAAATTGTCGGTGCGGAACTGCATCACGAAGTCTTCCTTAAATTTCATACCGGCTGGATGCATAGCGTCCTTGCCGATACGCACAGTGTAGAGAGTGTTGGTGTCATAGGCGCGTTTCGGCTCGAAAACGAGACGATACTGCGAGTCTTCCCAACGGATTGTTCCCTCGACAGCAGGAGTGATGGAGAAATTCTTCTCAACCGACTCAACGTCCATATCCCAGTTGAAGTCAATCACAACGGGCACGTTGCAAGCCAAATCAGCGTCGCCTTCTTTCCATACAGGTGAATATTTCACCACTTCCGGAGCAGTCGAACGAGTGCGGTCGAGCGCAAGGTTCTGGTAAGTGACGTTGTTGGCAGTCACATCCACCTCCTGCTCAAAAGCGTCATATTCCGGATGCGACACCTTAAGTGTATACTTGCCCGGCTCCACATCCTTGAACATATACACACCGTTGAAAAGCTGGTCGGTTGTGTAGGTGTGTTTCACCGCGCCGCCCTGCAACAGTTCCACTGTTGCGCCACAAATTGGCTTCATCTTGTCGTGGCCATAGAAGATGTTGTTGTAGATAGGCTCTGTGCGGATAAGTCGGGAGTCGTAGAGCGAGCCGCAGACCACACCTGTTGCAAACGTTTCCGATGCCTTGAAGTATTCCATCACTGATTTGGTGAAGTGGTAAGCCTCAAGCCAGCAGTAATCCTTGTTGAGCAGACGGTAAGTCTCTGGAATGTAGTCGTGGTAAGAACCTTCGGAAAGCATTCCCGGCACAGTTAGCTTGCGGAGCACACCGAGTCCGACACCTACGCCCCAATCATAGAAATCGTAGTCGCCGGCGAGCCATGTGTTTGTGCTCGACCATGAAGTCACCTGATTCTCGAGCAGTTGCTTGTTGAGAATGAGCGACATCTCTTTGGCTTCTGGCGACACAGGGTCGTTTGTAAAGCCGCGGTAAAGCATCAACGGCTGGTTCACGCGGCTTGACGTACCTGTCGCGTTACTGTGGATTGAGAAGAAGAAGTCGGCACCGTAGGCATTTGCCTCTTCTCCGATTTCGTGGAGGCCACGGTCGTCGGCGGTTGTATTGGTGACACGCGACATCATCACTCTTGCGCCAAACTTCTGCAGCATGTCGCGGAGGTCAAGACCTTTGACAAGGTTTGAGTTCGATTCCCAATAACCTTCCGGGTCACCTTGCTTGAACGGAGGCACTGCCACGTTGCGGTCGTCACTGTCGTGTCCGCCATGACCTGGATTCACATAGATTTTCAAATCTTTCAGATTGGCCGCACCCACGCAAAGGGCTGCTGCCAAACCTAACGTTGTAACTGTCAGTTTTTTCATTTTCTTGCGGGTTTACGGTTTCTATTCAGAAATTTTGATATCCATAACGAAAAGACGACCGTCGATGGTGTTGTAGGCAATACGCGAGCCGTTGGCTGACGCCGAAGGATTCATTGTCATTGTCTCAGGCTTTGTGAGGGCGTATTTAAACGAGCCGTCGGCCTTCAGAAGCATAATCTGGCACGACTCATACTGGTGACCGTCGTTTGTGGCGTTCTCGGCAACCACATAGTCGTTGCCAGCCCAGCGCGGAGCCTCATAGCGTCCGAGCGATGCCAGCACGTTGCCTTCAAGGTCGCACACGTATGCGCCTTTGCCGCCGGCATAGAACAGGATTTTATTGCCGTCGGGCGACAACGACTCCCACATATATGTGTGGTCGGTAGCCACTGGCTGCAGTTGCTGCTCCTTGCCGTTGCGCACCACGATGAGTTGTGCGCCGCGTGCATACACGTATGTGCCTCCCTTACGGTCTGCCTTCAGTTTGCGTCCATTGTCGCTGACCGCGGCAAAACCGCCGTCGACAGCCACCGGAGCCTGCATTCCGCGGGCTTTTTCAGTGACAGCAATCGATGTGCGGGCCTCAAGGTTGTAGGCTTTCACCTCGCGGTAGACGCGCATATCTTCGCGGGTCTGCGACAAGAAATACACGCACTTGCCGTCGCGCGAGAACGACGGATGGAATCCCGCCATATCGTCGGTTGCGATTGTTGTGGTTACGTCACTGCTGAAATCATAGAGTTTCAAGCCTTTGTAGTCTGCATGTGTGAACAGCAGTTTCTGCCCGTCAGCGCTGAGCACAGGATTGCAGATGCCGCTCTCCGTGCCTTTCAGCAATTGCTGCCGGCTGGTGATCTCCACTTGCTGCGCCGATGCCGCCAAAGAGCATGCAGCCGCAAGGATCAAAAGTTTAGTTCTCATAAGTTATGTTTAGAAATAGTTATTTCACGATGAATTTCTGCACAGAAGCGCCGTTTGCGGTGACAAAGCGGGCGTAGTAGATGCCTGCCTGCAGCGATGCCACATTGGCTGTAGCCACGCCTGCCGAGCAGTCGAGCGGCTGGCTGAGCACAAGCGCGCCGGCATTGTTGTAGACGCTGAGGGTGCCTGCGCCTTCGGCGGCGATGTTGAGCACGCCGTCAGCCACAGGATTCGGATAAAGACGCATCGACGATGACTCGGCGTTCAGTGTCTCCACCGAGCCGTATGTGTTGTAGACGGCCTTGAACTCAGGTATGAGCAATTCGTATGCCTTGCCTTTGTCCGACTTGCCCAAATCCATACGGATTGCGTTGACGGTCAACGGATAGTTTGAAACGTCGTTGATGTCTATCACGCTCTCGAGCGGAAGCTCGAACGTGGACACGGTGTTTTTCGCCATCTCGTCGGTGGTGACGTTGACTGCCGGATAGGTCTTGCCTGCTCCGTTGGTGAATGTCAACGACAGGCGTTTCACGGTGGCGTCGCCAGGGTTTACACTGAAACGCAATGCCTTAGGCATACTCCACAGGCGTATCGACGCTTCGCCCTGTATGTATGCGCCGCGGCCAACGCCGTTGCCTGTGTAGGCGAATTTCAAGCCCTGCTCATACGCTGAGATGGCAAGGCCGGTGCCGCCTAATTGATTCATTGTCCACTTCTCCGGATATTCGCTGATGGCTGCCATTGTCTCGCCCTCCGGAAGTTCAACGGTGGCTGTCACCTGTGTCTCAACGGTCTGCAGACGGCCTGTAACGGTTGTTGTGCCGTTCTTGAGGCCTTTGAGCACTCCGTTTTCAACCTTCACGATTTCCGGATCGGCAACTGTCCAGTCCAGACGTGACGGGTCGGTTACAAACGAGTCGAATCCAACTTTCGAGACAACTTCGATAGGATATTCACGGCCGTCGTTGAGCAGCTGCGGCACTCTCGCGCCTACCTCCGCTGAAATCACATTGATAGCCTTTTCCACTTTGATGCCGTTGTAGGTTGCGGTGAGCGTGGTTTCGCCCTCTTTTCCGAGGATGTTGATGCCTTCGTCTGTCACTTCGCCATATTCCGGAGCTATTGCAAACGTAACGCCCTCGACGTTCTCACTGATGAGTTCGCCGTATTTGTTGTAGCCGAGCACAATCGGTTTGCAGGAAGAATAGATTGGAACGCGGATTGTCGGGTCGAGGAATGCGATGGATGTTATCGTTGCGGCATCCTCTTCGGGTGCGGTTGAATAGACCATCCAGCCGTTTGCCACGGCGCGCGGTGTGCCCTCGGTTGTCTTGTTGACAACAGCTCCCTGCACCATCAGCTGGGCAGAGCCGCCGGCATCGACGTTGCACACGTCCCATGCGCCGAGCTGCTTGAGAATCTGACACATAACCGACGTATTGCAGCCTGCCGATACTCCATACACAGGGTCGGTCGACTTGTCGATTGTAAACATATACAGAGTCTTGCCGTCCTGGCTCTTTCCGTATGCCGAGCGGCTGTAGACCTGCGAGTTGTATGTCTCGTCTTCGTTGCGTCCTGTAAGTTCGCCGCCAACCATCACCATGGCATTGCCGCCGATAGCCTGCTCAAGGGTAATAGGCTGGTTTGTGGCAACAGAGTACCATGCATAGTTGACAGTCACCTCGTCGCCCACCTGCAGCTGCTCGAGCATTGTCTTGTAAGAGCCAGAGCCGGCGATGCAGATGTCGTAGTCGCCGAGTGTGCCGGCGGTGGTGTTGGTGCGGATTTCGCCCACTGTCGTCACGATGTCGCCGTTCGACGTCCATTTCTGACCGTCTTTCAGTTTGAGGTAGACCTCGCATGTCTTGTTGTCGACAGTGGTCCATGCACCGTTGACATATTCGATTGTCTGGAATTTCTTTGTAGTGCCGTAGAACGAGTTGTAAAGCGCCATTTCTCCGTTTGAACGGCAGAATTTGTTGACGAGATAGAACTCCGGCTTCTGGTCGGCGCCAAAGCGTGGCGACGAGATGTAGCCTTTCCACGACATTGGCTCGATGTGCAGGTCTTTGTCGTATCCCATACCTACCACGCCTGTGCGTGCAGGACCGCCGTCCCATTGGTCATTGTAGCAGTTGGTCTCGTTGACAATCTGACCGTTGCGCATACATGCGTTGAACGATGTGCCGAGGGCGAACTGAGAGTAGATGCCTTGACCTGAGACACACCAGAAGTTGCCGTTCTGAGCGCCGATTGGCTTCTTTCCGGCTTTCTGCATACGGGTGTAGGCATCGGCAAGTTTCTCTGTCGTACCGGTTTTCTCGTTTGCCTGTTGGGTTTCAATACGGTTGTAGGGGTTTGTCAAATCTACTGTCATGTAGTTGATGTTCAACGGGAAATCGGCAATGCGGATACGGTTGTAGACCACGCCCGGTCCAACCTGCTTGCTTGTAATCAAATCGTAGGAGTAGTCCTTTCCGTCGATAGTGAATGTTTGGGGTGTTTCTGCCGCCGTCATCGACAGGGCGCACATGGAAACAGCCAAAGTGAGTAAACTTTTCTTCATATAAGTTTTATTGATGGTTTGTACTCACAAAGTTACGACATTTTGAATATGCACCAACATTTGCAGCGTTATTTTTTATGTTATATACATCTTTTTTATTTTCATAACACATCAATATGTCTGCCCGACGCAAAGCACCCCGACGGAAATCCGTCGGGGTGCGCTGTTATTATATGTTGTGATAATGTTACTTCACAACCACTTTCACTGCTTTTTCGCCTGCACGAACCACGTAGAGTCCGGCTGCCACAGTGATGGTTGCCTCGCCGTCAATCTGTGCCGACGCTGACAAGCGGCCGTCGACTGTGTAGACGTTCACGCGGCCTGCAAAGCCTTCTACAACGATTGCGCCCTCTGCGCCACGCACTGCTGCGCCGCTTGCCTCAACGTCGTTGACTGATGAAGAAGAGTCATCGGTGGTAAACACGATGTTGTAAAGTTGTCCGTCGACAGTAGTGGCGAATTTCACCTCATACTTGCCAGTCGTCGCATCCTTACCTCCGTCAACAGTCACAGATGCTGTCTTGCCATTGCCAAGAGCCACAGCCGAGTCTGTTCCGCTATACTGCTCATCCGTATTGTCGAGTCCGGCAACCGCCATATCGCCAAAGTTGATGCCACCGGCATTCACGCCATCAAGAGAGAGGGTATAAGTAAATCCGTTCATATCTCCGTATTTGGCAGACTTCAGCATCGTTGCCTGATGCTCAACCAATGGATGCTGGTAGTCATCGCCCTTAATCACATAGTAGTAGCCTGCCTCTGTCACTTCTACTTTTTTGTCGCTCGAGAAAAGCACGTTGATAGTCGTCGGCTCCTTGTCATTTGGATACCCGGGCATCCATCCAACAGTAATCGGCATATTGATTACACCAGCAGATGTAATTGTACCTCCGTTGAGCACCACGTGAGCCACGATGTCACCTCCCGCAAGTTTCATTGCTTCAACCTCTCCATCGGTAAATGTCTTTGTGCCGGCAGCGTCCTCAGACACCTTCACATTCGGTATTTCGATATTGCCGATATCATCTCCCATAAACATAAAATGAGGCAAAGAGAAGTCGCAAGTGTTATCATTATAATAGCTGATTGTCACTTCTTGTGTGGCATTGGCGATTACATCTTCACCTTCCATTTCAACATTCAAGATACCAGCATACTGCTTAACCACCGGAGCGGTGTACTGCAATGTGTAGACGTGCTGTGTTGCGCCGTCAACATCCTTACCGCCCTGGTTGGTTACAGTAACGGTTACTTTATGGTTGGCGTCATCTACAGCCACTGCCGCATCGGCAAACTGGCTCTTGCAAGTTGCAACGACTTCCTCCTTTGTCGGCATCTTGCCTGCAACAGTATAATTATAAACGCCATCCTTCAATGCAATTGTCTTACTTCCTGCCTTCAACGATGTCAATGTTGAGTAGTAAACAAACGATGTATTATCTATTGTCAAACTTGTTTTTCCTTTTAGATTGGCCCTTGTCCAATAGTCCGATGACGAAAATACTATATTTACATTCTCTACCTTAGTTGTTTTATCTACGCCATCTTGATATTTCAACTCTATTACTTCATCTTTCCAATCAGTTGTTTCCGCAGCAATGCCATAGTCAACACTCGCTATAAGTGTTCCTTTCTTGGTTACATTATCAGTTTGCCGTCCCAACACGACCCTATCGACATTGCTCAATTCTCGGCCATAAGTGTATTTATTCCCATTTTTGTCATACGATGTTGGAACTTTTGAGACAAATTCCCCAGACCATAAATACGCAATTATATGGGAAGTCTCTCCGCTGTTTGTTTTTTTATACTTAACCTTTATGGCATCAGGCTTATAGTTAAATGACAATCCTCCATAACTTCCTCCATCTCCGTATGGTGCATAAGAATTAGCATTTCCTATGCCAGTTCCCCCTACAAAAACCCAAGGAGTTCCCAATGTCAAATATCCAGGAATTGTCTGATTTATTCCAAATTTATTAAAATTATAATTCTCTATTTTTACCGATGTCCCATCCTTTGAAATTGTCTTCATATTCATTCCAAACGAAGTAACACTCGACCCATTCCATTCAGACGGCTCATCTCCAGGTCGCGTAAAATCGCCACCTTTTGAATACATTGTCGAGGTCCACGTAGACGTTCCACAAGTTCCCTTCCAACTTGTAAAATCTAAATTTGAAACCGGTATCTGCTGCGCATTAGCCGTAAAAGCCGAGATGCTCAAGAGCAAAGCGCCGCTCAATAAAAATGATTTTTTCATATTTTCAGTTTTTAGTTTATATTCTATTTTTTAACACTTAAAAATTAAAACAATTCAACGTCCTATTTTGTTGTTGCCCTCGCGAGCAATTATGCAAATATACTCATTCGCAACGCATCCTTATCCTATTCACTCCTGCATGCACCTCTATCGGCAATCCCGTGAATTTCAGCGTGCAAAGATGCGCATTAACGCTCCTCAAATATTGAAAATTCGGTGTAAAGGTAACAACTTTTATGCTAACCAACACTATTTTACGACAATTATTTCTCTGTCCGACAGCGGCGTCTGCCCCAAAACTCATTGCTGATGCGCCTTGCAGCGATGTCACTCCGCCTCTGGGGAAGTAGCGCATCTCCGAAGCGCATAGCGATGGTGCATACCTACACCCCATGCGCCCTCCGCTGAACGCGTCGTGCGAATGGGGTTACGAGAAGTGACGCGCCGCTGGCGCGAATCTGCTGTCTGCACGATACAGCGTCGGCGACGGAGTGCATGATGGCAGGCGCGTCGCAGATGCGCTAATCTCAGTAACCCCATTCGTATGAGCGAAGCGAGGACGCATGGGGTGACAGCAGCAGTCCTTTGTCCCTGCGCATCGCAGATGCGCTACTACGGTATAGTAGAAACAACGCACCCCGACGGGAATCCGCCGGGGTGCACTATTATCAATATGTTGTAATGATTTTTACTTCACTACCACTTTCACTGCTTTCTCGCCTTCACGAACCACGTAGAGTCCGGCTGCCAC
>OMDD01000829.1_pt1 | contig 13868 bp, 19 predicted proteins | sample 1674331 | NCBI WGS metagenome assembly OMDD01 (sample SAMEA103958164, study PRJEB25191) | human gut metagenome | biome: human-associated habitat [ENVO:00009003]; feature: intestine environment [ENVO:2100002]; material: feces | place: Germany | collected 2013/2015
CGGAAGAGATACCGAGGAAATCCTGTACGCCTCCTTCGATCTGGATGCCCTGCGCGAAGAACGTTTTTCCTGGGGGCTTTTCCGTGACCGGCGGCCGGAAACTTATCGTATCATGACGAAACAGTAAAGCTCTGTCTCTTCCTGTTGTAACTCTTCTTACAGCGGTGCGCTGCATCACATATTCTAACTACAAAGGAGAACCGCTATGCAATATGGAGTTTTATGTCTGCTGCCGCCTGCGGCGATGCTGATTTTTGCATTAAAAACGAAAAAATCTTTCGAAGCTCTGATTTTCGGAACCCTGGTTGCCTATCTCATCATGTATAAAACGGCTTTTATCGGACCCTGGTGTGATCTGCTGCTTTCGGAGATCAGCAACGCAGATAACCAGTATATTCTTCTTCTCTGCGGACTGTTCGGAGGCTTCATCTTCCTGCTCCGCGAGGCAAAAGGAACACTTGGTTTTTCCAACCTGTTAAGCCGCTTCTGTAAAAATGAACGGATCACCATGATGATGTCGGTATTTCTCGGAATCATTATTTTTGTCGATGATTATCTCAACATCATGACCGTTGGAACCTGTATGAAGGATGTCTGTGATAAACGAAAAGTCCCACGCCAGGCCCTTGCCTATATCATTGACTCAACCGGTGCACCTGTCTGTGCACTGATTCCCTTTTCCACCTGGGTAGTTTTTTATTCCGGTGTTTTTATTCAGGAACCGGACATTCTCAATATGGGCTTTTCCACCGGTATGAGTGTTTACTTAAAAGTGCTTCCTTATATGTTTTATCCCATGGCTGCACTTCTGGTTGTCATTCTGTTTGCCTGCAAACTGATGCCAAAGCTCGGAAAAATGAAAGATGCCTATACCGATCTGGAAAAGAAAGAGCAGACACCGGAGCATCCAAAAATGCACAATGCCCCTTCCGTTGACATTGCCATGGCCGGAATGAGCGTTGATTACCCGCCCGAAAATACCAATGCCGGAAATATACTGGATTTTCTGATCCCCATCGGAATTCTGATCGGTGTGACAGTAGCCACACAGGATATGATGCAGGCGATTATTCTTGCTCTTGCTTCCTGTATGATTCTTTATCTTCCGCGGAAAAAAATGACCTTTACGCGGTACGTGGAACTGTTCTTTGCCGGCTTTGCAGATATTCTTCCGGTTCTCGCCATTCTTCTTGCATCCTTTATGATCAAGACTGCCTGCGGCGAAATGGGACTCTCGGAATACGTCATCAACCTGTGTGTTCCGTATATGAATGCCAAAACACTGGCAGCTATTATTTTTGTTGTCATTGCAGTTCTGACCTTTGTCACCAGCTCTTTCTGGGGAATTGAGGCCGTAGCCGTTTCCATCGTTGTTCCGCTTGCCAGCGCCCTTGGTGCTAATGTACTTCTGGCGCTTGGCGCTGTCGTATCCGGCGGTGTTTTCGGAAGCCATGCATGCTTCTATTCCGACGCAACGGTTCTTTCCTCCGCGACCTGCGAGATTGACAATATGTCACATGCCGTGTCGCAGTTTCCTTACGTCCTGATCAGTGCTGCTCTCGCCGTATCGGGATTCTTAATCTGCGGAATTTTTGCTCTTTAAAGACACACAGGAAATTTCAACGAAGTTTCCTGTAAATTAAAAAAGCCTCCGACGATAGGATTTTTCTGAATTCGTCGAAGGCTTTTTGTTTTTTATTCTTTTACACTCAGCCGCACCAGCGCACGCTGCAGCTTGGCTTCGGCAATACGGTATTCTTTGTCTGTCAGACCGCCGTTTGCCAGCGCCTGCTCGGCCCTGTGTTTGGCAGCCTCGGCGCGCTCTGCATCAATATCCTCTTCCCACTCCCAGGTCGTTGCCAGAACACGGCAGACCCCATTCATCATGGAAAGCATTCCGCCGATGCAGGCGGCATTTCTTCTCGTTCCGTCCTCCAGCACAATATGCGCCTCGCCCATACCAAGTGCAGTGCAGTAATTGCAGTGCCCCGGCAGAATTGCCAGGTCGCCGCTGATGGTTCTGCAGACAACGCGCGCTACGTCACCCTCATAGAGAAGTCCGTCCGGCGTGCCGACACGTAAAGGAAATGTACTCATACGTCATTCCTCCTTTACTGATTCAGTGCTTTTGCTTTTTCAAATACCTCGTCGATGGTTCCTGCAAACAGGAAGCAGCTCTCCGGAAGATCTACAGTATTCCGGCTACTATCAGAAAGCGGATAGGAACAGATACGTTTTATTTACCGGCACGTTCAAAAGGATTACTAATACCGGGTCCATGATGCGCTTTCCAGTTCACAAAGGTTACTACGGCAAGCCCACGCATCACACAGGTGTATCGTACCTGAAGTGGCTTCTGGTTAGCAAATTGCTAAACCCCCGACCGGCAGATCTGCCAGCCAAGACGCTCTGGGCCTAATTACTATTTACCCTCGCCCAGACGAGCTTCATTCTTCAATTCTGCTGCCGGCCACACACTGCCCGCAGCCGCCATCTATCTCCCCTTCTTTCAGGGCTCCTATCAGCGTCTACCGCAGCCTTTTCTATCCAAGAACATCTTACCATACGTAACTGTCAGTGTCAACATATTACTAAAATTAACTGTATAACGGTTTACCCGTTCATATATAAACGGGTAAACCGTTATATTCCTTTTGTGGCTATTTTTAACTATTTTTATTGCTTATATCCTCTCCGTATGATATAATTTTAACAAATCTAAATAGGGAGGAGGTCTATACAATTTCTAAGCAGGAAACCGAACTACTGAAACAGAAAGGAGACATCACGTCATGAAAAGTATGAAACGTATATCCGCGCTACTTCTTTCCTTGGTACTGCTCGTCTCTCTTTGCGTTTCCGTCTCGGCTTCTGATGTTCCAGACATGGCTTCAGCCATATTGTATTCTCTCCATATGTGTATCTGCGTAATGCCGGTTTCACTGCTTTGACATCATGAGGTATACCTATGGCCTTGCAGAAAAAAAGCTGCCTTTTTCTGATTGGAGTATTATTAACTATTCTTTTGTTCTATCTAATTAAAACCTCTCAATCTCCAAAATCCCCTTATCAAAATTTGACTCCGGTAAGCGGGTTCTCCATTCAGACTGTGCAAGCACAATACACCATTGATACTAAACAAATATCTCTTTGTATAACAAATCATAGCGATAATAGCCCGGAACTCTACCTACCATATCTCGAACAAAATATTAATGGAACTTGGATTATTGTAAAAAAATTACCTCATATAAGAGATACAGATAATCTTCTTTCCATCCCATCCGGCGAGACATTGAATGTAGATTTTTTTCTGACAGATTATGACCAGCTATCTATCGGGAAATACCGAATTATTTTCGGCTATGCTCATAGCAATGACTTTTTTTACTATCCTTTTGACATTGTCGATCCCTAACTTAACAAAAGAGCTGGGTATTACACACCTTTCATACAATCGAAGATAGGAGGTCAACATGAAAATTCGTAAATTTCTTTCTGCCCTGCTTTCCTTCCTTCTCATTTTCACTTTATCTTCTCCAGCATTTGCAATCGAATCAACAAACTCCCCTATCTCATCCGAGATTCAAAACCAAATGCTCCGAATCCTTGCATCTACAGAATCCGAAAAAGAAAATTTTGGTCTGTCTGGTCTAAACTTCTCTGCTGTTCACCTCGGCGCTGAAATCCCTGCATATAAAGTATCAGGGGATTCCCTGATCCCTGCGGACATCAGACTCATTCCAATTATTGACGGCACAAGTCTAATCAGTTTTTTCTATGTTGTGAATGATGCTTCTGGTTCTCCCGTAGTCCAGTTGAGCAACGAGCTTATTGCTCCTTTGCAGAATTATGTCAATGGTGCTCCTTTTTCCATAATCTATGACGATGATGGTGCTTATGTTTTCGTAAATGATGAATTACACCTTCTTGGTTTAAAAGAACATTCGTTTTATACTGACGAAGATGTTTTACAGCACGAGTCCCTCTTACCAACAGATGCTTCTACTCCTATGGCATCTACAAATACTACCGCCAGTTTGGTTTCTGCGCTTGATGAACATTCTTTTTGCGAAGCAACCACAGGTTCTTATGTGACGACAACAAACACCCTTGATGTTACTTCTTTTTTAGAGACTTTAGTCGCCCCCGCCAGCACTGGCGCAACGAGCAAATATCTTGCTGTTGAAAAGATTTCTCAGCCCGATGAAACAAAAATCTGCTGGGCTATCGCTATTACCTCGATTGCTAACTTTATTTGGGATGGGTCTTGGACTTATAGCAACATTGTTCAAATGTTTTCTGGGGGCGCCGATAGGCCCATGTCCACCGAAGAAGTGGCTTACAACTTCAATTATTACTTTGAGGCCGACTGGTGGTATAGTTACACAACTACCCTCGCCCCCAATACCATCCTCAATTATTTGCTTGCAAATTACCCTCTTTACGGTGACTTCACCCGCTCCGGCGGTGCTCACGCTGTTGTTATAAGAGGCGTAAGTACTACGCTGAACACTTTTTCTGTAATGAATCCTACTCCTTCTACCACGAGCTATACCTCCGGAACAATTTCTTCCAATAACACACTTACCTTTGTTAGTGGATATAGCGGAAGCACTTACACTCTGAGAGCCTATATTTACCCTGTGCTCCCCTGATTCTCATGAAATCTTTGTTTAAAATCGTTATACCATCCCTATTGCTGGTTGTATTTCTGGCCGTTATAACAGCTATTGGTGATGTAGATTACGAGATTCCCGTGTCTCCCTCAACTATCTCCTCAATTTCTTTTTACTACGATAATTTAGGCAAGAAAAAAATCATCGACTCAACTTCAGACATATCCCTTGTTTTTGATTCTCTTAATAACACTGTTTTTCACAAGAAATATGATCGTTTTCCAACCGGTGGGCTAACCTTCTTTTTAGTTTTTCACCTTGACACTGGAGATGATTGGACTTGTACATATTATCAAACCAATTTTGATTGCGGTTTTTTTGCGGACGAGAACATAAAAGTATCTGTCTCGAATCTTGATTTAAAAGCACTTTGGCACCAATTATCTTGCCTCGAATACTCCGCTTTTGCTTCCCACGAAATTTCCCCACCTGAACTTTAACTCTTTTTTGAAAAAAGCAGACCGACCAATAATGGTCGGTCTGCTTTCGTCTGTTTTACAGATATTTTTTTACCCCAACTCGTAAAGCGTCATTGACCGATTCCGTCAGATTCTTTCCTTCCTCCAGCGCCATCCTACGCAGCGCTTTATCAATATCCCGATCCAGATAATAGGCTCGCTGCACTCGGTCACTATTTTTCTTTGATCTTTTGATACAACTCATACGATTCGTAAAAGTCAACCCACAAAAAAGCAGATTGATTTTTCACAGCAAAATTATTCTCATCATAAATAGTATTGCTGCGTAGACAATAGGTTACTACGCAATATCCTCCCGAAAGCTGAGCATCCCATCGAAACGATGTTTTCCCGTCTGGGAGTTCTCTTCCGTAGAATGCCTGATAAACATCTTTCTCGTCTTCAAACCCGCCATAAAGCAACGTTGCAAATAGAATTTGTTTTTTCCACTTTTCCCACTCAATTTGATTTGAGACATTCCCCTGATTAAATACCGCATATAGTATTCGACCATCCTTGCGCTCTAAAGTGGAAATATTTGCGATGAATTCACTACTTTCTATAGCCTTATGCTCCTCTATGTTCCTGCGAATGACATATTGCGAGTAGCCTTTTCCCTGTGCAGATGATTCCGATTCAGAAATTTCTCCTGCTAATCCAGTTTTTTCCAGCGCATTGGAAACCACTTCTGGCTCCAACGGAAAATCGGTTTGAAAATTCTCCTTTTTTTCGTTGTTACACAAACGGCAGAGTAAGCAAAGTACGCATAACGAAAGAATCAAATAATTTACTCGTCCTGCACATTTACCCATATTAATGTTCCCTTCAGCGCTTCGCGAAAATATAACAGGCATTTTACAGAAGTATCATAAAACAAGGGCATTTTATTACGGAAGGCAATCACTCAACCTCATCTGAATAGGATCCTCATGGAAGTCATACCCGTCATAAACAGATTGACCTGGTCTTGCAATATACCTTGTCCAGCCAAGTCCCTCACCAGGCATTTCTTGATGACAGTCTACAAACCAATATCTGTTAAGAAAAACCTCTGATGTTTTATATCCGCAAGAGTCGCAGAAAGACCAGGTGTAGACATCATATTCATCGCATACATCGCCACCCATATCGGTCTGGTCAGGACACGTTCTTGGGTGAATCTCTATCTCCCTATGCTCTGTATACCCTCTGTAACTATTACTTTGGCATTTGGGGCAAAGCATCATGAGCCGAACGTTATTCCCAATAATAAATGAATAAAACTTTTCTGATTCATACTCTTCTGAATAAAAAAAGCCTACAATATCAGCTTCACTTTCTACAAAAATTTTAATTCTTGACTGATCTTTTGCAAGGGCTGTACTACATAACGATAGTGCCATTACGAGAGCCAAAACAATACTTAAATTCTTTTTCATTGCTATCTCCTTTCTAAAAAACAGCGCACAATTCAACCTAAGCTCAGGTGCTTTGGCCTCATTGTGCGCTGTATCTCATTCAATTCGGCCTCGCAGTCAGGCTATCTTGCGGCATACGCCGTTTAGACCCTATGGCTTTGTGTCCCATTATTTCTAATGGTTTACTCCTCAGCTTGTTTTTATAATATCGTATTTCTTTAAAATAAGCAACTCATATTTTCTCCACAAAGCAATTTTTTCAATATTCCATTCAATTTTTCTCTCGTTTTACAGATATTTTGTTAATCCCGCTCGTAAAGCATCATTGACTGATTCTGTCAAGTTCTTTCCTTCCTCCAGTGCCATCCTACGCAGTGCTTTATCAATATCCCGATCCAGATAATAGGCCCGCTGCACTCGGTCACTATTTTTCTTTGCATTTTGTTCTTCAGCAACAACAGCATTCTCATTCTGGCGTCCTGCTCCGATGATAGACTTAAATGCAGCCTCCCGGTCAAACTTCGCTTTCTCTGCCATTATTCATTTACCCCTTTCAAAAATTCGTCAATAAATTCTTTATAGTCTTCTGCCACCGTAGACTTGTTGGCATAGTCAAAAATGTCTTGGCTGTTCGCCTGGGCCTCCTCCACCACTACAGCAGATCGAATGTATGTCTTGTAGATCGGCGCAGAAATGTATTCGCCAAGCTGCTCCGCCAGTTCCTTCATCTGCCGGCTGATATTCGCCCGCGGATTAAATCTCGTAAACAAAATTCCTCTCACTTTGACTGCCGGATTGCAATACTTCTGAACGCTGGTGACGGTCTCGTTGAGCTGGGAGATCCCGGCGGTCGCAAAAATCCCCGCCGTTGTCGGGATCAGAATATCGGTGGCACAGGTAAAGGCATTCACCGTCAGCACTCCCAGGGAGGGCGGTGTGTCGATCACGATGAAGTCATAGTCGCCGGCGACCGGAGCCACGGCCTCCTTCAGCCGATGCTCCTTGCCGGTCTGGGACAGCTCCTGCTCGGCTCCGGCCAGCATGATATTGGCCGGTACAACGTCATAGCCGCCCTTCGTGTGCTGAATGGCATCCTGGATGCTGGCTGCCCGCTTCATAACCTCATAAATCGTCTGGACATTATAGTTCTCTGCTCCGCAGGCCGTAGAGAAATTTCCCTGCGGATCGAGGTCAATCCCCAGCACACTGTATCCCTTCGCTGCCAGTCCTGCGGCCAATGCCTGGGACGTGGTTGTTTTGCCAACACCGCCCTTTTGATTCGCTACTGCAATAATCATGTACTCACGCTCCTATTTTTATAGTTTTATATTTTTGTAAATAACTATATTTGTAGTTTACTATATTTATAGATATATAGCAATATAGAAAAGCGGAAGAACACGTTGTTCTTCCGCTTTTTCATTACTGCTATGAGCATTATTGTTAAGCAAAAAATGTGTTCTTTTTTGTGTTGCATTTTATGTTACACTCGCATATACTATAAGGGGACGGGAGATGATACAAATGCTCTTTGAATGGGATGACAATAAAGAAAAAATCAATATTGCCAAACATGGCATTGATTTCAGTACCGCAGCGCACGTTTTTCAAGATGAAAACCGAATAGAATTTTTCGATGAAGCGCACTCTGAATACGAAGACAGATACATCACCATCGGGCAAATCAACGGCATAGCAATCATTGTAATGGTTGTCTATACAGAGCGTGAAAATGCTATTAGGCTCATATCAGCACGAAAAGCTACCAATCAGGAAAGGAGAATGTACTATGATTGTCCGTAAAGAAATTGATCTTACGCAGCCTTTGACTCCCTCTCAAGTAGAGATGCTGCATAATCTGGAATCAAAACCTATTTCCCCGGATGAGGATTGTCCGGAACTTACCATGGATCAGCTGGCCCAGTTCCGAAGAATCTCTGCCGAAAACAGAGAAGAACGCTGCAAGCAAACCGTCACGCTGCGGCTTTCCCCGCAAACGCTCAGACGTGCAAAATCTCTTGGTAAAGGATACACTTCCGTTCTCAGTCGCATACTTGAAAGCGCCCTCGAAAACCCAGATATTGTAAGACATTATCTTTAAAATAAAGGCACCTCTGCATTGCAGAGGTGCCTTTATTTTAAAGTTAGACCCTTTATTTGCTCAATTAGTCCTGTCTTTCACGGGCCCACAGGCCCACCGGAGACACACCAGGATGCCCAGGCATATACCATCCCTCATCATTGTACTCAAAGGATACAGTCCGCCATGTGCCTCCATCGAGCCGATCTGGGAGCAACACATCCATACCCTGGCCACAATGAATATCCCAGCCATCCCAGGTCAGGCGATCACGCTCCGGCTCGTAGCCGATCTGCATCACTTTTCGAGACATGGTTTTCCCTCCAATCAATCCTCATAATGCCCCCGGCATGACAAAACGATAATGTTGTCATTTTCAGCGGTATAGACGAGCCGGTTCGTATCGTCAATACGTTTACTCATGCCCTTGATTTTCCGCAGCAACTCCGCTTTTCCTATGCCTTGTACTACCCCGTCACGCTGCAACTCTTGGAGCAACTTATTGATCCGCTTCAGCGTTTTCTTGTCCTCTGACTGCCAGTACAGGTAATCCGCCCAAGCGTCAGGCGAAAAGGTAATGTTATATGCCATCGCCCACCATCGTCTCCAGCTCCTCCATCGTTTTCACAATCCCAAGGCCAGCGTGAACCTGCTCCAGCCCTCTCTCCAATTTTCCAAGATAGGCAGCATTCCGCTCCGCTTTCTCCAACTCGTTAAAGCGTTCCTCGCTAATGATTACAACGTTTTTTTCAGCTTTTCTGGTTACAATTACCGTCTCTCCTCTGTCTGTCACCCTATCACAAAAATCCTTCAGGCGACCACGGGCAGTCGTAAAGTTAATAGCAATCATAAAAGACACCTCCAGTCTATATTATGTACCGTTTCTTGTCCTTTTTATTGTACCTTATTTATCAATTCAATTCAAGTCTTTTCTTTCTCTTGTGATGTAAATATCATCCCACCACTTGCGTATCGTCTTAGGATCAATGCCTGTATCCCTGTTGCAGTCTGCCTTACGGCCCTCTGGGTGTTGCAGGCGCCACTCATATACTCGTTGCTGCGCCGTTGGCCGACCACCATTAGTACATTCACTATTTGCCACTTTGAATTGCCTATTTATATTCATATACTGAATATGCAGCTTTTGTTTGCGCCAATTCCGCTTATTAACTGGCATAGAGAGTCCGGAAATCTTTGCAATATCATCCCTGGGAAATGTCACATAGTCCTCATTGAACATCTCCAGAGCGCACACAATGTCGTCTTTCGTAAAACGGTTGATGTCCTCCACACTCATATCATCGTATCGCTGGAGTAGTCCAAAAGCATCCTCCCGAAGTTCGTCCTCGTCTATATCACATTTCTTCGCATAGATTGCCAGCGTCATAATGCCATAAAAACGATGTCCTACTTTAATCTCGTCAGCAATCCGTCTTAGCCACCAATCATAAAGGTCTCGCTTTACCGTCCAGCGTCCTCTGCGCTCCTTCTTCACAATCCTGCGCTCATACCAGTCTGGATACTTCTCTCTGGCCTCAGCCAAAGATAACCGGCTCTTTTTCATAAGCGCCTGCAGGTGCTGCCGTTCACCATTGCTGGCAGGAATATAGTCCAGTAGCTTCTCCAGCTCTACCGCACCACCAAAACGATACGCCACCACAGGATAGTCCCGTCCTAACTTGGAACCGGAACCAACTACACGAAATCCCTGCAAAACGCCCTGCATTTGCGGCTCCTTAATAGACGAGGTGAACCTGTTCCATATCTGCCGGGTAAGAGAGTATTTCAGTTCTTTCAAAATCTTCTGATTGTGCGGATACATAGGGACCGGCTCCGTCAGCACATAATACAGATGCAAACCTGTTCCGCTGTTTACTATAAAGGTTGCCTTGGGAATAATATCCTTATTCATCTGGTGCAGCGTGTCCCGGAGCTGCGGCATATAAACACCGTCCAGATCGAAAACCAAAGCATAGAGATAGCGGGCATTCTTACCACTCCGCTGCCTGCCAAAATACGAAATCGGAGACATGATCGTAAAATCCGTGTTCTGGATCTCACCCAATTCCTCCAGCTCATCGGTAATCAAATGCCTTCTTGTCTTACCGTCTCCCTCAATCTCCAGCGCAACACCATTTTCCTGGCTATCCTGTTTCTTCGGTACTGTCAGTGCAATAGCATTGCCTTTGGCATCTTCATAATGACCTTTTCGTTCAAAAGAACCTTTCGGGAAGATTTCCCGATAAAACTCATACGGCTCCACCGGCTCTAAAAACTGATCCAAATGGGCGTTCTTCTCTCGGTAAAGCGCCCGCTGCCGTTCCAGAGCGGTCTGCTGATCCGTCATTCAGTCTCCCTCGCTTTCTTTCTCAACCGCTCCCGTTCATCCGCAATCAGCTTTACATACCTCTGGCTAAAAACTTTCCGATCTGCCCTAAAATCAGCCTTTTCCTCTTCGGTCATTTCTCTGGTGTTTTCTTCAAGATAGTAAATCGTCTGCGGCACATCATAGTAATTATCCCAAATATACTGCGGCTTCAACGGATCAACCGGAATCCGCCCCCGCAGCCCCCATTGATTAACCGTTTTACTGTTTTCCGGTTTTATTCCCCGTTTCCTCGGTTGTTTCATATAAGCACCTCCAAAAGAAAAAAGAAGCAAAAAAGAAAATCCGCTGCGGCGGGGAACGCCTACGGGCGGACAGGGGGAAAAGGGGAGCCAAAGAGCGCCGCCAAAGGCGGCTCAAGGAGAAAGTCACCTCCCCTTTTCCCCCTCGCTCCGGGGCATGGAAATATGGAAAACCCAATGGGTTTACCACATTCCCACACCCCTCCGCACACCCCCTTTTTCCCTCCGACTTTCTCCCTTTTTGATAGAAAATTTTGTTTTTATTTTTAGGTACGAAACCCTTAAAGGGGGGCATATATTATCAATGAGTTAATTCCCTATTTTTGATTATAAGTATAGCCTGTCCGAGAAAAAAATTCAAGCACTTCAGACAGGCTATTTTTACAAATAATATTCTACTCACCGCTTGCATAAACTACGATAGGCGTGGTATAATGACCATAGCCTAAGAGATTAGCAAAATTCCAGCATAGCGAAAGCCGGGAAGGGTGCCACCTTCCCGGCTTTCTTTCATGCTTAGTTGCCCTTGTTTCGGTCATCAAGCCATTTACAAATGTAAGTGCCAATTACACTTGCTCCGATGCCGATTAAGAGATTGCAAAATGACTCCAGCATAGCATTCACCTCCTTCCCATTACTGGGCCGGAGTTGGGCAACATTGGCATTTTAGCACACTCTGTCGAATTTGAAAAGCCGCTGTTTGATACAGCGGCTTTTCTCATGGCCTCATATCTTTCGGAACCTGTGGTATCGGCTTCTGATGCACCAATATGATGTCCCAAAAGCCGGTCTTCTCCCCTCGCCGTGCCTGATAGTTTGCACGCAGCTGATACCGAACAAGAACATTTTCATTTTCCATTATTTCATTATATTCAAATGGGTCACAGAACTTCGGATCTGGCTTCTCACAAATTCCAATTCTGCTTAACGCCCACTCTTTTCCATCTTCATGCTGCATTAGATCTTCATGAATCTGATATCTGGCCTGTTCTTCAGTGAAATCTACAGAATAGGGACTCTGCAGCACCGTTTCCCATAATGTGATTGTGTAATAACCCCGACTGTTCTTTCTCTGCAATTTCTTTTCCTGCATATTCATCACAACATATCCGGTATGCTCTTTTTTCGGTTTTAGTCCTCGATCCGCATTAGCTCTTTCCCGAGAGATCCGCAGCAGGTTTTCATTTAGGTGCCGTTGATATGCTGCATCCTTCTGGGCCTGCGCCAATGCTCCCTGCATTTCTGCGATTTCCTTGACCGCCTGATCTCTCACTTGCCTGATTTGGTATGCAGCATTCTTTTTTTCTTCGTTCATTTGACGGTCAGCATTCTGACGTTCAATGCCGACCGTTCGGATTGCCTCGTCCCTCTCCCGGACAATCTTTTTATACTCGTTCAGCGTCAGAATCACGTGGGTACAATCTGGGTCCGAGCTGCCGCCAGGAACATCTTTATAACCCACTATCGTTTTCTTTACAAACTCGCTCACGGCAGCGCACCTCCTTACAGGCCCCGAATATAGTTATCCGCTACAACACTGATTCGGTTATGCCCCAACGCCTTGCTGCAGATCAGCATGGCAGCCTTGTCCAGCTTCTTTCCCGCTTCATCTTTTCGGCAAGTATAAACCTCGCTTTGATAACGCCGCCCGGTGCCACGGTTTACCCGGTCATAGGGAATCTCTTCGATTGCCCTGGCATGAGCCTTGTAGATCGCCGTGGCATACTCCGCACGATAACCGTGGATGTCGGCGCAATTATGGACGTGCTGCCACACCTTCTCCTCTGGCGGTGTATCAGTTATCCGTTCAATGATCTGCCCCGCATTTTTGCCTATAATCGGGCTTAAACGCTCCCGTCCGCCCTTTCCGTTGCGGACATGGATAAACCACTCCTCCGGGAACAAACGTGCGTCCTGGAGCATTTCAAGGCGCTTTGTGACACTCGGTGCTCGCTGCTCCACCGGGATTTTCTGCAGTTCGGAGATCTCCGCCTCAATTTGCGCCCTGGGCACCAGATCCTTCCCCCGCAGCTCCTGCAGCTCCTTTCGCCGCAGGCCGGTTCCCCGGCAAAACTTTATCAGTTCATCATTGTTCGTCTTGGAGAAGTGCTTGTCCCGCACCCGGTCACCACGGCTCCGTTTAATCTCCTCACGTTTTCGCTTGGGCGGCTTAAAGTAATTCTCGTCATCCGGGGAAATCCCGTATAGCTTTCCCAACGCTTTCGCTTCAAGCTGCACCGTCCACGCTGAAAGCCCCTGATCCACTCTGGTCTGAAGCCACTCATTGGCATACTTCTTTGCACTCTTCAGCGTGGTACACTCTGGATGCTTCTCCTTGATGTACTTGATAAAATATTTGGTATGTTTCCAGTAGCTCTTATAGGTGTTGAACGCAAATATTTTATCTTTCTCTGTGCCATTGGCTACCGCTTCTTTTTTGCTCTCGCCAAAGGCCTGCATCCCGGTAAGCCGGTCATAGGCTTGCTGGTGCAGATCCTTGAAGTACGCTTTATTTCTACGTCCCATTCCGACTTCCTTTCGTGCATCTATTTTTATATAAATCTATATTTCTATAAAACTACATAACTATTTTCTTAGTTTTATAGACTTCTACATTTCTCGTTCA
>OMDD01000838.1_pt1 | contig 13771 bp, 7 predicted proteins | sample 1674331 | NCBI WGS metagenome assembly OMDD01 (sample SAMEA103958164, study PRJEB25191) | human gut metagenome | biome: human-associated habitat [ENVO:00009003]; feature: intestine environment [ENVO:2100002]; material: feces | place: Germany | collected 2013/2015
TGTATCATAATTCACCGCTTTAATCATCTAAAGATACTTCTTTGGAAGGAAAAACGTCCTTTCTCCGTTTCATTTTTTCTGCCGTGGTTAACTTTCTTTTTTCCGCTCCATCCATTAAAATGTAAATGTACTTTATTTTAAAGAAAACGAGGTCACTATGAAAAGAATATTAATCTCATTATCCGCAGCACTCCTTCTTTCTTCCGGCATTTCCCAGGCAGCGGTTCCGCAGGGAGGATATTTCCTTGACAAGGACGGCGTTCCGCTCACGGAAGAAATGCAGACAAAACCAAGTCTGAAAAGCAATCCCATGCTTCCTCAGAGCGGTGCCGTCCATGCCGCCATGGAATCCCTTCCTCATTCTTCCGCCACAGTCATCCGGATGACCGTCACGGAAGACGGGATCCCCGCCGATGCCGTTATCACCCAAAGCGCAGGATCCGTCGTTCTTGACGAATATGCCATGAGATGCGTAGAAGGCTGGCGCTTCAACCCCGCCAAACTGGGAGACAAGCCGGTGAGCGCTGCCGTATCCATTCCTGTACGCTTCCTTTCCATGATGATTTCCACACCGGCCGCTCCGTCCGACCGCCCGATGAAGAAGGCGTCTGCCGAAGTGAAAGAAGCCATAGAAAGAAATAACCACCCTGTGATTCGTGTTTCCGTCTACATCACGGCGGACGGAAAAACTGACGGCAAACCGAAAGCAGACAACGATGGAAATCTGCCGGGCAGCGATTTCAAAATCCTTTCCGGGTATGCGGAAAATTCCGTAAAAGAATGGAGCTTTACACCGGCCGTGAATCCTGACGGAGAACCCATTCCCCAGGAATTGATTGTCCCGGTGCAGTTATAATATTTCTTTGTATCCTATTTCAAAATCATATCCCGTTTTAAAATAAACCCCTTTTGCTGGACGAAGCATTGGCAAAAGGGGTTTTCACTGCAATAAAAAAATCCGCCGGTCTTTCGACTGATGGAAAATGGTGCGAGCGAAGGGACTCGAACCCTTATGCGCAAGGCGCAGGATCCTAAATCCTGTGCGTCTACCAATTCCGCCACGCTCGCATATTTTCTTATTATAGTTTGTAACGGAAACAGGGTCAAGAAAAGACCGGTTAAAAACCTTCTCCGCAAAAACAGAGAAGGCATCCTGCAGAAAAATTACTTTGTTTCATCAAGAACAGCTGTGCAGTGTGGACAGCGGGTCGCATCATCGGCAATGGGTTCTTTGCAGAACTGACAGGTGCGCGCCGGTGCGGCTTCTTCTTTCGGAAAAGCCCTGTTCATCTGGCGAATCACAAGGAAAATCACGAAAGCGATGATCAGAAAATCAATGATTGTATTGAAAAACTGTCCGTAAGCGATGACAGGCACGTTCATTTCTTTGGCTTCCGCCAGTGTAGCTACCGGTGTTTTTCCCAAATTGATAAATCGATTCGAGAAATCAACACCGCCCATAATCATTCCGATGGGCGGCATGATGACATTTTCCACCAGGGAAGATATGATCTTTCCGAAAGCGCCGCCGATAACGACGCCGACTGCCATATCGACCACATTGCCCCTGACCGCAAAATCCCTGAATTCTTTCATCATGCCCATCTTATTTCTCCTTTTCATTCGCAAATATATTAATTTTTTATACTATAGCACATCCTCATCTGCACTTCTACATATTTCTATATAGCTTTATAAAATTTCCGCACTTCGATTGTTAATCTTCTGTCACTTTCTTGCTTGACAAATAATTGCCATCAAGATACAATAGAAGCGTAAACAGAAGAGACAGCCATTGGCCGTGGCGTTTCTGCTCATTGTTGCTTCTTACACAACCTCTATGAAAAGCTTCCTTTCACCGGGAAGCTTTTTTCGTACTGCAAAAGAGAGAAACCGCCCGGGTTCCCCTCTCCTTTCATCATAGATACGGATTCTTCACTGCTCAGAATAACGCTTAACAGTTCCGCCGCACCTGCAGCATCCCTGCGCTCATACCGTAAAAAGAATCTCTGCTTTCCTATTTCTGTCTTTTTTGATTGGGGGAAACATCCCAATTGCTCATCTGCCGGCATCCATCCGCTAAAAAGCAGCGGATAAGCACCCGCTGCTTTTCTGATAACCGTTTTATTCCTTAATGAATGTATTTCCTGTCACTACAGGAACAGAGCGATCCTGCCGGACCATTTCTCCTCCCAGCGGATCGATAGCAGACGATACGGTAAGCATCGTGCAGAATGCTCCCCACACAAGAAGAACCGCCTTGTTCTCCTTCAATTCCGCCGTCATCCTTCCGAAGAATCTTTTCATCGGCAGCCTGCCCCCTGCTGCGCCTCTTCTTTCTGATTCTGCCGGTGTATAATGATTGGCTGCTGTCATGAACTTCATCTCCTTTATCATCCGCTCTTGTACCATTTCCTTTTCTTGGCCTCATTATACCCACATGGGTATTTACATTCAATAATCATTTGCAAAATAAAGTCCATTAATGGACAATTCGCACAGATTGTACATTGAATGGCAAAATCAGTCATATGCCTGCACAATAAAAAACTCACAGCAGATCCGTGTCAAATCTCCATACACGAAGAGGCCGCCATGAGCTGTAAAAATTTCCGGCCGGAAAAATAAAATGAAACTTCACACCGGCAAGAACATTTCCTTTCTGTTTTTCACTTATTTCCCTTGTCCGTACGTCGCATTCGGACCGTGCTTTCTTTGGTAGTGCTCATCAAGGATGTATACGGGAAGCGAGGCCGAAGGATTCAATAATTTTGTTTTCAGCGCCATTTCCGCCGCAGTCTCCATGACGACCGCATGGTACACAGCGTCCGCCGCGTTTTTTCCCCAGGCAAAAGGCCCGTGGTTCCGTACAAGGGCACCGGGCACGGCAAGCGGCTCGTATCCGCGGCAGCGCACGGTTTCTATAATGACGGCACCCGTATTTTTCTCATAAGCGCTTTTCGTTTCTTCTTCCGTAAGCGCCCTTGTGCAGGGGATATCCCCATAAAAATAATCCGCATGGGTCGTACCGAGGGCAGGAATATCGAGTCCCGCCTGGGCAAAAGCTGCGGCATTGACAGAATGGGTATGTGTCACACCGCCGATTTCAGGAAACGCGCGGTACAGCGCCAGGTGGGTCTCCGTATCGGAAGACGGTTTCCATTTCCCTTCCACTGTTTCTCCCGTCTCCACATCGACTGCCACCATATCGCCCGCTGTCATGCTCTCATAAGGCACACCTGACGGTTTGATGACCATAAGGCCTTTCTCCCGGTCGATACCGCTCACATTCCCCCATGTATAGATCACGACACCCCGTTTCACAAGTTCCAGATTGGCGGCGCACACCGCTTCTTTTAATGTCTCCAGCATAGGATCCTCCTGCTTTTTCTTTTTTAATAACAGGATAAGACCACACCCTGTTATTTTATATTTTACGCTTTACGGTTTTTACCAATTCTCCCATAAATTTCTCTGCCGCGGGAGATCGTGTTTCTTTTTTGGCTGCTGCGGTATATTTCACCCAGCCTCACCATTTTGCGGATGACACTTACCATCTTCCTTATCACGGCAATAGATTCTTCGCTGTTGCTCTGAATGACGCCTTGCCGATGTCCTCACTACAGATACAGATCCTTCACATTTGCTTCGGATGACGATTAACGCTCCCCTCACTACAACAGCAAATCCTTTGCTGTTGTTTCGTATGACACCTAACGGAAAATATGCTTCGGCTTTTAACTCACAGCTAATAGCTAACAGCTCACAGCTTGTAGCTGACAGCTCACAGCTGATAGCTTTTATCTTCTTCCTCCAATCGTCATTCTGAACGGTGGCAAGAATGTTGTTCAAGAAAAACGGGAAACGGGACAGTGACACAGAGTGAAGAATCTATTACCCGGATGACATCTTACCGCTTTCCCCCCACGGTAACAGATCCTTCGCTATCGCTTCAGGATGACGTTTAACGTTTTCCTCACTACAACAGCAAATCCTTTGCTGATATTTCGTATGACACCTAATGGAAATCATATGCTTCAGCTTTTAACTCACAGCTAACGGCTAACAGCTCACAGCTTGTAGCCGACAGCTCACAGCTGATAGCTTTTATCTTCTTACCACTTTCCTCACCACGGTAACAGATTCTCCGGATGACGCCTGACCGTCAGCTTATCCTCACTCATACAAAAATACGGTACCCATCACATCTGACGAGTACCGTATTTTATGCTTCTTAAGTTATTTCCTTACCCTTGCTTTCCTTTACGCTTTCGGGGAAATATGAGAACCGTACACATCGCGGTAATCATTTTTCGCCTTATCGTCTTCGCTGTTGACGCGGACACGTTCTACCTTGTTTCTGTCATTGTCCTTGCCGGAAATGCGGTCGACACGGATACGATCCAGACGGATCTGGCGGAGTTCCGGTTCGAACTCATTCATGGCTCTGTCCATATTGTCGTCCACCGGCGCGCCATTCTTCAATGCACGATAGAACATCGCCGCAAATTCATAGCGGGTCATGGAACGGTCACCCTTGAACTCACCGTCCGGATAACCTTCGATAATACCGTTTCCTGCCAATGTAGCCACATATTCATAAGCCCAGTGGTTTTCCGGCACATCGGGGAAATCCTTCTTCTTACCCATATCCAGGATGCCAAGAATGGAATTCATCTTCTGCTCCATGGTATCCAGGCGCTTCTTCAAGTCCTTGTTCTCATCACGGAGATCGACGATTTCTTTTGCCATGGCTACTTTGGATGTGGATACATGGTTGCCCTGTCCCAGCTTCACGCTGACTCCGGCATTCACCATGTTTTCACCGGCACCGAAGGAACCGCCCACGCTGAACATGGTATCTTCATTAGGGCGGTAGAATGCGCCTACCGATACGGCATGGGCATCTTTGTAGTTGCCGTAGCCGGCTGCGAAATCCCACTTATCATCCGGGTCGAAATCAAGGGGATGAAGGGCTGCCAATGCTGCAGCGCCCGCTCCTACACGGTTCACACGGGTTCCCAGTTCGCCTACTTTATTGGTTACATTTTTGATATCCTGCGAAGACGCGATGCCGGAAACGGAATAGGTGCTGCCGTCATTACGAGTGAAGTTCAACGTATCCCCGCTAAGTGAAGCAGATGATGTATAGCGGTCCTGCAATCCGGTGACGGTTGCTGTCGTTCCATCACTGTTTGTCAGCGTAGCAGTGCCTGCACCGTTCGAGGCATAGGTCGCCGTGCCGCCGGTTACTACCGTATCCTTGGCATTGATCGTGTATATAGCATGTCCGTCCCCAGGATCTGCCGTCTTATTCACCGACGTAATATTCGTCCCGGCCCTTACTTCTGTGGAAGCAGCCGCTACGATGGATGTTTTTGCTTTCCTCAGCTGCGCTACATTGACAGCATCAGTATCATTTGTGCCGGCTGCAACTCCGGTAATCTGGCGGGTGATACCTTTGGACGTATCGCCTACGGAAACAGCTGCTTGCGTAGATTTCCATACCGAAGATGTATCCGTGGAATTCGTACCTGTTCCGGGATCATAGCCCGCAGCGCCTTTATCCACGGACGCCACAGAACCTGCGCCAAGCGCCACACCGCCTTCTTTGGTTACGTTGGCTTCACTGCCGATGGCTACAGCATTCTTGACACTGGTACTGGTACCGTTTTGAGACGAACCGATGACAACGCTGCCGTCGGCACCTGTCAGTGTTCTCTTATCCCCAAAAACAACAGCGCCATTGGTATTAGTTACATTATTTTCAGAACCGATGACGGAGACATGATTGACATTAGTAGCCTTATTATCATAACCGGTGATCGAGTTGTAGGTACTCGGACTGCCGCTGGTACCGGTCACGGTGTTGTTAACGCCAATAATGGATGTTTTCTGGGTATAATCCGCTTTGTTGCCACCGCCAATAGCTAAAGTGGCACCGCCACTTTTAGAACCTGTAATCGCAGTTCTCAATTTATCAGCAAATTCTTTTGCAGAAGAACCACTATCAGATGGTGCAGAAATATTGGTGATGGAATTGGTAATTTCATTTCCGGCACCGTAAATGAGAGATCCATTGGAATTAAAGGTGCGGTTTGCCACACCAGTAACAGTATTAGCGATACCAGCATAACGATTATTTGATGTTTTCGATTCAATACTATTCAAAGAACCTGTAATGGTGGCTCCTAAATTCTTTACCGGATTTGCCAGTCGTCCACCGTTATACTCGCTGGAAATAATATTATAGACACCGGTACTTGTCGTAAAAGCGCCATTGCTGAAACTGTTGGCACCGATGGTGGTGGCATAGACATTCAACGCGTCTGTCCGCGTAGAAGCGCTGTCTACCGTGGTATCCCCCAGTGCGCCTTTGTAATTATGTGAACCGATCATCGTACTACCGGTACGGGCAAATGTATTATCACCGATAGCAACACTGCCTACGACCTTCGTCGGATCAGCAGGAATTCTAGCAGAAGAGAACCAACTTCCGCTAAATGTTGTCTGTCCAAAGGCAAAGCTGGCTTCTCCGCCGCCAGCCATATTTTCTACTTTTGCATTTTTGCCAATGGCAATGCTGCCGCCTTGGCTGGCATAGTTATTGATATTGGCTCCGTTACCTATTGCAACATCACCGGTTGCAGCACTAGCACCATTAGAATAACCAATGCCAGCTCCTTGCCCAATTGCTACGTTTTCTACTTTCGGAGCGCTACTCCCCGTACCAATAGCAATCCCCGGGCCATTACCTGCCGGGTTGGTCGCCGGTGCGGCATCAGCCGCATAACCACCCATGAGGACTCCCATCCCCACAGTTGCCGCCAAAACGGCTTTCACCGCTTTTCCCGAAGCGCTCTTCGTGTGGCTTCTTGCCGCTTCAGAAGTGACGACATAGGCATGTTTTGCCTTACTCCATACAACCTTGTAAATCTTGTTCATACTTTCCTCCCAATTTAAAGAAAATAAAAAATATAAAAGAGCTGTCATGTTTTCCCCTTCGTACTCCGTCTCACCTCTCCCTGTCACACAACCGGTTTCAGATTTTAACAGACAAATTCCGCAGGTTACACAAAACTGCTTTTCTAATAATTAAATATTATAGCAGAGAATTTATCTTGTTTCCACTTTTTTAAAAACTATCACGAATAATTAAGAAACAAGGTTAGTTGTAAAATGAAATCAGACACTAAACCGCAACAGCAAATCGGGCAGTTACACAAGAAAACATTTCATTCCGTATTCTTCATCCCGCTCCCGCAAGTGAGTATCCCCAGAGCTACAGCATCGATGATGATCACAACTTCATGCGCCGCTTAGCGTCTTTGAAATCGGCGCCTTACTAGATCCGCAGGGCAAGACACTTCATTTATTTTCGAAATCGTTCATCTGCTTTCTTTATAGAAAATAGAAAAATCATGCCTCCTGAATTCTATCGCATATTCATGGAGGCATGATTTCATATTACATGGAAATTATTTTACAGGATTATCTATTGTGAATAACACGTACACGTTCGATTGTCGGTTGTCCTGCTTTGTTCTGCGCAATCGTGTCCACGCGGAACCGTTCCAATTCAGGTTCAAATTCCTTGAGCATTCTAGCAGGTACTTCGAATCCTCTCTGCATCGCACGGTATATGATAGCACCGAATTCATAACGTGTCATCATACGGTCGCCGCCAAAGTTTCCATCCGGATACCCTTCAATAATATCGTTCCCCGCAAGGGTGGCGATATACTCGTAGGCCCAGTGGTTTTCCGGTATATCAGGGAAGAGCTTGATCTTCATCGGATCCAGTGCCTGTCCCTGTACGACCTGGCCGAGCGCGCTGCGGAGCTGTTCCACTTCATTGCGGAGGTCTTTGATCTCTTTCGCCATTGCCACTTTTGATGTGGATACATGGTTGCCCTGTCCCAGCTTCAAGCTGACGCCGGCATTCACCATATTTTCTCCGCCGCCAAAGGAACCTCCCACACTAAACATGGTATCCTCATTCGGACGGTAGAATACGCCGATAGCCCCCGCATTGGCATTTCTGTAATGTCCATAACCGGCTGCCACATCCCACTTGTCATCCGGGTCAAAGTCCAGCGGATGGAGGGCTGCCAAGGCGGCTGCCCCTGCGCCAACTTTGTTCACGCGGTCTCCCAGCCTGCTGATGCTCTGGTTTGTCTGGAACAGCTGGGAACCGTTCACCGCGTCTTTGCTGGTCGGGCTGATGTCACCGGGCGCCACATTGGTAATCTTCTTATCTCCCGCATCTACACCATTTTTAGTGATAGAAGGCCCGTTATTAATGGTCAACCCGTTATCATTGATCGTGGTATCTCCTGTCTTGACAGTCTTGGCATTCACCGTATCGGAATTTACCGTAGTGATATTTCCTGTATCGGCAGTAACTGTCTTTGTTGTCACAGTCTCCAAACCTTTCAGGTCTTTGGCCATGCGGACTTTCAGGTTGTTATTGCCGTCGGATACGACGCCGAGGTTGTCTTCTGTGGTGAGTTTGTTTGTGTCTGTAATGCCTCCGACTACGTTCACCTGTTCGTTCAGTTTCTTCTTGATGACCGCTCCTGTATCACCGCCATACTTCATGCCATCATTTAAGGTAGCCACCTCTTCTTTGCTTCCGTCCGGTTTCTCGTATACGATACGGGTCGTGGTCGTACCCGGCGCGCCGTCTACTCCGGGCTTGCCGTCACGAGTAACGGAAATATTTGTTGTTACGCCGTCGTTACCATTAATACCGATTTTACCGTTTTTGCCATCTTTACCTGTAGCAACAATAGTTTCGCTTTTCAGGTTCTTGTCCAAGCCAACAATCATTTCACCGTTGCTATTCACCATGGTCTTGATGTTGGAAGAATCATATTCCGTATCCGCCTTCGCACCGGTGCCCTTGATCGTCATGGTACTGTTCAGTTTTTTAGCTACGGTACCGGTATTTCCTGCGAACTTAAGCCCATCATCCAGGGTAGCGACGTCATGTTTATCACCATTCTTTTCTTCGATGATCAGACGTGTGATATTCGTTCCGTCAACGCCGGGTTTACCATCACCACCTTTAATGGTAAGTCCGTTAGCGCCGTCCTTGCCATTCAAACCGATGGATCCATCTTTGCCGTTGATGACCACAGCAGAACCATCTTTACCGTTGACTCCAATGGATCCGTCTTTGCCGTTCGCACCCTTTTCACCAAGATTGATGTTATCTTTCACATTGACTTTATACGGATTGGCTGCTGTTCCGTCGCCTTCAACGGTGGTATTCTTTCCATCTACCAGCTTGGTCGCATTGGCTGCGATCTCGTCTTTCAGCTGATCTACATTGACCGCATCTGTACCAGCCGTGCCTTTTGCTACATTATGGATTTGGTTGCCGCCATTATTCAGGCCATCCGCGGTTAAAGAAACATTCGTCTTGCCGGTTCCCGGTGTTTTCGGCGTAATGGTGACACCTCCGGCGGTGACTTCCGTCTTATTTCCGGTGCTGTCGATCACAGTCGTACCGGCTCCGTTAGTTACTGTCGTATTTCCTGCCGCGTCTTTTGTCGTTACGCTGGTCAGATCTTTCAGCTCTTTAGCAAGTTTGACGTTGAACTTATTATTCGCCGCATCGGCTACCACGCCGATATTGTTATCACTCAGTTTGCTGCCGTCAGCGCCGCCCAAGATGGACATCGCCTGGTCAGATCCCCGTTTAACCACATTGACGTCTGCCGCGCTTGTCGCGCCAATAGTGGAATTGTCTCCGCCAAAACGGAGCGGACGGGTCATGGTATAGAGCTGGCTGCCATTAACCGCATCCGTACTCTGCGGAGCAACCAATCCGGCCGCCACGTTCTGAATACGGCGTTCCCTGCCTTTGGCTCCTACCGTGACAACACCTGCCGGTGTGCCGCCTGCATAGGCATAGGTACCATCACTGTTATAAACCGCCATACCTTTTGTAGACGCGCTGTCTGCCACATAAGCGGAGCCGCTCCCCAGATATACGGAATTCCCCATGGTAGCATTCACGTTGCTGCCCAGTATCTGGGTATTGGACAATCCCTGCGCATTACTTGATGCATCTACTGTATTATTATTCCCGACGATCTGGACATCGGTAAGATTCTTTGTATTATTTTTTGCCTTTACCGTATTCTTGGAACCGGTAATCGTGATACCGGACATCTTGCCGGCATCATCCTGCGTCGTCGTATCCGCATCGCCGCTGACTGTATTATTATTCCCCGTCAGCATGATATCCGTTAGCCCTGTTGCCGTTTCTTTTTTGACAATGTTGCTGTTGCCGGTTACTCTGTTATTCTCGCCGTCCAGTGTATTTTCATTTCCAAACACACCGGAATTGACCGCCGTGATATTTGAACCATTGCTTGCTACCGGAGTTGTGGGGGCACTGTTCCGTGCGCCGATGACATATGTCCCTGCCCCATTGACAGTGTTAGCCGTACCGATTGCGCCGGAAGATTCTCCTGTAGCACTTGCCGTTGTACCTATAGCCAAAGCATCATTCGCCAATGCGTGTGCCCGATCACCCAAAGCTGCCGCGCTCCGGCTGTTACTCTTAGCTTCACTGCCTATTGCTACTGCTTTATCATCAGAGGCTCCGGCGGCATAACCGATAGCCACTGCCTTATCCACACTGGTTCCGCCATTCTTTATGGTGGTGACGGCACGGGTACCCATGGCAATAGAATGATTCCCTTCCGACTGTGCTCCTGCACCAATGGCCATATTGTATTTATAACCGGAAGCCGCCACAGTCTGCGTAATGGTAGGTGTACCGCCATTTATTTCCTCATAGCCGGTTCCCAGGGCGATGCTGCCTTCTCCCTGTGCCTCCACATTATTCCCAATGGCCGCGCTGCGTTTTTCCAACGCTTTGGCGCCGACGCCTGCTGCCATAGAATCTTCGCCGGCAGCCCCGTCATTATTGTAATTATTCGCATTTGTGGACTTCACAGAGTAATAATGAGTCTTTGCCTGATCCACTGTTTCATTCAACTGATTAACATTAACCGCATCTGTTCCCGATGTACCCTTAGCCACATTGTGAATCACGGTTCCTTTGTTATTGGTATTCTTTAAAGTGATACTCTCTCCCTGCCCGGTAGTTACAGTATCATAGTAAACTCCTGTAGCCGTCGTACTGGTGATACTGGCATTCACCTGCCGGACCGTTTCATCGATGGATTTCTTCAGCTGTGCCACGGTGACGGCATCCTGATCCTGCGCGCCATCCGCCACATTCGTAATACGGCGCAATGCTGCCGCCGTACCGACTGAAACACCTGTGGAAGGAGCAGCAGTCCCTGTCAGGTAACCAGTACCGCTGATCATGGCCGCGCTGGCTTCCGAACCATTACCGATGGCAATGTTCCCGCCGGAAGCCTTTGCCCCTTGTCCCAGCGCCATGCTGGCCGCGTCTTCCGCCAATGCATTAAACCCGGCAGCTATGGATCCATTTCCTGCTGCCTTCGCATGAAAACCAAGCGCCAACGCGTCATCAGCGGCTTTCGTATCACTGCCGACTGCTGTCGCCTGGAGGCGGGACACCAGGGTAGCATTCTTATTGGCATTATATCCGATGGATACATTTTTCCCAATAGAAGGGTTACCGGCAGTACCTATATTCGTCCCTGCCTCTACACCAATGGCAATATTATAATTGCTGGATACATTTCCGCCCGCCTTGGTGCCGATGGCAATATCATGCTGTCCATCCACATTTTGTCCGGCTTCGTCACCAATAGACACATGCGAGCCCTTCGTTCCCAATACATCACCAATCATGCCCTTACCGGCACCAATACCGACAGACACAGATCTGCCGGCTGCCGCGCCGGCTTCATCACCGACAGCAACAGAACTGGAACCGGCTGTCTGACTGGCATTCCCAATAGCAACCGCATTTTTCCCTTTTGCTTCCGTTCCCTGACCAACAGATACGGCATTTTCTCCTTCGGCCACAGCAGAAGTACCGGCTGCCAGACTGTTCTTACCTTTAGCAGCCGCTTCTTTGCCGATCGCCGTTGCGGCTTCCTTACCGGCCTGGGCACTTTCGCCGACAGCAATCGCACTGTGGCTGTTTTTGGCAACAAAAGCACCGTGCCCGATAGCTGTCGCATTATCAGAAGATACCGTCTTTGCCGCTGTTCCAATCGCCATACTGTTGTTATTAACTATACGATTGCCGCCATCATTTTGAACAACCGCTCCATCTCCCAACGCAATAGAAGAATTACCACGGGCATTGGCTTTATTCCCGACAGACACACTATTCTTGCCGCCGCCGACAAGTACGACCGTGCTGTCTCCATCCGGCGTCATACCGCTGACAGCACCGTTAATTGCCCCATGGCCGATGGCCACGCCATTTACTGCATTAGAAACGTTTCTGGAAGCATGCCCTACCGACACGGAATCTTCGGCTTCTGCTTTGGCCTCTACCCCCATTGCCATCGCATTATCTTTGGTGGCTCTGGCCTGCGTTCCTACCGCGACAGCATCCGAGCCAACAGCTGAAGCATCTGCCCCCGTGGAATTGGCACGGAAATACTTAATCCCCGGTTTTGTAGCATCAAGTCCCAGGCTATTTGTCAGTGCTGTGAGCGTGTTGATTTTTAATGTATTATTGCTGATATTGCCGGCGTTTGTGCTGATATTGGTAGCATTCGTACTGATATGGGTAGCATTATTGTTGATATTACCGGTGTTGGTATTCACCTGCGTACTTAATGTAGCCAAATCACCCGTCGTGGCCAGCCCGGTCGTTGATATGGTAATCGTCTTGGTTGCCGGATCCTTAGTTACGGTGATATGGGTACTGCCGTTCAATGTATCCCCATCATTGACTGTAGCCGCCTCACTGCCGACAAAACCGCCAAAGCCCAGCATCGCCGTTAAAACCGCAGCCAGCGCAGATTTATATGCTTTATTCCCCTTATTTTTGCTGCTGCTGACGGCAATTTCTGGAACTACCACATAACTGTTCTTCACTTTGCTCCAAATGACTTTGTAAATTTTGTTCATATAACCCTTCCTCTCTACATACCCAAAAAATATAATGCTATATCAAAAATTTATTTATATGATCCGGCAGACCTCCTACACCTCCTTCTATACTTCTCATCATATTTACCAGCCTTTATAAAAATACAAATTTTTCACTGATGAATATTTATCTACCGGTTCAGTGCCATTTCATTCATATAATGTAAACATCTGTGCTCTTAATTTTTGCAATAACAGTACAGCTGTCCTTACTTTAATTCCAAATGCCTTTATGAATATGATTCATATCAATATTTCTTAAGAATGGAGATGAATTTCGGAGCGATCGATTATTTCCAAGGCATTCCTAAAAAGCTACCTTATTCTCCATATTTCTGTTCAAGTCCACTTTAATAAAAGAGTTTCCTTATTTCCCGTCATGTGTATGTCGTTACATACTGTAACAGCATACATACACAATGGCCCAATCATATAATTCTAAATTTCAAATCGACTCCCAAAAAAAAAGCTCCTCCAACGGCATATCCGTTTTTAGAATCATTTTAATCTTCACAGCCTCCTTAAAATTAATTCCATGACGGTTTTCCATTTTCAACAGCAGCATTTCCTGCTTGATCCCCATTTCTTTTGACAGTTCTTCAAGGCTCATCTCCTGTTTTGCCAATTCTGCCATCAGATTTTTATACACGTTCCTCTCTCCCTTTAATTTGAAATTTCAAATTATTATATCATTATAACTTTTTAT
>OMDD01000839.1_pt1 | contig 13757 bp, 10 predicted proteins | sample 1674331 | NCBI WGS metagenome assembly OMDD01 (sample SAMEA103958164, study PRJEB25191) | human gut metagenome | biome: human-associated habitat [ENVO:00009003]; feature: intestine environment [ENVO:2100002]; material: feces | place: Germany | collected 2013/2015
TGGTTAGGCTTTGTAGGTGGTGATGTGGAAGCCATCATCGACTTGGGACAGGAAACAGAAATCAAGCGGGTAGCTACGAACGCCATTGTCGATATGAGTGCCTGGATTATGGGAAGTACAGGGTTGGTAGTCTCTGTATCTGACGATAACAAAGAGTTCCGCGAAGTAGCCGTTAAGGATATTCCGGCAGAAACAAACATTGATAAGAAAGGTGTGGAAAACTATGAGATAACTTTCGATCCGGTGAAAGCACGGTATGTGAAAGTTGTCATCAAGCGCAGCCCTGCCCTGCCGAAAGGACATGCAGGCGAAGGAAAAGCTGCTTATATGTTCATTGACGAAATAGAAGTGGATTAGAAACCTCTCCCCCAATGAAGGGAGAGGAGAAACTTTAGAACTGGAAATAAATGAAAGGCTGAATCTCCGTACTCTTCATCTGGATTACCAAGTAAATTAAAGCAAGCATCAGAACCGCCTTTCCCATAAGGGGAAGGCGGGTTACTGTTTTACAGCAAGCGTTCTCCCAACGATCAGGGCAGAAATGCAGAAAGAAACCCAATGCCATCAGTACAAACACTTCCCAATAGCCTGCAATCAGTTGCGGGAAAAGTTGCGGACGGAAAGTGGTACAGATCTGTTTGATCATATCCAAAGAAGTGGAAAAGTCCGCATTACGGAAGAATATCCAGCAGAAACAAACAAAGTGGAATGTGATCAGTATACCGAAGAAACGGCGGATGCCGTGGCTTTCTTCTCCCTTCTTTCTTCCAGTCAACGTCATCCAGAATTTATGTGCCGCCAAAGCAATGCCATGGAACAATCCCCAAACGACAAAATTCCAGGAAGCGCCATGCCACAAACCACCCAAAAACATGGTAATGACAAGATTGGCATACTGGCGAATCTTTCCTTTCCGGTTTCCACCCAAAGATATATAGAGATAATCTTTCAGCCAACTGGAAAGCGAAATGTGCCATCGCCGCCAAAACTCCGTAATAGAAGCGGACTTATAAGGAGAGTCAAAGTTCTTATTAAAATGAAAACCTAACAACAAGGCTATTCCGATAGCCATATCACTGTATCCGGAAAAGTCGCAATAGATTTGCAAGGCATATCCATAAACACCCATCAGATTCTCTACTCCGGAATAGAGCGTAGGATTATCAAAAATACGTTCTACAAAGTTCACACTGATATAATCCGAAATAATCGCTTTCTTGAATAGACCGCTTGCAATCAGGAATATACCTCTTCCGAACATCTCATGGGATACGAACAAAGGACGGCGTATCTGTGGGATAAAGTCACGGGCACGTACAATAGGACCCGCTACCAGCTGTGGAAAAAAAGACACATAAAATGTATAATCCAGCAACCTGTTCAAAGGAACCAGCTCACGACGGTAAACATCTATGGTATAACTTAAAGACTGGAAAGTGAAGAACGATATTCCCACCGGCAAGAAAATATCCAACGGCTGGAATTTCCCATTCCACAAAGGAGCCAGTATCTGATAAAAGAAATTGGTGTACTTGAAATAACAGAGCAATCCTAAATTTATTCCCAGACTTGCCAGCAGCAAAACCCTCCGTTTCCATTGAGTTTCGGTATTCGCCATACGCCCTGCCAGCAAGAAATCCGTCACTGTCACCACCCCCAGCAAGAAAAAATAAAAACCGCTACTCTTATAATAGAAATAATAAGAAAACAGCGTTACAAACAGGATGCGTGCCGTATCCTTTTTCTGCAATAACATATAAATCAGGCTAAAGCCCAAAAACAGAAACAAAAACAAGCCGCTGCTAAAAATCATCGGTTGCTTGGCATTATAAGTCAATACTTCAGCCAGTTTACTCCAATCCAGTTGCCACATATTCATTATACGCTTTAATCAGTGCCTGATGTAATAAATTACCTTGTAAACGATATCCATCGGGAGTGAAATGAATGCCATCCGCACGAAACATGTGGTGCTTCGTCCAGTTACGACAAGCATCTGTCTTTCCTCCTACTATATTATACATATCCCAAACTGCCATTTTATTCTCTTGTGCATATTCCTTTATAATACGCGCCGCCGTTACGGTTCTCGGATTAATGGTACGTGCACGACGACGTCCCACGTATGCTCCGGGAGGTGTAGTCAGTAAAAAAGCCGCTTCAGGACAGGCTGCTTTCAACATATCCAACAGTCTGCCTATCTGCATTTTGTGAGCCTGAGCCAGATAACGGCGGCTATGTGCCTCATTGGTTCCAAAAGAAACAATAATCAGATCGGGATGCAAAGAAGCTATTTCTTTTATTTTTTCATCATCAGAAAAAGTAACAGAAGTAGCTCCATTAATGCCAAGCATATGATAAACAATACCCGGTTCGCCCGTCTCATGTGCCAACCCTTCGGTACGATATGAAATGGTATCAGGATAAACAGCCTCAGCACCAAAATCATGTTCCAGACAACGACGGGTTATTAATGGATAAAGATGCCCCCGCACATGAGAATCACCTATATGGACTATCCGTACCGGTCCCGTCATATCATTCAGTTTTTGAAAGAAAGGAGAAAGCGAACGGCTCTCATCTTCTATCACATTATCTAAAGAATGAGTAAAACTCGCCGGAAGTGAATCATGTACTGTTATCAGCCGCATACCACGATGCATTTCCTTTGTTTCACCGGGTATGCGAAGCGGCTCCAACGGTCGGGACAATGCCGGAATAGCATCCTGGGCATAAAGACATGGAAACAGCAAGAACAGGAACAATACCATTGCTATACCGGACAGACCAGAAAATCTGTTATTCCTCCTCATAGGCTTTCCGTCTTTCATATTGCTCTTTGCCATACATCAATGTTTCAAATAAGATACCTGCCAAATGCTTGCCTCCCTTAAAATTGATATGGGTATAATCAAGATTCGCCATTTTTTGCCCGATCATATCGACAATGCTTCCTTGACCTCCCATTGCCTCATACATATTCCAAAAAGCGATATGGCTATCAGCCGCAATGGACTGTTGATAACGGATAAGATTCTTGACTCCGGGCATGGTGCGGAGATCTCCATTCTCGTTTTTATATTCACGGTCACCCACACTGACCAGTAAAATGCTGGTTTCAGGAAAAGCTGTCTTCAAATGTTCTATCACCGAAAGCATCCCTTTCTTATAGCCATCGTATTTTATTCCCCGTTCCGTAGCCACATTCAAACCATATTGGACCACAATCAAATCGTATGGACGAAGACGTTGGAAATCGCGAAGCGTATGTAAAGGAATACTACGTAAATGAAGCCCACTGCTACCACGTACGCTAAAATTATCCAAAGATATTCCCTGCCTGCCGTCCATAGCCACTCCATAGAAAGTAACAGAATCAGCTTGTTCCACACTCCACCGTACTTGTCCTATCCTTCCTCTCACCGAAACAGCCTGCACACCTCCTGTTCCTACTTCCTCATGCAACTCTCCTTCCGCAGCATTATTCACTTTAGAACGGACAGCGGCAAAACCTTTATTCAGGAAATAAAAAGTAGAAACCTCACAGGTATCCAGTCGGGAAGCGTATTTACTCTGTCCTTTCAACTGTACATAAGCACCTTCACGAGGAAAAAAATAATGTCCGGAAATATCTTGCTGCATTTTATCAAAACCAACGGAGTCATTGGATGAATGACTGCTCCATCCCCCAAAAGTATGGCGTACCGTAGGACGGTAACCGCTGATGGAAGAGGTTACAGGAACATATCCCACTCCGCACCCACCAAATTCTTGTTGAAGCATTTCGCGCAAATCGGCAGTAAAAATATCAGCTTCTATAAAAGAATCACCGAAGTAAGCGATACGCACAGGGCGTTTCATGGTTTTCACTTTGGAAAGTGCCTCATAAAAATGTTTCATTCCCCGCATGGTGGAATCCGAATAATCCTCAATACAGGTAATACCCGTTTTACATGTATCCACAAAAATAGGTTTTACAGGAGGAGGAAGGACAATGGTGTCGGAATCACATACTTCTTCTTCCACATCCGGACGGATATCAGCCAGCAGGTCCACCTTGCGCAACGGTTTGCCGCCCACCGACATGGAGGGGAGGAAATACAGCCCCATTAACACTCCTACTACAATAAGAGTGAGAAGAAAAGTGGCCGGTATATAGTTTTTCATATTGCTATATTTGTAAATTAACCGCAAAAGTAGTGATTTTTTAGACGGAGTACTTCATGATAGAGGCTAAAAAAAGAAAAAAGACTGCGCCAGAAAGAGGGCAACAGTCTTTTTCTTTAATGATGAAAAGACAGATTCAAATCGTCTTTTCTATGTTCCACACAAAAGCACGTAATCCCAATTGTTCGGTTTCCTTATCCATTTTATGCAAAGCGTCCAATAAAGGCTCCACTTTGGTATCATCTACCACTGTCATAATGGCCGAGCACATACTGGGCCACGCGTGACTGCCATAATGCGGTTCTCCTTTTACAGAGCCGCGCCCCTGCAACTGCTGCCAATAACTGAATCCACGACAATTCTGACGGTCCAACAACGCCAGAATACGTTCGTAAAAAGCTTGGTCGAAAGTGATGAAAACTGATTTCATTATTCCATTTTTTATTTTAAGTTCTGTCATCCGGTCTCCTATTCATTTCAATCCGGATAACAACTATATTAATTATTCTTTTTTGCCTTTGGTCATCTCCGTCTTATGTGCTTGATAATAGTCATTCAGTTCACGGGAAGCTTTCATCTTCTTACGGTTACGCTTGATACCTGTACCCGCAAATGAACAGTAGAGCACCGGAACCAAAATCAAGGTGAGCACGGTAGATACAGTCAAACCACCGATTACGGACACCCCTAAAGGCTGCCACATTTCAGAACCTTCCCCTCCTCCTATCGCCATCGGCACCATGCCCAGAATAGTGGTCAAAGTGGTCATTAAAACCGGACGTAAACGACTACGGCCCGAAACAACGACCGAATGAATAACAGACATACCCCGCTCACGACATAAGGTAATGTAATCAATAAGCACGATACCATTCTTCACTACGATACCAATCAACATGATACCTCCCAACAAACTCATGACATTCAATGTAGTCCCCGTTCCATACAATGCCATCAATACCCCACTGAATGCAAACGGAATAGAGAACATAATGATAAACGGATAGGTCAGAGACTCAAACTGGGCAGCCATTACAATAAATACCAATATAATAATCAAAACAGCCAAAGTTCCCAGATCGCTGAATGAATCCTGCTGATCCTCATAAGACCCTGCCACCTGGATACTGATACCGCCAGGTAAATCCATCTTATCAATAATAGACTCACCCGCTGCCACCACACTACCTAAAGGCGCACCTGAAATCACAGCAGATACTGTTACAATACGTTCACGGTCTTTACGTTCAATAGTAGGAGGAGCTGAACGCTCCACTACCGTGCCGATATCTTTCACCCGAATTGCTTTACCTTCATTGGTATAAATCAGAATATTCTCCAAACTTTCAATACTGGTACGGAACTGGGGAGCATAACGCACCTTGATATCATATTCGTCACCATCTTCCCGATAGTAAGAAGATAAAGCACCATTAACACGGTTACGCAGATACAAAGCTGCTGTAGAAAGATTCAAACCATGTAAAGCCAGTTTTTCACGATCAAAATCCACCTGATATTCCGGCTGATAATCCTGACGGCTGATATTCACCTCAGACACACCGTTCACTTTCAATAAAGCTTCTTTCAATTCAGCTGCAGCTTTATCTGTCTCTGTAAAATCATATCCATAGATTTCAAAATCGGCAGTGGCCTGTCCACCCATGCCTCCACTGCTACCACCCAAGATAACCTGGGCTTTATCCAGTTCGGGATAGGCTTTCAGATCCTCACGCATACCATCGCAGACTTCTGCCAACGTAACAGAACGCTGATCGGGATTATAAAGGTTGATATTGAATGAAATGATATGGCTACCATTATCCTGAATAGAAGCCCAAGTATTATCCGCATCAGCCTGTCCCACAGTATAGTTACAGATACGCATCACCCCTTCATATTTCTTCAGCCACCTTTCGGTCAGCTCCTGGGCCAATGCCTGGGCACGCTCTACGCGAGCTCCGATAGGCAATTGTAATTGAACAGAAATACGACTGTTGTCTTGTGACGGAAAAAACTCTGTACCAATTCCTTTCGCACAAATCAGGCTCAGCAGAAAGAACCCGAAACAACCGGCAATAATGGTCTTGCGGTGACGGACAGCCCAGTTCAAACGTTTCTGATACCAGTTATCCAATCCATCCAACGCACGTTCTATCGGTTTGTAGAATGTGACAAACCACTTACTTTGTTTTTTTTGCAAGCGAAGCATCTGCGCACACATCATCGGAGTAAATGACAGAGCCGAGATAGTAGAAATAGTCATAATGACACACATCATCCAGCCCAACTGACGGAACAAAACTCCCGACATACCACTGACCATCGTCAACGGGAAGAATACCGCAATCATGGTCAATGTGGATGCGATAACAGAAATTGCCACCTCATTTGTTCCATGGATAGCCGCCTGTTTCGGCTCGGAGCCACGCTCGATATGGGTCGTTACGTTTTCCAAAACAACAATAGCGTCATCCACCACATTACCAATCGCAATAGAAAGGCACGACAAAGAAATAATATTCAGAGATCCCCCATCCGTGATAGCCAAATAAATAAAGGAGGCAATCAATGACATGGGGATAGTGATACAGATAATCACCGTAGCACGCCAACGACCTAAGAAAACAAATACCACCAAGACCACAAACAGAATGGCATACATAATAGTTTCCGTCAAACTGTCGATGGTATTCAAAATATTATCTGAAGTATTCACAATAACCCCCAGTTTCACGTCACTGGGTAGTGACTTCTGCAACTTAGGCAACTGGTCCATTACTTTCTGGGAAATGTTCACAGAGTTTGCACCCGATTGTTTCTGTACAACAATCATAGCTCCTTGCACCCCGTTATTATAGGTTTCCTGAGCACGTTCTTCTACAGAATCGACTACCGTTGCCACGTCACGCAAATACACTGAAGCACCATTGCGTGTACCCACTACGATATTCTCCATTTCTTTCGGGTCCTTGAATTCCCCTTCCACACGCAAGGAATAGGTATTACTGCCCACATCGAAAGTTCCGCCCGGAGTATTCTTATTTTCAGCCCCGACAATGGAGCTGATGGTCTCAATCGTCAAATCATACGCTTCCAGTTTGTTGGGATCACAATAAATATTCACCTCACGTTTTGGCGCACCGGCAATGGACACCGTTCCCACACCGGGAACACGAGCCAAAGGATTTACTACATTATCATCCAATATCTTATACAAAGCCGGCTGACTTTCTTCTGCCTGAACGGACAACAGCAGGATAGGAATCATATCCGTACTGAACTTAAAGATAATCGGAGTATTGACTTCATCGGGAAGTTGTGAACTCACCATATCCAATTTATCACGCACATCATTAGTCAACACATCAATATCATAGCCATATTCGAATTCCAAAGTGATAACTGATATATTTTCTGAAGACTTGGATGTAATATGTTTCAAATTACTAACCGAGTTCAACGTATTTTCCAACGGACGGGTTACGTTGTTCTCTATATCGGAAGCACTGGCACCCTGATAAGATGTCATAACCATAATGGTATTGGTATCAATATCTGGATACAAGTCTACCGGAAGTTTCGACAATGAGAACAGACCAAAGATTGCTACGGCCAAAAAGCATAGCGAGGTCATAATCGGTTTTTTAACCGCTCCTTCGTATAGACTCATGTTTGTTAAATTAAAAATTGAAAATTAAGAACTAAAAAATCATATATAGGTAAATAAATATGGAGTATTATCAACTAATTCTCAATTTTTAATTTACTGCCACTTCCACACCATCGGCCAAACGGGTCTGACCGGCGACCACCACCTGCGAATTATCCTCCACCCCGGAAATCAATTCATATTCGGTTCCCATCCGACGTCCCAATTCTACTTTATTATAGGAAACCTTACCGTCTTTGTAGACATATACATAACGGTCGCCCGAACCGGCACGTTTCACAATAGCCTGATCAGGAACCACCACATGCCGCAATGTACCAAAGTTCACAGTCACACGGCCAAACATTCCCGGACGTATACGCTGACGGGTATTAGCCAATTTTACCTCTACAGGAAAAGTATGAGTAGCAGCATCAATAGTAGGATACACCAAACTAACTTTCCCTTCGAACTCCTCATCACCATACACATCAAATTTCACCTTTACGATCATACCTTTAGTCACTTTCGGGAAATAAGGTTCGGATACATTGATCAACAGTTTAACCGGAGTGATCTGTTCAATGACCAACACAGGAGTGGAAGCGGAAGAATATAAATCACCGTTATCAAAATTACGTGCTGTAACCACTCCATGAATAGGGCTTAACAACTGCGTATTCTCCAACAAATTATTATAGGAAGTACGACGTACATCTAAAGCTGTTTTTGCTGCATCCCATTCAGATTTGGAAGCTCCACCCACTTTGTACAGTTCATCCATACGTCTGAATTCCGTTTCTTCATTTTCTAACTGCAATTTCATTTGTTTCAGATTTGCCGCATCCATCTGTACTAATTTCTGTCCCTTGGATACATGATCTCCCACTTCAACAAAAATACGGTCTATACGCCCGGGAGAGGTCGGAGCTATATTATTTTTCGCTTCCGCTTCAACAGTGGCAGTATATTCCTCTATCTGATCTACATCGCGGGAAGTTACGGAAGCAAGCCGGACTACCGGTTTGTCCTCCATAGCGGTATCAGCAGCTTCCTTACTCTCCGTTCCACCTGAACATGCACTCAGCATAGTTACCACCAGCAAAGCTGCGAATTGAAAATATTTTCTCATACTGTTATCTTTATGTTAATGTGTTATTGTTCCGTTACTTCATCAATGCCTAAGACTAAGTCCAAATCAGCTTTAGCTACCAGATAGTCATAGATGGACTGGTTATAAGTCAGTTGGGCCTCTGTTAAAGCCACTTCCGAACTATTCAATTCCAAGATAGTTCCTTTTCCAACTTCATATCTTTTTTCGGCAATAGTACGCCCCTTCTCCGCCTGAAATACAGCTTCTTTATTACTTACCACCTGTTCCGTACTAGCAGCCATATTATCCAAGTAACTGGTAGCTTGCATAGTGAGCTGCCGCTCTGTATTGATACGGTTCTCTTCCAGTTGCTTCATCTGGATACGGGTCTGTTTCAATTGAGTAAAATTACTTCCTTTGAATAAAGGAATACTTAGATTCAGACCGATAGTAGAATAGGGCCTCCAATCGTATTCCTTGAACTTGAAATTATCATTCATTGAAGTATACATATATTGGAAACTAGCAGAAAGGGTCGGCATAAAATTGGTATACTGCAACTTCAGCGTCTGCTTTAATTGCAATGCATTCAGTTCCAATTGCTTCAACGTACTGTTATTTGTCAAATTGTCTGGACGAGGCATTGCCTGACGAGTAAACATAGACATTTCATAATCCTTCAGATTGCCTTCAACCGCTACCTTTACATCAGACTCCATTCCCATCAAGACCTTCAACTGCAGATTTGCCAAATTCACTCCGTTACGGGCAGACACCACGGTAGGTTTCAAGCTGCGCATCTGCACATCCGCACTAATCTTATCATATTCACTGACAGTTCCCTGTTCATATTTAGCTTTCACCACATTATAATTATCTTCACTCTGCTTATAACTTTTAAGCAGCACTTCATAACTGTCCTGTGCCAAAAGCAACTGAAAAAATGCCTTGGTCACTTGATTTACCATATCCAGACGTGAAGCACGTGATTTCTCTACCGCCAGGTTCACATCTGTACTTGTCAAACTGATACTTTTGTAAAGAGCCGGAGCAAAGACAGGCAGACTGACAGACAGACCACCACTATAAGTATTATCTGTACCGACTTCAATCACCTCTCCCATCATGGCGAATGACTGCTTTTTTATGGCTCGTGAATAACTGCCCACCAAACTGGCTTCTGGGAAAAGACCGGCATAAGCTTCCCGGCGGGCTTCTTTCTTTAACAGGATTTCCTGACCGGCGACTTTAATGGTGGGATTGTCGCTCAATGCTATCCGGACTGCGTCCTGTAAGGTAATCCTCAATGTGTCTTGTGCTTGTGCACTTTGTATTGCTACATAAAGCAGCAAAAACAAGGTTAACGTAGGTTTGCAATAAAATTTCATTAACTATTATTCTTTATTTAGTGACTTATTTAGTTTCTAACCATACTTATTATGTTCGTTTCCTTTTAAATTCAATAAAAAATTATCCACAATCTTCAACCCCTTTTCAGTGGAAATGCCACGCATATGCATAAATACAACTGTTTCATAAATTTCACCAAGCGAATAGGACTTGCATATTTCCGAATGCAACAACAAATCCATCTGCTCACATACCATAGCGCGTACAATATTATAATTTACATCATTTCTAAAAATGCCTTGTTCCACTCCTTTGCGATAAAATTCCATAGCCGAATCTAAATTCTCCTTCCGGCTTTCATCAATGTAACGCATTACCTTGGGATATTTCTCAATATCCTCAAAGAATTTCCTGTTTGTATTCTGAAAATCCTGGGCACTTCTTTGAAAAAACTTCAAGAGGACTTCCAAAACATTTTCTGCTTTGGAAGCCACTTGAGTCATATATTCCTGCATCTCCTCCCGATGTAACTTCATGACATCAAGTAATAAATCCTCTTTGTCATGAAACAATTCATAAAGCGTACGTTTAGATATAGATAATCCGGCAGCAATATCATCCATTCTCACTGTTTTGACACCTTTCTGGGCAAATGATTTCGCTGCTGCCAAAACAATGTGTTCCTTCACTACCGTTTTATCCATTCTTTTTTTCCTGACGCTATTCATTCTTAACATAAAGGGAGACAAAGATACATTTATTTTATAATACCCAACTTAGAACTTCTGACAAACTCTATCAGATGTACAATTTCAGGACTAGACGGAACCTGTTCTTCAATACGACGCAATGCATCCTCTGTAGATGTATTCACTTTATACAATATACGGAAAGCATGCGCTATATGTTTAATAACCGTTTCCGAGAAACCTTCATGTTGCAACACGGTGGTATTGATGCTATAAAAAGCCGTAGGCTCATGGGCAGCTACACAATAAGGAGGAATATCCTTGGTAAAACGACACCCACCCTGTACGGCAGCATAAGCCCCCAAGCGAGTCTTTCCCTGCATCAATACATTGGAAGTAAGAATAGCATAATCCTCGACTACACAACAACCTGACACCTGCGAACCGTTACCAATAATACAGTTGTTACCGATGGTCACATCATGTGAGATACGTGCTCCCTGCATAATAAAGTTACCACTTCCTACCACAGTCTCATCTCCGGCGAAAGTAGCGCGAATAATTACCGCATTCTCACGGATTGTATTATTATTACCTATACGGGCGATGGTATCATCACCCGTATATTTAAAATCTTGCGGAGTAGCAGCAATTACAGCTCCGTTATAAATGGTATTTCCGTTACCGATGCGTGCGCCGCTCATAATGCTGGCGTTGGGCATAATTACATTATCATCACCTATCTCCACATTCTTATCAATGTAGGCAAACGGGTGAATAGTTACGTTTTTCCCGATTTTTGCAGACGGGTCTACATAAGCTAACGGACTAATCATATTCATATTATTTTTAAGGTTAATTATTCACGTCCACCGCCCAATGCGCTGTACAGATTGATAACAGCCTGCATACGCTGGAAAGTATCGGATACTTCGTTCAACTGTGCACTCAGCAATGACTGTTGTGCAGTAATGATTTCCAGATAAGTGGCCTTTCCCGCCTGAAACAAATCATTGTTCATCTCCACCGCTTTTTGCATTTCAGAAACCTGTGCCTGGTGCTCGCTCAACTTTTTGTCTGCCGTATCATACAGGAACAAAGCATCACTTACTTCCTTACCAGCTTCCAGAATAGTCTGCTGATAATTCATCTTGGCAATCTGTTCTTCCGCTTTCGATACTTTCAAGTTGGCAATCAATTTTCCACGCTGGAAAATGGGTTGCGTCAATGAGCCGATAGCATTCCAAAGCATAACGGCAGGATTAGAAATCACTGTACCATTGGAACCATTAGTCCATCCTAGAGTACCTGTAATATTAACACTGGGATAAAAAGCGGAACGCGCCTGATTGGTAGTATAATAAGCGTCGGCTAATGCCAATTCTGCCGCTTTTACATCGGGCCGGTTCTCAAGCAACTGTAAAGGAACTCCCACCGCCAAATCTGCCGGCATCACTTGTTCCTCCAATGTTCCACGGTCTATGTTCTGAGGAGCCTTTGCCAACAATACGGAAATAGAATTCTCAGTTTCGCGCACCTGACGTTTCAAGTCAGCCAATGAAGCCTCCGTCTGATGATAGGTCCCCTTGCTCTGTGCCACAGCAGCTTCGGTAGTCATACCGGCTTCCTTCATAGCTTCCATAGTGCGCACTGTTTCTTTCATTAACGCCACATTCTGTTCGGTCACACTGACTTGACGGTCTAGCATCAATAAAGAATAATAAGCATTGGCTATACCACCAATCAACTGTGAACGCACTGCCTGCTGATAGGCCTTACTTTGCAAATAAGAAGCTTTCTGGCCACGATGGGCATTCAGCAATTTGCCGAACAAATCAACTTCCCAGCTTGCAGAAGCAGGTAAAGTATAGTTCTTTACAGGAGTACTTTTGTCCACACTAGTCAACGAACCTTGTGGAGCAAGGGCCAAAGAAGGGAGATAAGACAAACGAGCTGATGTCAATAACGCCTTGGCCTCCTTTACACGCAGGATAGCAGCCTGCATATCTACATTGTTTGCCAATCCCTCTTCAATCAGCATCTGCAATTTCGGATCACGGAAAATTTCCTTCCATGACAAGTTACCCATATTGGTTGTATCGTTAGCAGCCAATGTATCGTTGGCGGCAACCGGGTCACGATAGATGCCAGTGGCATCTATCGACTCGGGACGATCGTATGATTTATAGATGTGGCAACCGCTTAATAAAAACGTCGCGCAACATAATCCTATTATCTTTTTCATTGTTCTTCTGTTCATTTACGGGTGTATTGTTCAATTTCGGGTTCAACCTCTGTATTGTCCATACTTTCCCATTCAATCGGTTTGAATTTCTCTTGTAACCATTGGAATACCACAAACAATACGGGTACGATAAAGATCTGGAAGATCATACCAATCAACATACCACCAATAGCCGAAGCTCCCAAAGTACGGTTACCATGAGCACCAACTCCCATAGCCAACATCAACGGAATCAAACCTACAATCATGGCCAATGAGGTCATTAAGATCGGTCGCAAACGGGCTGCCGCACCCAAAACCGCAGCCCAGGAAATACTCATTCCCTGCTTACGGCGATCCAAAGCAAACTCTACAATCAGAATGGCATTCTTCGCCAACAATCCCATCAACATGATCAATGCAATCTGCATATAAATATCATTTGACATGGTTCCTAAAATCATCTTCAAAGCCGGAATATTTCCCAATGCTGCAAATCCGTTTACAAACAGGAAGCTACCCAACAGACCGAACGGTACTGAAAGCAATACGGACAACGGCAGAATATAACTTTCATACTGT
>OMDD01000853.1_pt1 | contig 13632 bp, 7 predicted proteins | sample 1674331 | NCBI WGS metagenome assembly OMDD01 (sample SAMEA103958164, study PRJEB25191) | human gut metagenome | biome: human-associated habitat [ENVO:00009003]; feature: intestine environment [ENVO:2100002]; material: feces | place: Germany | collected 2013/2015
ACCATAGGCGAAAACAGGAAGCATAATCGGTGTGTGATCGTCGGTCATATACCGGGCTGTCACTTTTCTTTTCTCCAGATTTCCGTCAACTAATGTCAAACCTCCGGTTTCGTGGTCGGCAGTCACTATAACCAGTGTTTCTCCGTTTTGGTCTGCAAATCTGAGGGCTTCTGCTACCGCCTGATCGAAACTGAGTGTTTCCAATACGGAGCCGGGCAAGTAGTTGGCATGTCCAGCATAATCAACTTTCGCCCCTTCTACCATTAGAAAGAATCCTTTGCTGCTGGCGTTTGTTAACTTTTGAATCGCTTTTTGTGTAGCTTCTGCCAGAAGAGGTAAACTTTCTTCCGTGGTGGCTTTCCCCATCTGTTCATCCAAACAGATTTCCTTTTCTCCATGGGTTTTGATTTCCTCTATTGAGGAAGAGATAAGGTATTGTTTGGATAATTCGTCCTTAAGATTTGTACCGTCTTTTCTATCTGTAAGTGCCGACATGCCGGAACCGTTGAGTAAAGTCAAGTTGCCATTTAATAACCAGCGGGTAATTTCGTCGGTTTGATCTCGTTCCGTGGTATGTCCGTAAAAGGCTGCCGGTGTTGCATCTGCTATATTACCTAAAGTTACGATTCCACAGGCGTATTGACGTGGTGCCAATATCTCGGTTAAAGAAGGATTGATACTTCCATCTTCATTGGTACTGATATGTCGGTTGCAGGTTGGTTCTCCGGTGGCGATTGCGCTGCCTGCTCCTGCCGAATCAGTTGTATATTGATCTTTGGCATGCGTTCTTTGTAATCCGATTTGCTTTAATTGCAGCATCGTCAGTGTTTGGTTGACTGTCTGTGCCGCACAGATTTGGGCCAGTCCCATACCATCACCTATCATAAGAATAACATTCTTAGGCCTTTGATTGGCATTATCCGACTGAAAGGTAGGTTGATAGGTTTCAACAGGACGGCTTAGTTGGCTGGTTGATTGATCGAAACCTCCAAAAGAACGGGTTGCTTTGTCTAATCGATTTGTCTTTGCGATTTCTTCCGAAGCTTGTAAGGCTGTCTTTTCTGCCAATTGCATATTTTTACGTTCGAAATCCTTGAAGAAGTCTGAACATAATTCCGGTTTGTCGGTATTGATGATATCAATTCCCATTTCATGAAATGTATTCCAGGCTGTCACACCGTCGGGTGTTCCCCAAAAGCGAACCGGTTTTCCCCAGTTATGTGCCATCTGAATGATCTGATTGAGTTTCTCTTTTTCCGGAGCCACCATAGCTCCTTTGCCGTTCCATTTTGAATACTTGTCGAACGAGTCGCTGACCAGTCCGATTCTTTCCAGTTGCTCCGGTGTGTAGTCATATTGAGGTCTTCCGTCGAAAAAGATAAACTCCGGATAGTTCTTGAAATCTTCCGGTTTAGGTGTATTGCCTGTGATCAGTACCTTTACAGCTTTCGGATTGACCGACGGATCAAATACTTCGGGATATTGCTGGAGTTTCTTTACCAATATATCTAATGTAGGATGTTCTGCAGTTTTCAAGTCGATCATTAATTGCAATGTATGCTCATTGTCGGCCCAGGCTTTTCCTTGGTTTCGCTTGAATTGGGTTACGATCGGCGAGATATACAGTTCGTCAATTGTAAGGGCTGTGGGAAGTTCGTCCCGGTCGTGAGCTACCAACAGACCAGTCTCGTCGGCATTGGTGTAAATATCGGCTTCAATGGAATAGACCTTTTGGGAATAGGCCTGATAAAAAGGTACACTTTGGCAGTAATCATTGTGCGAATGAATATAAATACGGGTCTGAGCCATTAATGATCCGATGGAACCGATGGCGATAAAAGCCAGCAGGCTTAATTGTTTGTACATGTGTTTTAGTTTCATCTGCTTATTCATTGAATAGATGGTAAAGTAACTGCTTTTTTATTTTTCAGGGATGAATATCCGATGACATCCGGATGACAATGTGGATACATTGTGCGATCTTCCCTTTGCTGGCAAATTTATAGTAAAATCAGCGAATAGGGTAATGACCGGTTCAATAAAAGTGACAGGCTTCTGAGTTTTCGTTCAATCGGAGATGAAGAAAGATGCTTTTTGTGAGAGGCTTTCAGCCGATAAAGGGTTTCTTGACTGACAAAATGTAAAGTGTATCCACCACAAATTAAGATGTTTTTTGACTGCACCTTTTTTACAGATGGCCGATATTTTGTATTTTTGCACCCATATTTCAAAAACTTAATAATAAGAATAAACACAATGGGTGGTTTTTTCGGTACTATCTCAAAGTCGGCCTGTGCTACTGATTTGTTCTATGGTACGGACTACAATTCACATCTGGGAACCCGTAGAGGCGGTATGGCGACATACGATAAAGAAAATGGGTTTACTCGCTCTATTCATAATCTGGAAAGTTCTTATTTTCGAACCAAGTTTGAAGCTTCTTTGCCTAAATTCGTAGGAAATGCCGGTATTGGTATCATCAGTGATACCGATGCACAACCAATCGTTATCAATTCTCATTTAGGAAAGTTTGCGATTGTTACGGTAGCTAAGATCAATAATATTGACGAACTGGAAAAAGATTTGCTGGCTGTCAATATGCATTTTTCTGAATTAAGCTCCGGAAAGACGAATCAGACGGAACTGGTTGCCTTGTTGATTACGCAAGGTAAGGATTTCGTAGAAGGTATTGAAAATGTGTATAACCGGATCAAAGGATCTTGTTCGATGCTGTTGTTGACGGAAGACGGTATTATCGCTGCCCGTGATAAATGGGGAAGAACTCCGATTGTCATTGGGAAAAAAGACGGAGCATACGCGGCAACAAGCGAATCGAGCAGTTTGCCTAACTTAGGTTATGAGATAGAGAAATTCGTAGGACCGGGCGAAATAATCCGTTTGCGTGCCGATGAATTGGAACAAATGCGCAAACCGAATGAAGGTATGCAGGTTTGTTCGTTCTTGTGGGTATATTACGGCTTCCCCGTTTCCAGCTATGAAGGAAAGAATGTTGAGGAAGTGCGTTTTGCCTGTGGATACAAGATGGGACAGAAAGACCATTCGGAGGTAGATTGTGCCTGCGGTATTCCGGATTCGGGAGTAGGTATGGCTTTGGGTTATGCTGAAGGAAAAGGAGTTCCTTATCATCGGGCCATTGCTAAATATACGCCGACCTGGCCCCGCAGTTTTACTCCGGCCAATCAGGAGTTACGTTCATTGGTAGCGAAAATGAAACTGATTCCGAACCGTTCAATGTTGGAAGGTAAGCGGATTCTGTTCTGCGATGATTCGATTGTCCGTGGAACTCAGTTGCGGGATAACGTAAAGATCCTGTATGATTATGGAGCCAAAGAAGTACACATGCGTATTGCTTGTCCACCGTTGATTTATGGTTGTCCTTTCATCGGATTTACTTCTTCCAAGAGTGATTTGGAATTGATCACACGCCGTATTATTAAGGAACTGGAAGGCGATGAAAACAAGAATCTGGACAAGTATGCTACTACCGATTCTCCGGAGTATAAGAAAATGGTATCCATTATTGCCGAACGTTTCGGCTTGAGTTCGTTGAAATTCAATACGTTGGAAACACTGATTGAAGCAATCGGATTACCTAAATGTAAGGTATGTACGCATTGTTTCGATGGAAGCAGTCATTTTTAATAGGTGATAAACTCTTGTATCAGAGGCGATAATTAAGTTAAAATAGATAAGCTTTAGTTTGCATCACCCGGGTGAATCAATTAATTCATATAGCTGAATTGATTAATTCACCCGGGTGATTTGTTTAATTCACCAAGGTGAATCAATTAAAAGTAAATTAATTTTTACGTAAATACTCTTACCTTTTTCTTTGTTGATACAAACTTTTCATTAACTTTACTGCGGATTCGATTGGAAGAATATACTTCTTATGCCATGAATAATATCAGTTTCAGTGGATTATATACGCAGTACTACAAGCGATCCTTCCTGTTTGTGAAGTCGTATGTACGTGATGATATGGTGGCCGAGGATATTGCTTCAGAGGCTTTGATTCAATTATGGGAGACTTTGAAGACTGAAGCGGTAAATACTCCATTGGCATTGCTGACGACTATCTTGAAGAATAAAGCATTGAATTATTTAAAACATCAGGCTATAGAGTGGGAGGCAATGGAAGATATTTCGGACAAGCAGATACGGGATACTTCTTATCGGATCGCTACCTTGCAGGCCTGTAATCCGGAAGAGATGTTTTCTTCGGAGATAACCCGTATTCTGGAGGATACATTGGCTTCTTTGCCCGAACAGACACGTCAGATCTTTATCATGAGCCGATATGAACAGATGTCGGTAAAGGAAATAGCCGAAACCTTGCACTTGGCTCCCAAAAGTGTGGAATATCATATTACCAAATCATTGAAAGTACTTCGCATAGCCTTGAAAGATTATTTACCGGTGTTTTGGTGGTTCCTGTAAATTAAAGCTAATGAAAGTAAACTTTCTTTTGAGTTTACTTGTTTTGAAATAAAAAGCTTTATGGATCGTACCAGTAAAACACATGTGTGCCCGTTATTGATAGCCTGTTTCCTGGGCTTTTCGTTGGGCGCGAAGGGGCAAGTGGAGTTAATCTCTTCAGATACATTGCGGATAGATTCATTGCGAGTGGAGGAAATCAAGATCGGGTATGCCGTCGGAAACCAACAAACCTTATCGGGGGCTGTCGATAAAGTTTCTGAAAAGCGGATGAATAAAGGATTTGTGACGACACCTTTGGAAGCTTTGAGCGGACAATCGGCGGGTGTCAGTATCTCTTCAGGTGAAAACCGGGCAGCCATGCTGTCGTCGGTGCGTGTCAGAGGTACAACTTCTCTGACGGGAGGAAATGATCCCTTGGTAATTATTGACGGAGTATCGGCAGATTTGAGTGCATTGAATACGATTTATCCGGCAGATATTGAGAGTTTCACGATTTTGAAAGATGCGTCCGAGACTGCTCAGTACGGATCGCGGGGTGCTTCTGGCGTAATTGAGGTTGCAACCAAGAAAGGGAAAAGTGAATCTTTTCGGGTAAGTTATACCGGGAATTACGGTGTTCAGTCGGTTTATAAGAATCTGGAAATGCTTTCGGCCGATGAATTCCGGGCCGTAGCGCGACAACTGAATATGGATATTCTGGATTTAGGTAACCAGACGAATTTCCCCGAAGAGATTACTCGTTTGGGAGTCATGCAAAATCACCATATAGCCTTTGGAGGCGGAACGAATACAACCAATTACCGGGCTTCTATTGGTATGATGGATCGGAAAGAGGTGGTACAGAATAATGCTTATCAGAATTTTACTGCCAAGGTAAATCTTTCGCAGAAAGCCTTTCAGGATCGTTTCCAGTTGGATATGGGTTTGTTTGGTTCGTTGCAGAAAAACAATTACCTGACGGATGAACAAAAGACCTTCTATTCGGCAGCGACATTCAATCCGACTTTCCCCAATCATCGAAATCCGGAAACTGGTTCGTGGGATCAGATTACGAATGCCAGTCAGATCACCAATCCGTTGGCTTGGCTGGAGGTACAGGATGATGAGTCGAATGCTCACTTCAATACCCACATGAAACTCTCTCTCTTACTGAACAGGCATCTGACGTTTTCGGTTTTTGGCTCGTATTCCTATAATGTCATAGAAAATTCGCAGTATTTGCCCACTTCGGTCTGGGCACACGGACAAGCTTACAAAGGGGAAAACAAGACAGAAGATTTGCTCGGGAACATGATGCTGAGCTATACCAATACCTGGGGAAAGCATAAGTTGGATGTCCTGGGATTGGCGGAAGTCCAGAAAAAGATTCTGACCGGATTTTATACCACTGTGACCAACTTTACTACCGATCAGTATGGATATAATAACTTGCAGGCAGGTGCTGTCCGCTTGTGGGAAGGAACGGGTTCGTTTTATGAATCGCCCCGGTTGGCTTCATTCCTGGCCCGTTTCAATTATGTGTACGACGGGAAGTATGTCCTGACCGCCAATGCCCGTGCAGATGCTTCGTCGAAAGTAGGAGAGAATAACCGTTGGGGTTTCTTCCCTTCTACATCCCTGGCGTGGATCTTGTCGGAAGAAGGTTTTCTGAAAGATGTCTCGTTTCTGAATAACCTGAAACTGCGTGCGGGTTATGGTGTTTCAGGAAATTTAGGAGCCATTGATTCGTATAATTCTTTACAGTTGATGAAACCGAATGGGGTTGTTTCGGTAAACGGTGCACCGACTGTTACGATGGGTGTGATCAGAAATGCCAATCCGGATTTGAAATGGGAAGTGAAGCGGACGTTCAATGTCGGACTGGATGCCGGTTTCTTCCAGAATCGGTTGATTCTGGCGGCAGATTATTATCATGCTAAAACGAGTGATATGTTATATCTGTATGATGTCAGTGTCCCTCCGTTTGCTTATAATAAGTTATTGGCGAATTTAGGTTCGATGGAGAATAGTGGAGTTGAATTGGGATTAGGCATTACTCCACTTCAGAAGAAAGATATGGAATTGAATATCAACGTGAATGTTGCCTTTCAGAAGAATAAACTGTTGTCGTTAAGCGGTATGTATAACGGGCAATATATGTCGGCACCGCAATATACGCCGATTGCCAGCCTGAACGGAGCAGGTTTTCACGGAGGAAACAATCATATTGTATATCAGATTGTAGGAGAGTCGTTGGGCGTTTTCTATCTACCGCATTGTACCGGATTGGTAGAACAGGCCGACGGCAGTTATCGCTACGAAGTGGCAGACTTGAATGGAAGCGGTGTCAATCTGGAGGATGGAGAAGACCGTTATGTGGCGGGACAAGCCACACCGAAGGCAATGCTGGGTTCAAACTTCAGTTTCCGTTACCGGAACTTCGATATCTCCCTGCAGATTAATGGGGCATTCGGACATAAGATTTATAACGGAACGGCACTGAGTTATATGAATATGGGTAGTTTCCCGGATTATAACGTTATGAAAGGTGCTCCCGAACAACGAATCAAAGACCAGACTGCTACCGATTATTGGTTGGAAAACGGAGACTATGTCAATTTTGATTATCTGACAGTCGGCTGGAATGTTCCTTTGGGGAAACTGAAGAAATATATTCGCTACTTACGCCTGTCTGCGTCTGTGAATAATTTGGCAACCATAACCGCATATTCCGGTTTGACGCCAATGATTAATAGTTCGATTGTGAACAGTACACTGGGAGTTGATGATAAACGGAATTACCCGGTGGCCCGTTCGTATTCAATCGGTTTGAATTTCCAATTTTAATGTTTGTCGGGTATGAAGAAGTTCAGTTTGTTTCTATATATAAGTAGTCTTTTCCTGTTAATGGGATGCAGCAAATTCCTGGAAGAACATCCGCGTGATCAGATCTCGGAGGAAGAAGCTTTTGATACGCCAGCCAATATTTATCTGAATACAGTTGCTACCTTATACAATTATATAGGAGGGAATAGTGATAGTCAAGGTCTGCAAGGAACGTATCGCGGCGTGTACGACTTGAATACGTTTACGACGGACGAAGCTATGCTCCCGACACGGGGTGGCGACTGGTACGACGGTGGTTTCTGGCAAGGACTGTTCTTACATCGTTGGGGAACGAATAATTACGCAATTCAGGCGACCTGGGAATATCTGTATAAGGTAATCGTATTAAGTAATAAATCTCTGGAAATCTTACAGACTTTACAGAAACAACATCCGGAGTACGAATTATCGCCTTATTTGGCGGAAGTCCGGGCAATCCGTGCCTTATACTATTATTATCTGGTAGATCTTTTCGGACGTGTACCGTTGGTATTGTCGTCGTCCACGCCTATGCAAGATGTTAAGCAAAGTGAACGGAGTGAGGTATTCCGGTTTATCGTGGATGAACTTCAGGTCGCATTACCCGATTTGAGTTTGGAACGAAGTAATTATCCGGGTGATTATTACGGACGGGTGACGCGCCCGGTGGCTTTTTTCCTATTGGCTAAACTGGCATTAAACTGCGAAGTTTATTTGCATGACCGGTGGACGACTACAGCTCGTCCGGATGGAAAGTCTATTTATTTTAAGGTCGGCGACCGTTACCTGAATGCCTGGCAAACAACGATGGCGTATTGTGATTCGCTAACAGTCTGCGGTTACCGGCTTTCTCCGGTTTATACCGATAACTTCAAAGTCTATAACGAAGGTTCGGAAGAGAATATCTTTACCATCCCGATGGATAAGAATTTATATGCGAACCAAATGCAGAATCTGTTCCGTTCCCGTCATTATAATCATGCAAAGGCGTATGGGTTGGGAGGCGAGAATGGATCGAGTGCTACCATCGAAGCCCTTCAGACATTTGGTTATGGAACGGATTCTGTTGATACCCGTTTTGACGCCTGCTATTTTGCGGGAGTTGTATTCGACTTGAACGGTGATACGGTTCGGTTGGATAATGGAACGGTCTTGGAGTATCTTCCTTGGGATATTCAGCTGGATCTTTCAGGACTGGCTGCTGAGAAGACGGCAGGAGCGCGGATGAAGAAATACGAAGTAGATAGCCAGGGAACGAAAGACGGGAAATTATCTGACAATGATATCGTCCTTTTCCGGTATGCGGATGCTTTGTTGATGAAGAGTGAAGCTAAAGTGAGAAATGGAGAAAATGGTGACAGCGAACTCAACGAAGTACGTCGGCGGGTAGGAATGCCGGAACGGAAAGCTACGCTTGAGAACATCCTGGCAGAACGCCAGTTGGAATTGGCTTGGGAAGGCTGGCGCCGACAAGACCTGGTTCGCTTTGGTCGGTTTACGAGGACTTATAGCAGTCGCCCGCAGTTACCGCAAGAAGAAAATGGTTATACCACTGTTTTCCCGATTCCCGACAATGTACTTACACTGAATAAACAGCTGACGCAAAATCCGGGATATTAAAGAAAGACCGGGAAAAAGAGAAAAGCCCTTCGAATTTTTCCGAGGGGCTTTTCTATATGAGTTAATTCTACGAAAGATGTTTCGTGAAGTTTAGAACAAATCCAATTCTGCAATAGCTACTACTTGACCTCCGGCGGCGATGCGGGTAGCTTCTATTTTAACGAAGCGGGCAGAAACTGGTTGCTGGAAGTAATGCTGGCGCTTGGTTGGGTCGTTGATCAGATTTCCGAATTCAAAATCTTCGACCTTTTTCCAGCTATTGCCGTCAGCACTGATGTAGAATACTCCTTTTTCCATCATGCCTTCTGCATTGACTGTCTGTGGTGTGTAGGCAAATCCCTTGAGTTCACGTGAAGCTCCCAAGTCGATGACAATAGATTGATTCTTTCCGGGTTTTGACAACCAATAAGAATAAGCTTGCTCGTCGAATGCTAAGGCTGCCTGATGATTATCGGCTTCACTGCTGGCTGATACCAGTTTCCAATCCTGTTTGATCCATCCGAAACGATCCGATTGCATGGCTCCTTCCATCTCATTTAATACCGCAAAAGCTTTCACTTCTCCGTTTTCCATCTTAAACGGCTTTGTATAGGGGGTAGATGAGGTGGTCGGAGTGCTGCTGTCTGTTGTATAATAAATGGTATAACCTTGACTTAAGTTCTTGGACGCATTCTCGCCATACTGATTCCATTTGAAGTTCTGTACCTTAGGCTCGATACTGACATTTCCGGACAAATCACGGATGAAATCCAACTGAGGCGGACGTGCCTGATAATGATGAGCCGTGATGGTATGGATAGCCGGATTCGCCCTATTCTCCAGGAAGCGTACACGGATCTTGTCAGTTATTACATCCGGGAAACGGAGGATTCGTTTGTATCCGATATTTGTAGCCTGGGCAATCTCTTTCCATTCGCCGTCTATCCAGGCATCTACCGCATGTTTTTCTACTCGTTCACTATGAGAAGTGATTGCTTCCTGCAAGAGCAAACGGTTGAACGTAATAGGTTGGGGCGTCGAGATTGTGATCTCTTTCTTCTTACCATTCAGTTCCACATACGTATTTTCATCTTTATCCAAAACTTCTTCCGGACCTTTGGCTCCTTCCAACAAGTTGGTACCGTAAGTCTCCCGGATCCGTTTGCCGGCTTCCGTCAGAGAAGCTACATCGGCTGGAGAGAAACGTCCGTCGCGATTAGGTGGAATATTCAACAGGAAGGTTGAATTGCCGCCGACAGCACGTTCGTAAATATCAAACACATCGTCGGCACTTCTTACTTTCTGGTGTGTATCATCCCGATAGAACCAACCTTCACGGATTGAAGTATTCGTTTCTGCCTGTTGGTAATGCAGGTATTTCGCTTTATACAAAACCTCGCGGCTGCCCAGATCTGTATCTGTCATATCAACGAAAACCGTTGCTGTATCCGGATTGTGCGGATAAGTGATGACATTCCATTCGGTATCTCTTGTTTTCCCGGCTTCATTACCACACCAACGGACATCTTCCCGACCAAAGATAACGGCTTGCGGAGCCAGTTTGTGAATCAATTCTTTCCAAGCCGTATAGTTATACCGCTGTCCGCCTTTCCGCTTCGGATGTGCTCCGTCAAACCATACCTCATGAATAGGACCGTATTCGGTCAGCAATTCAAACAGCTGATTGAGGAAATACTCATTGTAATCATCTACCTCAAACTCAAACTTGGTCTGGTTGGCAAATGGACGACCCGGTACTTCGCGCGGAATCGTTCTTTTGGTATATTTGCTCAGGTTTCCATACAGACCATCTGGACTTTCTATCTGGAATAAGTCAGCCGGAGAAAGATAAATACCCAACTTTAGTCCATATTTCTGACAAGATGCAGATAAATCTCTCAATACATCTCCCTTCCCATTTTGGAATGGACTCGACATAATTCCATGAGTCGTATAACGACTTTGCCACAATACAAAGCCATCGTGATGCTTCACTGTCAGAATAACCATCTTCATGCCGGCAGCCTTCATGGTTTCACACCATTGGTCGGTATCCAGGTTCTTCAAATCGAAGATTTTGGGATCTTCCATACCTGTTCCCCATTCACGGCGGGTAAATGTATTGGGACCGAAATGAATAAATGCAATGTATTCATTATGAAGAGCAGCCAACTGGTTTTCTGTTGGAACCACATGAGCTGCCTTTTCGATAATCATTTCTTTACTGTCATTTGGCTCGATTGGAATCGTGTTTTGAAACGCCATCTGCTCTTGCTGATTTGTACCACAAGCCGTCAATAGCAACGTGGCACCCAATAAACTCCAAATAGTTCTCATGTCATTTTGTTGTTTAGGTTTGCAATCCGTTTTTATTTGATAGAACAAAGAAAAAGAATATCAGTTATTTCTCCTAACACGAAACAGATAAAATATACTAGAATATCGACTTCTTGATTTTTTTCTGAAAAAAGTGGATTTTTTGTTCAGGGATTTTTCGGGTTGAATTGTCATATTAATGAAACGGATAAAAAACAGATGGATTACGAATTATTACAACGATATATTGAAGGACGAGTAACGGCAAAAGAAGCGGAACAAGTTGTCAATTGGCTGGATGCGGATGAAGCGCATGTAAAAGAGTTCATGGCTTTACATAAAGCATTCGACATCTCCGTGATGAACCAGTCGGCTGCTCAAACACTTCGGAAACGGGCAAAGCAAATAAAGCTTCGTTCGATAGGAGTCGAACTCGTCAAGATCGCAGCTGTGATCTTACTGGTATTGGGGATTCAATACGGATGGGAGTTCAGACAGTCAGAACAAGATATGGAAGAGCGACCTCTGTACCAAACTTTATATGTACCAGCCGGGCAACGCGCAGAACTGACGTTGCCGGATAGTACGAAGGTATGGTTGAATGCTCATTCCAAATTGGTTTATCCACTTTCTTTTCAGAAAGATACTCGGTCGGTGGAACTCTCTGGAGAGGCTTATTTTGAAGTCCGCCGGAATGAAAAAGTGCCATTTGTCGTAAAGACTTCGAAAGTGGATGTAAAAGTATTGGGAACAGAATTTAATATTTCGGCCTATGAAGAAGAAGCCGACTTTGAAGTAGCTTTATTAAAAGGGAGTGTCTTACTGGAATCATCAAGGTTGCGGGAACCTCATTCGATGAAACCGGGAGAGATGGTTTATTTCAAGGATGGGCAATATTATTCGGGGCTTATTCAGAATCCGGATTATTTCAAATGGAAAGAAGGTTTGATCTGTTTTCAGAATGAACCGATATCTGATATCATGGATAAGTTGTCTTTGTATTTTGATGTGAAGATACAACATCGAAACCAAGCCTTTTTGAAGGAACGTTATACGGGAAAGTTCCGGAGCAAAGACGGTGTGGAACAGGTGTTGAAGGTTTTACAGATGGAACATCATTTCCGTTATGTAAAGGATAACGAACAGAATGTAATAACAATAAAATAAAGTGCCTATGGATAAATGAAAGAACAAAACATGAAGCCGGGTAATGCTGCCACATAACCCGGCTCAAAAAAGTCAGTATTCTGACACTAACGGGAATTAAATCGAATACCAACAAATTAATTGCAACAAAGTTATGAATAAAAAGTTGATCAAGGTATCAAATGCCTTGTTGTTAACCGAATTTAAGCACATTTTTAGAGTGATGAAGCTAACCTCATTATTTGGAGTACTATGTGTTTCTTCGGCCTTTGCTTTGAATGTAAATTCACAAAGTCTGCGGGTAAATATCCATGCGAACCAGAAGCAGGCGAAAGAAGTCATCAAGCAAATCGAAGAACAGACAGATTATCTGTTTGTCTATAATCATGACAAAGTAAATCTGAACAACACTGTGACGATCCAGGCAAACAACGAAACGGTTGCCGAAGTGTTAAACCAAATGTTTGCTGGGACAGACATTATTTATGCCATGCAGGGGAATAATATCCTGTTGATGCAGAAAGATGCTGTGGTTCAACAATCCGGAAAAGTTGTTACCGGAACCATCGTTGATCCATCTGGTATGCCTGTGATTGGTGCTAATGTAATGGTAAAAGGTACCACTAACGGAACCATTACCGATATGGATGGTAAATTCTCATTGGAAGTAGAAGAAGGAGCAACCTTGCAAATCTCTTATATCGGTTATGCCAACCAGGAAATAAAAGTAGGAAACCAAAAAACATTGTCCATCGCATTAAAAGAAGATGCTGAAGCTTTGGATGAGTTAGTGGTTGTAGGGTATGGAACAATGAAAAAATCAGATTTGACAGGGGCTGTTGCCAATGTCGATCAAGAGAATATAAAAAATATATCAACAGCAACAATAGATCAGAAGCTTGTAGGACAAATAGCGGGTGTACAGATTCAACAGGTATCTGGTGCCCCAGGTTCTGGAACATCAATAAAAATACGTGGAGCTGGTTCTATTGGTGCGGGAAATGATCCTCTTTATGTTGTGGATGGAATGCCTTATTCTTCAGGATTTGATCAAAATATGAATCCATTGAATTTTATTAGTCCTAACGATATTGAGTCAATTACGGTTTTGAAAGATGCTTCTTCTACTGCCATTTATGGTTCTCGTGGAGCTAATGGTGTTATTATGATAACAACTAAACGAGGAGAATTTGACAAGACTGATGTTGCTGTTTACACGATAGATCGGAAGAGCGTCGTGTAGGGAAAGAGTGTAGATCTCGGTGG
>OMDD01000854.1_pt1 | contig 13631 bp, 8 predicted proteins | sample 1674331 | NCBI WGS metagenome assembly OMDD01 (sample SAMEA103958164, study PRJEB25191) | human gut metagenome | biome: human-associated habitat [ENVO:00009003]; feature: intestine environment [ENVO:2100002]; material: feces | place: Germany | collected 2013/2015
TTAGCCTGTTGAAACTATAAAAAGAGACTGCCCAAAACTTGTTAGACAGTCTCTTCCTTTTTGCTCCCAACTCTCAAACGGACTATTTTATGACTTCGACGCTCAAAAAACGCGCATTTGCGAGGTTTTTCCTTTTCCTTAAGAACAATAATGCCGAAGTAAACCCCACAGCGCAAAGTCAATCAGCAGTCCTATGTATTCTTCGCCCATCGACTACTTTAAATTGGTCAGGTCTGTCAATATCCAAATGATTATCCTTGCTCCAACAAGTTCTTGTCCGTCAGGAAATCCAAGAGTCCGACAGTCAACACACCGAGTTCGTCCTCCTTGCGGTGAATATCATCACCAACAATGACAATCTTACGGAAGTGGTCATTGATTGACAATAATGGGCGACGTTCTTGCTGTTCCTTCTCTGGCGTAGGCATGTGAAAAGCCGACTGGATATACACTCTGTATGGAGGACGGTTCACCACAAAGTCAACTTCCAACTGCCTTCTGACAAACTTGCCGTTCTTATCCTTGCCGCCAAGTTCAACCAATCCTACATCCACATTATATCCACGACTACGAAGCTCATTATAGATAATGTTTTCCATAATGTGCGTTTCCTCTTGTTGACGATAGTTAAGAATGGCTGCACGAATGCCGATGTCTGCGAAATAGTATTTCGTCTCAGTTCCGATATATTTTCTGCCTTTCACATCATAGCGTAAGGCTTCTTCTATCAAGAAAGAATCTTTCAGATAGTCAATATATTGTTTTATAGTGTCTCTTTTTATGGTTACCCCTTGTGCAGATTGAAAGGTATTGGCTATTCTCGTTGGATTGGTTGACGAACCAATGCCCGAGGCAAGCACACGCACCAATTCCTTCATTCCTTCAGGATTACGCAGATGGTTGCGCTCAATTACGTCACGCAGATAGGTGGTTTCATACAGTCCACGCAAATAGTCAGTCTTCTTTTCTTCCGTTTCCAACAGAGCCACTTGCGGTAGTCCTCCAAAAGTATAGTAGTCCATCCATGCCTTGCGTATGTCGCCACCTACGCCCTTGAAATATTCATCAAAAGTGAGAGGCCAAATGCGTATCTCGTCACCTCTGCCTCGGAACTCTGTTACGACATCACTTGACAGGAAACGAGAGTTTGAGCCCGACACATACACATCTACATTCCTCATATGTGTCAAGCTGAGAATAACCTCCACAAATTCTTCTACCAGTTGCACCTCGTCTAAGACTATATAATAAGTATTGCCATCCTCCACTACCTTTGAGTCTATATAGTCGAGCAAGGCATCAGGCTTCCTCAACCGCCTGTTTCGGAAATCATCAAGTTGTATCTCGATGATGTGACTATCAGTCACCCCATGTTCCAACAACCAGTTATGCCAAAGGACAAACAACAGGAATGACTTTCCACATCGTCTGACACCTGTTATAATCTTCACAAGGCCGTTTCCACGTCCTGCGATAAGTTCATCCAAGTATTTCTTTCGTTCAAATATCATATTAGAGTGTTATTTTTGATATTAGTATCATATTTTACACCACAAAAATAGCGTTTTATTCCGAAAAGCAGCATAAACAAGAGAAAAAATGTGCGTTTGACAGCTAAACTTTTCAATGAAGATTTATGGGTGACGCAATGACGAAGTCATAAAAAAAGCCCGGACTTGCTCACGCAGATCCAGGCCCCTATTTAACAAACCTTTCTTACTTTTATTTCCACTAACGGAAAGAACCTAACTATTATAAATGTATGATAAAAATTACTCTATTTCACAACTTTCAGTGTCGTTGCCGCACCTTCTGCCGTTACGGCTTTGACCACATAAACGCCATCGGCAAGACCTTCTGCGGCAAGGGCGTTGCCCTCAACCTCACCGGAAGCCACCAATCGTCCGTTAAGGTCGTAGACCGAGGCGGTGCCGATGGCTGCGTTGCCAGTAAACTGCAGGCATTCACCAGCAAAATGACAAGCCACTTTCTCAGTGTCGATTGTCATGTCGGAAACACTGCCGTTCGGATTGAACGTAAGGCAGCTGATGTGAATGCCGCTCGGCGAGTATGGTCCGCCGTCTTTAACGCGGATACGCTGCTTGCCGGCAGCAAGCGAAACGGCAAACTGCACATCGACATAGGATTGGTTATCGTTTGGAAGTTGAAATTGTCTGTTGTCAGCAAGTGTCGACAGCTCTTTGCCGTCGTTGTCCACACTGTAGATGCCCACTGTCGGGTCGAAACGCGTAGGCTCGCCCATGCCGCTCACTCGGAGAGTAAGCGTATAGCTGCCCGCCGCAGGCACATCAAACTGATAGTCGGCGTAGGCGCCTGAATTGAATTTCGTAATCTCAATCGGCGACGGGTTTTTGCCGTCGAACGACGATCCGAGCACAAGGGTGTTTGAATTGACATATTCAACCGCGGGCACCACCTCTGTCATGGAGTGGTAGCGTGTCTGGTCGAAGTCTGACATATTCACATACACTTTGCCCTGCTCCGACAGCTCGCGCTCTCCGGCACCGTTTTTCGGCACTATCAATCCGTAGGCCGGCGATGTGGTTATCGAGCCTTTTGCCTTGAACCATGCGTAGCGATACACCTTCTCGCACTTTTCAAGATATTCCACCTGTGCCACCATCGACGTGATCTGCGCCTCCGGAGTCACGGTGTTGTTGCCCGGCCAGTTGCAGAACTCCGTGAGCCATATCTGCTTGCCGTAGAGTCCGTAGAATTTGTCAATCATTGTGCGCATTCCGTCCACGCCGCCTGAATAGTTATGGATGGCAATGTAGTCGAATGCGTCCTTGCCCACGAGATTCACAAACTTGGCATACCATGTATACGGGTCGTTCTCAGGGCCGTCGGGAGAATAGTTTACCGCCGGACCCACAAGTTTCAGTCCAAGTTCTTTGGCAAGAGCCTGAACAGCAGGCCATGCCGCTGCAGCCGCCTCAGGGGTCATATTTGCCTGATTCTTGAAGTTCGGCTCGTTGAAACCGAGCAGATATTTAGTCTCTGGATGCGATTTGCAATAACTGCGGATGTTGTCGGCATTGTAGTTGGCGTTCCAGCACATCGGAACAAACTCGAAATCGGCATCAGGCAAGTCCTTGATGTTGTTGTTAGGCACGTTGCCCCACGTGTAAAACCATGACGTTCCGGTTTTTATCACATCGATTTCTTCCTTCAGGTTGAAAGCGTTCTCGCTCACTCCGCGCTTGAAGCTCTTGGCGTCGGCAGAGAGTACGCCAATCGCCAAAGCCAAAGACGTAGCTGTCAGTATGATATTGTTTTTATTCATTGCTATTGTCGTATTATTCAGTTACAGTAAATTTCACAGGTGTTCCGCTGGCACTGTCGGTCGACACCCACACTTGGAAATCGCCCGGCTCCACAACGGTCGTCTCGCTCGAGGTGTGGAATGCCAAGTCGGATGCCTTCAGCGTGAATTTAACGTCGCGGCTCTCGCCTGGTTTCAACGTGATTTTTTCAAAGCCCTTAAGTTCGCGCACCGGACGTGTCAGCGAGCCGACAAGGTCGCGCACATAGAGCTGCGCAGTCTCGGAAGCCTCCACTTTGCCAGTGTTGCTGATTGTGCAAGCCACTTCAATCTCTCCCGTCTTGTCCATCGTTGCCGATGAGAGGCGCACGTCGCCGTAGGCAAACGTGGTGTACGACAGTCCGTAGCCGAATGGAAACGCAGGTCCGTCGCCGGCATCAAGATAATAGCCTGTGCATCCAGTGGATGTCTGCCCTGCCTCGAGCTCGATGTCGTCCATCAGCACGATGTTGCTTGCCGGACGGCCTGAATTGTTATGGTTGTAGTACATAGGCTCCTGACCAGCCATCCGCGGGAACGACATAGGCAGTTTGCCCGACGGCACTGCCTCGCCGGCAAGCAGCTTTGCGAGTGCCGGGCCTCCCATTGTTCCAGGATGGAACATGAAGAGAGTGGCGTCGGCAAGGTCGACCTCCTGGCTGATTGTCAGCGGACGTCCTGCCATAACAACAAGTACTACCGGCTTGCCTGTGGCTTTCAGCGCTTTGAGCATCTCAGTCTGCGCGCCAGGCAGAGAAAGGTCGGCACGGCAGTGAGCCTCGCCCGAAAGCACAGCCTCCTCGCCAGCCACCATCACCACGATGTCGGCCTGCTTGGCAGCCTCCACAGCTTTGCGGATTCCCTCCTCGCTTTTGTCGCGGCTGTATGTAAGTCCCGGCTCGAACACAAGATTGTCGCCAAGTGTCTGACGCAGAGTCTCGAGCGGAGTTACAGTGTGAGTCTTGTCAAGGTCGAAGCACCAAGTGCCGTTCTGGTCGTGCTTGGCATCAGCCATCGGTCCCACAAGCGCCACCTTCTTGCCCGTGAACGGCAGCACACCGTTGTTTTTCAGCAACACGGTGCTTTCCTCAACCATACGTTCCGCTGCCTCAAGCGACTCCGGAGCGTAGAATTGGTTTGCGCGTTTCATGTCAACATACGGATTGTCAAACAGTCCTAGACGGAATTTAAGACGCAACACGTTGCGTACCAACCCGTCGATTACTTTCTCATCCACTTTGCCCTCTTCAACAAGAGCTTTCAGATGGCGGGTATACGCATAGCTTTCCATATCCACATCGACACCAGCAAGCGCAGCCTTGAGCGCCGCGTCCTTAAGGTCGGTGCAATAGCCTTGCGGCACGAGTTGCATAATCGAACCCCAGTCGCTGCACATCACGCCGTCCCAGCCCCACTTGTCGCGAAGCACGTCGCGCATAAGATAGCGGTTGGCCGAAGCCGGGATGCCGTTGTTGTCGTTGAACGCACACATAAACGTTGCGCTGCCCGCTTTGGCACACGCCTTAAACGGCGGCAGATAAACATCGTGCATCACAACATCTGGAATCCACGTTGAATTATAGTCTTTGCCACCTTCTGCCGCACCGTAGCCTACAAAGTGCTTTGTGCAGGCAGCCATAGTGTTTGGCTGTGACAGGTCGTCGGTCTGATATCCGCGCACCATCGCCACGCCCACTTTTCCTGCAAGATAAGGATCCTCACCGGCCGACTCGGCGCAGCGTCCCCAACGGGCATCGCGCGAGATGTCGACCATCGGAGAGAATGTCCAGCGCACACCTGTCGACGAAGCCTCCTCGGCAGCAATGCGCGCACCCTGCTCGATGAGGGCAAGATTCCACGAAGCCGCCTGTCCAAGAGGTATAGGGAAGATTGTCTTGAATCCATGAATCACGTCGCGTGCAAAAATCAACGGGATGTGCAGACGGCTGTTTTTCATAGCCTCTTTCTGCAATTTGTTGACCACCACAGGGTCCACCTCATTGAGAATAGAGCCGATGCCGCCGGCTTTCACAATCTGCACCATCTCAGGGCTGTAGCCCTGTCCTGTCTGCTGGTTGATCTGACCGATTTTCTCTTCCAAAGTCATCTTCGACAGCAGCTGGTCGATTTTTTTCTCGACATCATCATTTCCGGCTGAAAGTGCATAGCCCACCGCAAAGACGGTGAACAGGCACAACAGCACTACTTTCTTCATCATGTTCTGATCGTTCATATTAGGTAGGAAGTTTTTCTGTTATTTTTTGATATTCAATGATATTTGTTTCTTTGGCTGATAAACGCGCACATAGTCGACAAGCATCTCCGCGCCGCCGGCAGGTATCGCTGTCACATTGTCGGCATTGTGGATGTTTGGGAAATCGCCGCCTACGGCGAGGTTGAACAACAGGAAGTTGGCCTTGTTGAAGAAGGCGTGCTTGTCGCTGTTCTTGCCTATCGCCGCCGACAGATAAGGCTTGTCGGCGTTGTCGACAAACATTTCTATCCGTGTCGGAGTCCACACAACAGTATATATGTGAAACTCTCCGTCCTGGAGGCTCGACTGATGCTTTCCGGCAGCCACCTGCTGACAGTGCTTGTCGGAGCTGACACCCCAGTGGAGCGCGCCGTTGAACAAGCGTTCCTGCGTTCCGTCCATGATGCCGTCGGCATGCCCCATCTCGAGCACATCGGTCTCGCCGCATGCCGGCCATCCGCACTCCTTGATGTCGTCGCCCATCATCCAGAATGCCGGCCACAAGCCATTGGCTGTCTTCGGCAGTTTGATGCGCGCCTCAACTATTCCGTATGTAAACCCCACCTTTCCACAGGTGTTGACGCGTCCGGAAGTAAACGCGTGTCCGTCGTAGTCCTGACGACGGGCTGTGATGACGAGATTTCCGTCGCGCACAGCCACGTTGTCAGCATTGTCGACATAGTACTGCAACTCATTGTTGCCGCAGCCCGAGCCGTTGACCTCCACGTTCCAGTAGTCGCGGTTGAGGGCGGCGCCGTCGAAATTGTCCTCCCACACCAGCTTGTATCCGCCTTTTTTCGGAACAGCGTAGGCGTCAAAACCGACTGCGACAGCCATTGCTATAAATAATATCTTTGTCAGTCTGTTCATTACAATTTATCGGATTACAATTTTCTTTGTCGCCTGTCCGCATTTCACAATGTAGACACCGCCCTGCAGGTCAGCCACAGAAATCTCCGTGCCGCAAGCCGAGCGCACAAGGCTTCCGTTGATGTTGTAGACGCAGATTGTCGATGGAACCGACACTGCTACCGTATTGCCGTCGAATGCAATTTCAGTTTCGGCAACCACATCACCGACAGACGCGCCACCCTGCTCATCGCCAGGCGACAGCGTGTTGAGCGACTCGTCGGCAGTGCCTTTCTGATACACCTTCACATAGTTCACATACATGCTTGCCTGGTTGCCGTTTCCGGCATTGAGTGCGGTGATGCCCGCAGCATCCCTGATATTTGGGAAATTGCCTCCCACAGCGAGGTTGAACAATATGAAGTTCTCCTTGTGGAAGTAATATCCCGGTGCGCCGGTATCGCCGGTTGCGGGAATTGTCATCTCATAATAAGGTTTGGCATCTGGATGCTTGTCGAGATCGACATACATAGCTATGCGCTCCTGATTCCAGATGCAGGTATAGATGTGGTACTCATCGTCCTGAAGACTGTAGTTGTAGGTCACCGCACGGGCATAGTTGGGATGGTTGTTCCACGACTGTCCCCAATGGCATGCGCCGTTGAAATAGCGGTCCTGCACACCGCGGTTGATGCCGTCGATGTGACCGAACTCCATAATGTCGGTCTCGCCGCATTTAGGCCAGCCCACTTGGTCAAAGTCGTTGCCCATCATCCAGAATGCCGGCCACAAGCCGTTGGCTGTCTTAGGCAGTTTTATCGCCGCTTCCACCTTTCCGTGGGTAAACGCCACCTTGTTTTTCGAGTTTATACGTCCCGACGTGAACTGCCTGCCGTTATACACCTCGCGCACAGCCGTCAGAATAAGGCAATGATTGCCCTTGCCGTCATCACCGAGACGCACGTTGCTCTTGCGGTCGGTGTAGAACTGCAGCTCATTGTTGCCGCCGCCTGAACCGTTCACCTCAATGTTCCAACGATCCGGACGCAGCTCGGAGTCATCAAACAAATCCTGCCACACCAACCGGTATCCGTCGGTCTCGCCGGTGCCCACCTGAGCGTCTTTAGCCACTGCTGGAAGCGCTGCGCACGAAGCCAACGCCATGAAGAGTAGTTTCTTGCTGAGATTCATTATTTTTTCTTTAATATTGTTTCGAGTTTTTGTTTTGCCACAGTCGCAGTCGTGGCGGTCTGTATGATTGCCGGCAGCATTTGCCGCCGGACTTTTAGAAGTTAAGTTGGCGGATTTCCATCCGCCAACCTGAATTTTTGTTGAAACAATATTATTTCAAAACGACTTTCTTCACAGCATTGCCAGCCTTCACGATGTAAGCGCCTGCAGCAACGTCCTCAACACCCATTACAGAAGAGTTTACCTTCTTAACGAGCTGACCTGCGAGGTTGTAGAGAGCGATTTCCTCTGCGCCGGCAGCGTTGATTGTGCGTGCAGTAACGATGATGTCAGCGTCGGCTGCGATGCCTTCAACTGAACCTTCGCCAGGAGTGTAGAAATAAGCAGCGTCGAGGCAGATGTTTTTGCCTGCTGTGCCGCCACCAAGGACTGCTAAGATGTTGCCACCGAAACCTACAGCCTTGTAGTTGAAGTCAGGCCACAATTTTTTGAGCTGACCCAAAGTGATGTCGACAGCCACCCATTCGCCGTCAGCGCTGAAGTTGCCTACCAATGGATAAGAAGCGCCATTGTCAACAAAAGCCTCCGATCCGACAGATATTTTTGCAGGCGACCATTTGTCGTTCTTGTTCTCAAATGCATAACCGTCACCGATGATAAGCGCTACATTTTTGATGCCGTTTGTTGAACGAAGACCGCAGTGGAAGTGAGTGTTGTCAGTGAAGTGCTTGAGATCGGCAGCAGCGTTTGCAATGTTGAATCCAGCGCCTGACCAGCCAATTGTTGACACGTTAAAAGAAACGTAGCCGTCCATCTGCATGTCTACGCCAGGATAAGAGCCGTCACCAGCAACGAAAGTATTGTCCCAAACATAGAGGAAACGGTTTACGTCGTCCGTACGAAGGTCTTGAACAGTCTTGCCAGAAGTCTTCAAAGACTCGATGCTGGCATTGTCGAGAAGAATAACGTCATACAAGTTGCCTGTTGAAGTTGTTTTTGACAATGCAGGGTCACCTACATACTGTGCATTGGCGATACCTACGCCACAAACTGCCATAGCAGCCAAAAGAGTCAAATTTTTCATAATTGGTAAAATTTTAGTGAATGATTAAATGATTAAGTTTTTATTTTTAAGGATGGCGGACAGACGTGTGTCCGCCTTCCTGTTTTTGTTGTTTTTAGTATCCGTTGTTCTGCTCCATCGGGTTAAGGTTGATTTCCTCTGCCGGAATCGGGAACAGCTCGTGCTTGCCTTTTACAAACGATGCCATTTCGGCGCGTGCCTCGGCACTCTCGTTTTTGCCGTAAGAACCGTTGTCCTTGTCCATCACCTCATAGGCGATGCCCCAACGGCAAAGGTCGAACCAGCGGTGGCCTTCCATTGCCAACTCCACACGACGCTCATGGCGGATTGCCTTGCGCAAGTCTTCGGTGTTGTCGCTGTAGCCGCGATATCCAGGGAATGCCGGCATTCCGACACGTTCGCGCACCTTGTTGAGCATTGTTTTTGCCACTGCGATATCCTTGCCGCTTTCAAGAGCAGCCTCGGCATACATCAGCATCACGTCCGACAGGCGGATAAGACGATAGTTCATCGGGCTGCGTGTTGCGTGGTCAAGAGCCACAAATATGCCATTCTCGTAGAATGAAGTCTTATTGTTGTTGTACGGGCTGCCGAGATAAGTCAAGTCGGTGTTGGCTTCCACCTCTGAGTCAGAAGGCTTGCTGATAGTGGCTTCGCGGCGTGGGTCGCCCGGCTCAAACTCATCGTAGAGGTTCTGCGTCGGATGGTTGAAGCCCCAGCCTGCATTTCCGCCGAGCGAAGCCGCACGGCTACGAGTGAGGATTGTGGTGAACGAACCGCGGGTGAAGCCGAAACCTTCGCCGTAGTCGCTCGTAGGATCTGCCATATACTGGATTTCAAACACCGATTCAGGACCGTTCTCTCCGGCGAGAGTGAAGTTGTCTGAGTAGTTCGGGCAAAGGCTGTATTCGTTCTTCTGCTCTTCAAAGAATTTCTTACCCCATTCGTATGCATTGTTATAGTCGTGCATATAGAGATAAGTTTTCAGAAGCATCGCCTGCGCTGCACCCTTAGTTGCGCGTCCGAGGTCGGCGTCGGCATATTTGCTCTTGTTCCAAAGCATCTGCTCAGCCAGCTTGAGGTCGTCGATGATGTGGTTGTAGATTTCCTCGGCAGTGGCACGTGGCTGCTTCCAGTCCTTGCTGCTGTCGATCACCTTGTCGACATAAGGCACACCGCCAAATATGCGTACAAGGCGGAAATAATAGTAAGCGCGCATGTAATAAGCCTCGCCCATCAAGCACGTTTTGCGCTCGGCTGTCATATCCGCATCGGGCTCGATAGCCTCAACCTCCTGCATTGCGAGGTTGCAACGCTGTATGCCTTGGAACTGCGCGCGATAGAAATCGCGCAGCAACGAGTTGTTGGCATTTGTCTTAAAGTTCTCGATGTCGTAGGCGTCAGCCATATCCGACAGGTTCTGACCGCCCTTCAGAGCATCGTCAGAGGCGATGTCGCCAATAAACCACTCACTGAAGTATGTGCTGTTGAATTCCCATGCGAGCGGAGTGTAGGCAGCGTTGACCGCACGGATTGCCGCCTTTCCCAGAGCGAAGTAGTCCTCCGGGGTTGATTTTCCAGGCTCTTCCTCCTTCAGCCAGTCGTTGCAAGAAGTGGCAGCCACCAGGAGCGCCGCTCCGCAGAATGCTTTCAAAAAATATTTAACCTTCATAGTTGTTTTTTCGATTTTAAGTTAGAAAGAGATGTTGGCTCCAAAGATGAATGAACGTGCCTGAGGATAGTTGCCATAGTCAACACCGCCGCCCACTTCCGGGTCGAAGCCGGTGTATTTTGTGGCTGTCAGCAAGTTGCTTCCCTGCAGGTAAAGGCGGCATGACTCCAAGCCAATCTTGCGGATTGCAGCGGTCGGGATAGTGTAGCCGAGTTGCAGGTTTTTCAGGCGGAAGTATGATCCATTCTCGAGGAAGCGGTCTGAGACATAGTAGTTGACCGAGTTTTTCGGGTTTGGAATCGAGCCGTCGTAGTATGTCTCGCCAACATCGTTGGTGTGCTGCATCCACGCGTTCTTCATAACAGGGCTGAGCACGCTGTTGGTGCCTGTACCTTCAAGACGGTGACGGAGCTGGTTGTAGATTTTGTTGCCTGCCACACCCTGGAAGAAGAGTTGCAGGTCAAAATTCTTCCAATTCATTCCGATATTGATACCATAGTTGATTGAAGGGATTGAAGAGCCGAGTTTCACGCGGTCTTTGTCGTCAATCACGCCGTCGCCGTTGTTGTCTTTGTATTTTGAGTCGCCGGCATGGAACGGAGTTGTTGTCGCATCGTAGCCGTGCAGATAGTCGAGCACCTCTTGGTCGGTCTTGTAGATACCTTCATACTGATATCCCCAGTAGTAATACAATGGGTAGCCCTGGTCGACAACCATCACGTTGCTGTAGTTTGAGTAGATTGGCGAACCGCCGTTAAGTCCGGTGAGCTCGTTGTCGATAAACGACACGTTGCCGCCGATAGAATATCCGAAATCACCAATCTGGTTGCGGTGTTCGAGAGTAATCTCCACGCCGCGGTTGCGCACTGTTCCGACGTTGCTCATTGCCGAGTAGCGGTTGCCCACGTGAGCCGGAGCGGTGACATTCATAAGCATATCCTTTGTGTTGCGGAGGAAGAAGTCGACAGAACCTGTGAGTTTGTTTTTCCACAAACCGAAGTCCACGCCGGCACTCCATTGTTCTGTGTTTTCCCAGTGTCCGCCATTGTTCACCCAAGTGAGCACTGTGGCACCGTTGGCGAGCTGCTGGTCTTTACCAAACACATAGTCAACAAATGTAGGGCCATCGTCAAACACCTTCAGTGTAAACGCGCCGTTGCCGATGTTGTCGTTACCTACGCGACCCCATCCTGCACGGATTTTGAGAAGGTCGAGATTGTTGAAATCTTTCATGAAGCTTTCCTCGCTGATTTTCCATGCCAAAGCGGTTGATGGGAAATAACCCCAAGGCTTATCAGGGAACTTGCTTGAACCGTCGGCACGGAAGTTGACCGTAACGAGGTAGCGGTTGTTGAAGCTGTAGTGCAGACGTCCGAGCATTGACACGCGGCGGTTGCGCGAGATTGAGTCGGCAGGACGGCCGAAATCGTCGGTCACCTTTGAAAGGAACCAGTTTTTCTCAACAGGGTTGAGAATTGTCGAACCAGAGCCGCTGATTCCGTAATAGTTGTATTCCTCGACTGTCTGACCTACCATTGCCGAGAAATCGTGCTTGCCGATTGTGCGGGCATAGGTGAGGATGTTGTCTACAGTCCAGTTGTAGTAGCGTCCGATGAGCGACGACAGGAAGTTTTTGTCGTTCTTGTCGTAGCTTGAGAACTCGTATGCTTCTTTAAATGTCTTGTTGGTGTGGATGTTGTAGTCGAAGCTGTAGCTTGAGCGGAATGTCAAGCCCTCGATCGGGTTGATTTCGGCAAACACGTTGCCCACAAAGCGCTCGTAGCGGTCTTTCGGGTGGCTCATCTCCACCATAGAGAACGGGTTGGTCACGTTCTTGAAGTTTGAACCTGCGGCAATCTGTCCGCTGAGGTCCTTGCCCTTGCGGCTTACAGAGCCTTCCGGATAGCGGACAGGATCCCATGGAGCCATTGCGAGAGCGGCTGAAAGCACAGAGGCGCCAGCACTCTCCGAGTTGTTCATCGCGTTGCGCGCCGTTGACGCCATAAACGAAATGTTCTCGCCCACCTTAAGCCATTTTTTCACTTGGTGTGACGTGTTGAGACGCACGGTGAAACGACGGTATTTAGAACCGATAAGCGTACCTTCCTGCGAATACCAGCTTCCGCTGAGCGAATATGTGGTTTTCTTGCTGCCACCGTCGATGGCAAGGTGATAGTTTTGAATCAATGCGTTCTGGAACACTTCGTCCTGCCAGTCGGTATCTACTGCTGAATAGTCGAAGCCTGTAGGATTTTTCTCCGGGTCGTAGACTGTAGGGAAATATTCAGATGTGCCGAGGCTGAACGCCGACAACCATTTGTTGAATCCCTGCTTCTCGTAGAAAGCCTTTTCTGATTTTGTGCCGTTGATGGCGATACGCGTGTCGGCGAAGTCCTTGGCGTTCATCACGTCAAGTTTGCGCCAACGCTGCTGAACGCCGACATAGGCGTCGAGAGTGACGCGGGTTTTCTCGTCGGTGGCGCCGTTGCGTGTGGTGACGATGATGACACCGTTGGCACCGCGCGAACCATAGATGGCTGTTGCGCTGGCGTCTTTCAGCACCTCTGTCGACTGGATGTCGTTAGGGCTGAGGAACGAGATGTCGTCAACGATAACACCATCGACTACATATATAGGAGAAGCGCCGTTGACCGTACCGACACCGCGGATGCGCACCTCAGGAGCGGCACCCGGCTGTCCACTGTTTGAGTTGATGGTCACACCTGCAGCCTGTCCCTGAAGGGCGTTTGCAAGGTTGGAGGCTGGAGTTTTCTTAAGCTTGTCGGCGTCGACACTGGTAACCGAACCGGTAAGGTCGCTTTTCTTCATCACGCCGTAGCCGATAGCCACAACCTCGTTGAGCATGTGTGAGTCGCTTGCAAGCACAATATTATATGTGCCCGACTTTACAACTGTTCTTTCCTGGGTCTTGCAGCCCACAAAAGAATACTGGAGCGTTGCACCCGCCGGAACAGAAATGGTGTAATTGCCATCAATGTCGGTGGCTACTCCTTGCGAAGGGTTGCCTTTTACTTGGACGGATGCGCCAATCAGCGGCTCACCGTCTTCGGCAGAAGTAACAACTCCTGTAATGTTCACGTTTTCCGCAAAGCCTATCATTGCGAAAAACAAAAAACAAAATAGTAGAATCTGTTTCTTCATAAGTTTGGTATAAAATTTTAATGAATATTCCTATTAGGTCAAAACTCGCAGTTTTTTGTTCGGTTTGACACTGCAAAATTATAGTACAATGTAT
>OMDD01000855.1_pt1 | contig 13628 bp, 10 predicted proteins | sample 1674331 | NCBI WGS metagenome assembly OMDD01 (sample SAMEA103958164, study PRJEB25191) | human gut metagenome | biome: human-associated habitat [ENVO:00009003]; feature: intestine environment [ENVO:2100002]; material: feces | place: Germany | collected 2013/2015
ATGTGTATCGCATGCTCCGGGAGTTCGTGGATTTTGCCAATGTATTCAACTAACTTTCAAGTTACTGACATCTTTTCTCAATAATCATTTCCCCTATTGACAAAACAAGAATTCCTTACTATAGTGTTCCTGTAAAGAACTACTAATGGAGGGCTCATGGAAGAAGCGGCAATCATAGAACAACTTACTCTGTTTGGACTGAGCAGGCAGGAAGCTGCAATATACCTGTGTCTTCTGAAAAATGAGGAATTAACAGGATATGAGGTGGCGAAGCTGACCGGAATATCCAGGTCCAATGTGTATAACGGACTGGCATCTCTGGTGGAGCATGGTGCTGCTTACGTGATGGAAGGGACATCTTCCAAATATCTGGCTGTGGCACTTCCAGAATTTTGTGATAACAGGGTCCGGTATCTGATGAAAGTAAAGGAGCGACTGGTGGCCGACGGCCCGAAAAAGTCTCTCCCCCGGGAAGGGTACATAACCATTGAAGGATATGAGCACATCTGTGATAAAATCCGGCATATGATTCTCGGAGCGGAAATGCGGATTTATTTTTCCGCAACAGGAGCTTTTTTGGAAGAATGGACAGAGGAAATCCGGGAACTGGTGAAGGCAGGGAAAAAAGTAGTCCTGATCTCAGAGGATAATAAAGAACTTTTTTCCAAAGACGAAGAATTACGTGACGGAATCATACAATACCGTGTACCGGAGCATTTCAGAGAGCCGGAGGAAGAGGAACAGCGGTCAGATCAAATCCGTCTTATTATAGATTCCGAGTATATTCTTACCGGTACGGTGACCGGGAAGAGTGATGATGCCTGTCTCTACAGCGGTCAGAAGAATTTTGTCAGAGTTTTCAAGGACGCCATGCGCAACGAGATCGCCCTGATCAGAATTGCCCGGAATGAATAAAGCTTACAACACTTTTTCTGTTGTGGAAGAATGGAAATGGTGTTTCCATATGCAAATAATTTATAAAAAGAAAGGGATAGAAAATGAGTATCAGAGTTGCAATTTTAGGTTATGGTAATTTAGGAAGAGGAATGGAATGTGCGGTAAAGCAGAACGATGACATGGAGTTGGTGGCAGTATTCACCAGAAGAGATCCTGCTACAGTGAAGACTTTAACAGATGTAAAGGTATACAATGTAGATCAGTTACTGTCCATGCAGGATCAGATCGATGTACTGGTACTGTGCGGAGGTTCCGCAACCGATCTGCCGAAGCAGACCGCAGAGTATGCAAAGTATTTTAATGTGGTGGACAGCTTTGATACCCATGCGAAGATTCCCGAGCATTTTGCACAGGTAGATACTGCTGCTAAGGAAGGCGGCAAGGTAGCTATGATCTCCGTAGGCTGGGATCCCGGTATGTTTTCTCTGAACAGACTGTATGCCAATGCCATTTTAAGAGACGGCAGTGACTATACTTTTTGGGGGAAGGGTGTCAGCCAGGGACATTCCGACGCTATCCGCCGTATCCCCAGGGTTAAGGACGCCAAGCAGTACACCATTCCTGTAGAAGCCGCATTGGAAGCTGTCAGGAATTGTGAAAATCCGGTATTGACCACCAGACAGAAGCACACCAGAGAGTGTTTTGTGGTAGCAGAAGAGGGCGCAGACAAGGCACAGATTGAAGAGCAGATCAAGACCATGCCCAACTATTTTGCAGACTATGATACCACGGTACATTTCATCACAGAGGAAGAGCTGCAGAGAGATCATGCAGGGATTCCTCATGGCGGATTCGTATTGCGTACCGGCAAGACCGGCTTAAACGGTGAGCATGATCATGTGATCGAATACAGCTTAAAGCTGGATTCTAATCCGGAATTTACTTCCTGTGTACTGACTGCTTATGCAAGAGCAGCCTATCGTATGAACCAGGAAGGTCAGAAGGGCTGCAAGACCGTATTTGATGTTGCTCCCGCATACTTAAGTACTCTGACTCCGGAAGAGATGAGAAGTACTTTATTGTAATAAATATAGACTTAGAGGAGATACTTATGGAAAAAAAGGCATTTGTTACCAAAGAAATGATCGAAAAGATCGTAGAAAAATATCCCACACCGTTTCATATCTATGATGAAAAGGGAATCCGTGAGAATGCAAAAGCACTGAAAGAGGCATTTGCATGGAATAAAGGGTACAAGGAGTTTTTTGCCGTGAAGGCGACTCCCAACCCGTTCCTGATCAATATTTTGAGAGAATATGGCTGCGGATGTGACTGCTCCTCTCTGACAGAGCTGATGCTGAGCAATGCTATGGGTGTAAAGGGAGAGGACATTATGTTCTCATCCAACGATACTCCGGCCCATGAATTTGAATATGCGGCAAAAATCGGTGCTACCATTAATCTGGACGACATTACGCATATCGATTTTTTGGAGAAGACCATTGGTTATCTGCCCAAGACCTTAAGCTGCCGTTACAATCCCGGCGGATATTTTTCCATCAGTAATAACATCATGGACAATCCGGGAGATGCCAAGTACGGCTTTACCACGGAGCAGATGTTCGAGGGATATAAGATCCTGAAGGCAAAGGGTGTGGAGAATTTCGGTATTCATTCCTTCCTTGCCAGCAATACGGTAACAAATGACTATTATCCCACACTGGCGAGAGAACTGTTCGAATTGGCAGTGAAGCTGAAAGAAGAGACCGGCGCGCATATCACCTTCATCAATCTGTCCGGTGGTATCGGAATTCCATATTGTCCGGATCAGGAGCCTAACGATATCCGGGCCATCGGCGAAGGCGTGCGCAAGGTATACGAGGAGGTTCTGGTACCTGCCGGTATGGGTGATGTTGCAATTTATACGGAGCTTGGCCGCTACATGATGGCGCCTTACGGACATCTTGTAACCCAGGTCATCCATGAGAAGCACACACACAAGGAATACATCGGTGTGGATGCCTGCGCTGTGAACCTGATGCGTCCTGCCATGTATGGTGCGTACCATCACATCACCGTACTGGGCAATGAGAACGAACCCTGCGATCATAAGTATGACGTGACCGGTTCTTTGTGTGAGAACAACGACAAATTTGCCATTGACCGGATGCTGCCGAAGATTGACATCGGTGACTATATCGCAATTCACGATACCGGCGCACATGGGTTTGCTATGGGATATAACTACAATGGTAAGTTGAAGTCTGCGGAACTTCTGTTAAAAGAAGATGGCAGTGTGGAAATGATCCGCCGTGCTGAGACACCGAGAGATTATTTCGCAACGTTTGACTGCTTCGATATTTATAACAAGATTGACTTTGACGCATAACTCTTACCCATAGGAGGGCGATATCCCGGAATGCGAATGGACATTGCAATTTCGGGAGTGCAGAGTACGAAGTAATCGTTTATGCATAGTATATACAGGAGGATACGAAGCAATGAGATATCCGAAAAATATACAGCAGGGAGGGACCATCGGATTCGTGGCCCCTTCTTTTGGCTGTCAGATAGAACCTTATTACAGTGCCTTTGGTAATGCACAGAAAAAGTTCCGTGAAATGGGTTACCAATTACAACTGGGACCCAACTGCTATGCGGGAGAGGGGATCGGTATCAGTAATACGCCGGAAAAATGCGGTCAGGAACTGACCGAGTATTATTGTAGCAGAGAAAACGACTGTCTGATCTCCTGCGGAGGCGGCGAACTGATGTGTGAGACTATGAGTCATGTGGATTTTGAACGCCTGAAGGCGGCAGAACCCAAGTGGTATCTGGGATATTCCGACAATACTAACATGACCTATCTGCTGGCAACCATCTGTGACACGGCATCTGTTTATGGACCCTGCGCAGCGGCATTCGGTATGGAACCCTGGCATTTGTCGTTAACGGATGCATTCGGCCTGCTGAAGGGAGAGACGAAGGAAGTACACGGTTACGACAAGTGGGAAAAGGAATCTCTGAAAAACGAGGAACATCCGCTATTACCCTACAACACGACAGAACCAAGAGTATTGAAAAGCTTTTTGGGCAGACAGGCAGCAGGAGCCGGACAGAAAATTCAATTTTCCGGAAGACTTTTAGGTGGATGCATGGATTGTCTGGTGAATTTGTTGGGCACCCGGTTTGATAAAACAGGAGATTTTCTGGAAAAATATAAAGAGGACGGAATCATCTGGTTCTTAGAAGCCTGTGATCTGAATGTTTTTGCAATCCGCAGAGCGATGTGGCAGATGGAGGAAGCCGGTTGGTTCCGGTATGTCAAAGGCTTCCTGATCGGCAGACCCTTGTGTTTTGGACAGGAGATGATGGGACTGGATCAGTATCAGGCGATCCTCTCTGTAGCTGGTGAGAAGAATGTTCCTGTGATCATGGATGCGGATCTGGGACATCTGGCACCGATGATGCCTATTGTGACAGGAAGCCTTGCGGAAGTAAGAGTATGTGACAATGACATTACCATCCGTTATGACTACCGGTAAAAACGTATAAATTCTCATAGACGGTATAGAAATCAAAAGGCTCATCCCGGGAGGGAGAGCCTTTTTGCAGTGTGCGCGACAGGGTCACGCTCTATTCATCGAAAACAATATTAGCAGCCGAAATTAAAGTAGCCGCAAAATGCATTCAACCACTGAGAACAGTTAATGAATCTGAAACACATACTTTCTTCCTCCTTTTCCTGTTGCATGGTGTCCGGTTACGTCTGTGTTAGCTAAGCACAAATGAATTGTAACAATTTTGTAACAATTTATCCATAGGAGATGATTGGCAATAAAATGGAAAAAGCAGGAAATGGGATTCGAGTATAAAAGGGGAAAAAGAAAGCGCAGAACCTTAAGCTCTGCGCCTACTGCCGGCAATGGGACTTGAACCCATACGGTGTTGCCACCAACAGATTTTGAGTCTGCCTCGTCTGCCATTCCGACACGCCGGCTAATCAAACACTCACAACGGAATTTATCTTAACATAGATTGAAAAGCTTGACAAGAGTTTTTTTCCCAAATATGGATACTATTTTTCTAGTCTTTTTCCACAAGATGTTGTATAGTAGATGTGTATGGGTATAGGGGAATACGACCTATAGTGATGGAAGCAAACAGGGTGGAAGCATGAATTGCAAAGAATTTGAAAAAAATATTCCTGAATTTATAGCCGGGAAACTTGATTTCCTGACGTTACAGGAGTTTGGAGAACATATGCAGGAATGTCCCGGATGTAAGGAAGAACTGGTGATTCAGTTCCTGGTGACGGAAGGTATGCAGCGTCTGGAAGACGGTGATGCTTTTGACCTGCAGAGAGAACTGGAGATTCGCCTGACGGAGGCAAAGCGCAAGGTGAAGATTCATATGTCTTTTTTGAAGGCAGGAGCCGTACTGGAAGTGATCACGGTGATTTTTCTCCTGGGATTTCTAGGATGGATCATCTCGTAGCATGTAATTGTATGTAATAGCAGAAACAGGATAGGACAGATTAGATGATGAGTCAGAAACTGGTATTGATCGATGGACACAGTATATTGAACCGGGCATTTTACGGAGTTCCGGATCTGAGCAATGCGGAAGGGCTGCATACAAATGCCATCTATGGTTTTTTGAATATTATGTTTAAAATTCTGGAAGAGGAAAAGCCGGATTACCTGGCAGTGGCATTTGATGTTCATGCACCGACTTTTCGTCATCAGATGTATCAGGCGTATAAGGGAACGAGAAAACCCATGCCGGAGGAATTAAGACAGCAGGTGCCGGTCATGAAGGAAGTCCTGAAGGCCATGCATATTACCATCATGGAGAAGGCTGGATTGGAAGCGGATGATATTCTGGGAACCCTTGCAAAGAAAGCAGAGCAGGAGGGAATGGAAGTATCGCTGGTATCCGGTGACAGGGATCTGTTGCAGATCGCCACAGATCATATCAAGATCCGCATTCCGAAGACAAAACAGGGAAGGACGGAAATTGAGGATTATTATGCTGCGGATGTGCAGGCAGCCTATCAGGTGACTCCGTTGCAGTTTATTGAACTGAAAGCGTTGATGGGGGATACGGCGGATAATATACCGGGAGTGCCTAAGGTGGGAGAGAAGACAGCCCAGGCGCTGATGGTGGAATATGGCTCGCTGGATAATATTTATTCCCACGTAGAGGAAATCTCGAAAAAAAGTATTCGGGAGTCGCTGATAGAACACAAGGATCTGGCAGAACTGAGTAAGACACTGGCTACGATCAAGACAGATTGTGATCTGCAATTGGATTACGATCAGGCAAAAGCCGAAGGATTATATACACCGGAAGCGTATACCCTGTGCAAGCGTCTGGAATTTAAGAATCTGCTCGGCAGATTCGAGAACAATGCTGCTGCCACAGACACAAAAATCACAGAGAACTTTCGGATCATTGAGGAGAAAAAAGAATTCCTGGATTTTTTAAAAAAAGCCAAGAAACAAAAAGAAATCGGTCTGTGGCTGATCACGGAACCGGCGGTGGGATCCAATACAAAGAAGGAAGAACTGCTGGGAGCGGCAGTATCTGTGCCGGATGTGGAAACGGTATTTTATGCGTTGAAGCGGGAGCAGGAACCGGAGGGGCAGTTGAGCCTGTTTGAAGAGGTAAAACAGACGGTGGATGAAACGGCAGAGATCACGGCAGCCTTGCAGGAACTTTCTTCCGTGAAAGGACTCCGGATTGCTACATTTGATGTAAAGCGTCAGTACGATTATCTGGACCACAGCGGTACCGAACAATATTTTGACATTCTCATAGCTGCCTATCTATTGAATCCTCTGAAAAATGATTATGATCCGGAGTCCATTGCTTCAGAGCATCTTGGGATCATGATCCCGGGAAAGGCGGAAGTATTTGGAAAGAGATCCTTCCGGACATTGCTTTCGGAAGAGAGAGAAAAAGCCGCGGAATATACCTGTTATGGGGCCTGGGTATCCGTAAAGTGTAGGAAAGTGCTCGAGGACAAGCTGGAGGCAGCAGGCATGAAGCGGCTCATGAATGAGATGGAAATGCCTCTGTCGCTGGTACTCTACGATATGCAGAAGGAAGGCGTGGCTGTCAGAAGAGAGGAATTGAAATCTTACGGTGATGCGTTGGTTGCCCGGATTGAAGAACTGGAGCATGCAATACACGAACAGGCTGGAGTTGATTTTAATATTAATTCCCCCAAACAATTAGGTGAGGTACTGTTCGAGACGATGCAGATCCCGGGCGGGAAAAAGACGAAGACCGGTTATTCTACCGCAGCGGATGTGCTGGAGAAGTTGTCTGCGGATTATCCGATTGTGCGGGATATTCTGGAGTACAGAGGACTTACAAAACTGAAATCAACTTATGCGGACGGGCTGGCAGCTTTTATCGAGGCGGATGGAAGAATTCATACGAACTTCAATCAGACCATTACAGCCACAGGGCGGATCAGTTCCACAGAACCGAATCTGCAGAACATTCCCATGCGTATGGAACTGGGCAGAAAGATCCGCAAGGTATTTGTCCCCAGGGAGGGATATGAATTCATGGATGCGGATTATTCGCAGATCGAATTGCGTGTACTGGCTCATATGTCCGGAGATGAGCAGCTGATCGATGCCTACAGACAGGAAGAGGATATTCACCGGATCACAGCATCCAAGGTATTCCATACTCCTTTCGAAGAGGTTACGGATCTGCAGAGACGTAATGCCAAGGCTGTAAATTTCGGTATTGTCTACGGCATCAGTTCCTTTGGACTGAGCCAGGATCTCAGCATCAGCAAAAAAGAAGCGGCGCAGTATATTGAACAGTATTTTGAAACCTATCCCAAGGTGAAGGAATTTATAGATAAACTGGTGGCGGATGCGAAGAATAAAGGCTACACGGAAACGATGTTCGGCAGGAGAAGACCGATTCCGGAATTGTCATCGTCTAATTTCATGCAGAGATCTTTTGGAGAACGTGTGGCAATGAACGCACCCATTCAGGGAACCGCGGCGGATATTATCAAGATCGCCATGATCAAAGTATGGAAAGCGCTGAAAGAGGAAGGATTAAAGTCACGACTGATTTTACAGGTGCATGATGAACTTCTGATCGAAACAGCACTGGAAGAAGAAGCAAGGGTTCGGGAGATCCTTACAGAGAACATGAAATCTGCGGCAGATCTGGCGGTTACGCTGGAGATCGATCTGCACACGGGAAAAGACTGGTACGAGGCAAAATAAATGCGTTTTATAGGAATTACCGGCGGCGTGGGTGCCGGAAAAACGGAAATTTTAAAATACATCGGTCAGCATTACAAATGCGAGATCTATCTGGCAGATGATATCGGACATAAAGTAAAAGAACCGGGAACGGAAGGGTATCAGGCACTGGTGGAATTGCTGGGCAGAGATATTCTGCGTGCGGACGGACAGATCGATAAACCGTCCATGGCGGCCAAAATTTTTGCGGATCCCGCATTGTTGGAAAAAGTAAATCAGATCATTCACCCGGCGGTGAAAAAATATCTGGCTGACCGGCTGGCGGAGGCGCGTGCCAAGGGAGATGTGGAATTGTTTTTCGTGGAGGCAGCCCTTCTGATCGAGAACGGTTTCGGTGAAGTCGTGGATGAGATGTGGTATATTTATGCCAGGGAAGAGGTACGCAGAAAACGTCTGTCCGTAAGTCGTGGATACACACCGGAGAAAATCGATAGGATCATGTCTTCGCAGCTGTCGGAGAATGAATTCCGGAAACATTGTGATTTCGTCATAGATAACAGCGACAGTCTGGAGAACAGTTACAGACAGATCAGACAGAAACTGGAGGCATATACATGGAGGGAGTAAAAGAAAAACAGGGACAGTTGATATTCGGACTGGACATTGGGACCAGAAGTATCGTAGGTACGGTGGGATACTTAAACGGCGGAAAGTTCCATGTGCTTGCACAGCGTTCCAAAGAGCATGAGACGAGAGCCATGCTGGATGGACAGATTCATGATATCGGCAAGGTTGGTGAGACGATTTCTCAGGTAAAGGAACAGCTGGAGGAAGATCTGGGGAGAGAACTGACGGATGTCTGTATTGCGGCAGCAGGTCGTGTACTGCGTACGGTTACGACCTATGTGGAGCATACGTTTGAAAATGATCGGGAAATCATGCAGGAAGATGTTTATTCTCTGTGTACCATGGGTGTCGAAAAAGCCTATGAGGAATTCCAAAACAGTAATACGGACACAGATATGAAATTTTATTGCGTGGGTTATACACCTATGCGGTATTATATGAACGGTTACCAGATGGGAAATCTGGAAGGACATAAGGCCAAAAGTATTGCGGTGGATCTGATTGCCACCTTTTTGCCGGATGATGTAGTGGACGGACTGTACAAGGCGGTGGAATTTGCAGGTTTACATGTGGCAAATCTGACACTGGAGCCTATTGCGGCCATTCAGGTGGCTATCCCGGAAAAGTTCCGGATGTTAAATATGGCACTGGTGGATGTCGGCGCGGGAACCAGCGATATTTCCATTACCAAAGAAGGTACCATAACCGCGTACGGAATGATTCCCGTAGCCGGGGACAGCCTGACGGATATCCTGGTACAACATTGCCTGGTAGAATTTGAGACTGCGGAACAGATCAAGAGAAAATGCAGGACCCAGGAGATCATTGAATATGAAGACATCATGGGCCTGCCCCAGACGATCAAAGCGGACGAAGTGCTGGAACTGTTGGATTCCGAGATTGAACGGATGACGCAGCTGGTATCCGATACTATCAAGGAACTAAACGGTGACAAGCCGGTCAGTGCGGTGTTTGTCGTAGGCGGTGGCGGTATGGTACCCGGCTATACGGAGAAGCTGGCAGAGAAACTGGGTATTATGAAAGAGCGTGTGGCGATCCGTGGACAGGAAGTCATGCAGTCCATCGTATTTGAACTGGAAAATGCCAGAAAAGATGCCATGATGGTGACCCCCATCGGTATCTGTTTAAGCTATTATGTGCAGAGCAATAATTTTATCTTCGTGGAATTCAACGGAGAGCGGGTAAAGCTCTATGATAACGGAAAATTGTCAGTGACGGATGCCGCCATGCAGATGCAGTTCCCAAACGATCAACTGTTCCCCAGAAGAGGAGAGGCTCTTTTATTTACCGTAAACGGTAAGAGCCGCATGGTAAGGGGGGAACAGGGAGAGGCAGCAGTCATCCGCGTCAATGACGAAGAAGCGGATATGTATACGCAGGTACATAATGGGGATCACATTGTGATAACGCCATCCACGGAAGGTGTGGCAGCGGTCATGGAACTGGGAAGTCTTCCGGAGATGGGAGATGCCCTGGCGGTGTACGTTAACGGCAGACAGATCAGTCTGCCCAGAACGGCAGATATCAATGGCCGCAGAGAGAATGAATTTTATCATATTTGTCAGAAAGATGATATCCAGATTCGCAATTCCTATACCGTAAAAGAAATTGCGGAATTCCTGGATGTACCACTGGGGACAGGTATCAAAGTCAATGATACGGCGGCACAGCCGGAGACCAGAGTGTATGAACATTTTACGGTTAGTTGGGATATGGAGAATCCGTTGCTGGAGGAGAGTGTTACGGTTCCGGATCCGGTGGAAAAACCGAAGAATACGGTAGCAGAAGCACAGACAGATGAGGGAAAAAACGAGCCCGGGGCGCAGACTGTGCAGGAAACACCTACGGTGCCGCAGCTTCCGCATCCCCTGACTGTAATCGTAAATCATACGCCTATTACCATGCAGGGAAAAGCTTCCTATGTATTTGTGGATGTGTTTGATTATATTGATTTTGATTTGGGCTCCGCTGCGTCCGCAGGAAGATCCATTGTGACAAATCTGAATGGCCGTCCGGCACAGTATATGGAGACACTGACTGAGGGTGATGTGATCGAGATCTACTGGAAAAATTTGAAATAATAATGCGATAGAAAAGAGATTAGTAAAATTATGAGATTATGCAGTATTGCCAGCGGTAGCAGCGGCAATTGTATTTATGTGGGTTCCGAAGCCACGCATCTGCTGGTGGATGTGGGAATCAGCGGGAAAAAAGCGGAGGCCGGATTGAACAGTCTGGGACTGACCGGCAGAGACTTAGACGGTATCCTGGTGACTCATGAACATATGGATCATGTGGCTGGCTTAGGTGTCATGGCCAGAAAATACGATGTGCCCATCTATGCTACTCCCGGGACTTTGGAAGAGATTCAGAAGATGGAAAATCTTGGGAAGATCGATCCGGAACTGTTCCGTGAGGTGAAGGAAGATGTGAAACTGACCATCAAGGATCTGACTGTGAATCCCATGAAGATTTCACATGATGCGGCACAGCCTGTAGGGTATCGCATTGCATATGGGAATAAAAAAGTCGGAATCTGTACGGATCTGGGCGTGTATAACGATTACACCGTGGAGTGCCTGAAGGGGATGGATGCTTTGCTTGTAGAAGCTAATCACGATGTGAAGATGTTGCAGGTAGGTCCTTATCCTTATTATTTAAAACAGAGAATCTTAGGGGAGAGAGGGCACCTTTCCAATGAAAATTCCGGAAAGCTTCTTTGTCGTATTTTACATGATAAATTACAGGCTATTGTGTTAGGGCATCTGAGCAAGGAAAATAATCTTCCCGAGCTGGCCTATGAGGCGGTCCGCATGGAGATCACCATGGGAGAGAATCCTTATCGGGCGGAGGACTTCCGAATGATGGTGGCGGACAGGAGTAATGTATCTCCGGTCATCAATATTGCTTAATTATGTTTCAGACCGCGCTATTTGCAAAGTCGCGTCAGCACGTTTTACGTCACTTCGTGACTCACTTTGCTCATAGATTGGCGTTCAGCGAATGAACATAAGGTTGCAAAATGTAACAAAGTGTAGTTTAATAGATAGAAATATAGATAGAAATAATAGCATGAAAACATGCGGAAAATGAGGGCGATTATGAAAAAAACAATTATTACGGTAGTTGGTAAGGACACAGTAGGCATTATCGCAAAGGTATGTACCTATCTTGCGGAGAACGGCATCAATATCCTGGATATTTCCCAGACCATCGTACAGGGATATTTCAATATGATGATGATCGTTGACACCAATCAGATGCAGAAGCCTTTTGGTGACATGGCAGATGAACTGGCTGCTCTCGGAGAAGAGATCGGCGTAGTGATCAAATGCCAGAAGGAAGAAATCTTTGACAAGATGCACCGCATCTAATGCCCCACGATAAATCATAAAGACCCGAAGGGGCAGATAGGAGCTGTAATGATCAATTTATATGAAGTAACCGAGACGAACAAAATGATTGAGGAAGAGAACCTGGATGTGCGTACTATCACACTGGGAATCAGTCTGTTAGACTGTATCGATTCCAATCTGGACAGATTAAACGAGAAAATTTATAACAAAATTTACGAAGCAGCCAAGGATCTGGTGAAGACCGGAGAGGAGATCTCCAGAGAATTTGGTATTCCTATTGTAAATAAGAGAATTTCCGTAACGCCCATTGCGCTGATCGGCGGCGCCGCATGCCACACCATCGAGGATTTCGCAAGCATTGCAAAGACCCTGGATAAAGTAGCACATGAAGTGGGTGTGAATTTCCTTGGCGGATATTCTGCACTGGTAAGCAAGGGAATGACTCCGGCAGACGAGCTGCTGATCCGTTCCATTCCTCTTGCGCTGTCCACCACAGAGCGTGTGTGCAGCTCTGTGAACCTGGGCTCCACCAAGACAGGCATCAATATGGATGCGGTCAAGCTTATGGGAGAGATGGTGAAGGAAACCGCTGAGTATACCAAGGAAGATGATTCCCTGGGTTGTGCAAAACTAGTTGTGTTCTGTAATGCACCGGATGACAATCCCTTTATGGCAGGTGCATTCCATGGTGTGACCGAAGCGGACAAGATCATTAATGTCGGTGTCAGCGGTCCCGGTGTTGTCAAAACTGCATTAGAGAAGGTGCGCGGAGAGAATTTTGAGGTTCTCTGTGAGACCATTAAAAAGACTGCCTTCAAAGTAACCCGTGTGGGACAGCTGGTAGCACAGGAAGCATCCCGGATGTTAAATGTTCCTTTCGGAATCGTGGATCTGTCCCTGGCACCGACCCCGGCTATCGGCGACAGTGTAGCGGATATTCTCTGTGAGATCGGTCTGGAGCGTGCCGGAGCACCCGGAACCACCGCAGCCCTTGCTCTGTTAAATGATCAGGTGAAAAAAGGCGGTGTTATGGCATCCTCTTATGTCGGCGGTTTAAGCGGAGCGTTCATTCCCGTCAGTGAAGATCAGGGTATGATCGATGCTGTCAATGCGGGAGCTCTTACCATCGAGAAGCTGGAAGCTATGACCTGTGTCTGCTCTGTAGGACTGGACATGATCGCCATCCCCGGAGACACCAAGGCAACTACTATCTCCGGTATCATTGCGGATGAGATGGCCATCGGAATGGTGAACCAGAAGACCACTGCCGTGAGAATCATTCCCGTCATCGGAAAAGGAGTGGGAGAGACCGTAGAATTCGGAGGCCTGTTAGGCTACGCGCCCATCATGCCTGTGAACACCTTCTCCTGTGATGCTTTTGTCAACCGCGGCGGACGCATCCCTGCCCCCATCCATAGCTTTAAGAACTAAATTGAGAGTTAGTTGAATACATTGGCAAAATCCACGAACTCCCGGAGCATGC
>OMDD01000860.1_pt1 | contig 13589 bp, 17 predicted proteins | sample 1674331 | NCBI WGS metagenome assembly OMDD01 (sample SAMEA103958164, study PRJEB25191) | human gut metagenome | biome: human-associated habitat [ENVO:00009003]; feature: intestine environment [ENVO:2100002]; material: feces | place: Germany | collected 2013/2015
AGGATCGGGAACCTAGATCCCTCCGACGATGTTTCCTATCCAAGCGTAGGAAGAAACATAACCGTTTTCGGTCTTTATCTGCATATCGCGCCTCCTCTCAGTTCACGCCGTAGACGGCGATGATCTGTCCGTTGCCGCCGTACCGCGTCATGGTGACCGTGCTGCCGGAATACTTCAGATAGAACGAGCAGTAGTTCGCGTCGTCGGCGATCTGATACTTCACGTCCGAGGTGGTCAGCATCGCCTTGGGGACGACCAGACCGATCCTCGCGCTGGAAGTGGTCGGCAGACCCACGATGATGTAGAAGTTGTAGTTCCCGTAGTTGAAGGTACAGCTGTTCGTACCAGTCAGCGTTCCGCTGTACAGCGAGGTGCAGGCGATTCCGAGGTTCGTTCTCGCGGCCGCCGCCGTCGTTCCTCCCGTGCCGCCGTGGCCGATGGCGACGGTTCCCGTGACGTTGGTGGCGGTGCCGTTGCAGATTACGGAGGTTTCGTTTCCGTAGATCAGCCATTTTCCGAGCTTGCTCGAATACACGCCGTGATTGACGCCGCCGGAACCGACGCCCATGAAGACTGTCACTTCCGTATCCGTTCTCGTCGCTTTGAAGCTGGCGTCCTTGTTCGCCGTCCCGTGTTCGATCAGAAAACCGCCCGCGTTGCCGTAGGTGGATTTGACCTGCCCCGTGACCGTTCCCCCGGCAAGGGGAAGCACGGCAAGGTTCGTTCTCGCCGCCGCGGCCGTAGTCGCGCCCGTGCCGCCCTTGGAGATGGGGACCGCCGAGGACAGCTTCGCCGGAGCGAGAGAGCCGGACAGGGTCGCCGCCGTCAGCGTCCCGGACACCTTGGCGTCGCCCACGATGTCGAGTGCCGCTTCCGGGGTCGGCGTGTTGATTCCGACCTTCTGTTTTCGGAGCGCCACGAGCGGCGTTCCCTGCGGGATGACGTAGTAAAGGTCGAGGGACGAGAGGCTGTTCAGCTGATCACGGATCTGTATGTGGACGTCCCAGGACTGGTCGGAAGCCAGCTCCCGCAGTTCCAGGTTGGAATACGAGAAACTCGTTCCGCTCTGCGTGACCGCCGAAAGGATGCTGACGTAGGAACTCCAGGAGGACGCGCTCGTCGCCTTATAGCGGTAGCGCACATACAGAAGCGAGTTCTTCTGAACGCTGTCCACCGTGATCGCGGAGATCGTGCCGTTGAACACAAGCTGCATCTCCGCCTCGATGTCGTTCGTTCGCCGCAGGGTCAGCGAGTTCACTTTCGGGCTTGCGTAGGCGATGACCGTGATGTTCTGTGTCACGCTTGCCGTGTAGCCGCGGCTGTCCGTAATGGTTAGGACGACGGCCACCGTGCCGCTCTTTGATACCGGCCCGACCGTGAGCGCCGCGCCCGTGGTATTGGAAACGGATACGCCGTTGCAGGTCGCCGTGTAGTTTGCGATGGTCGCCTCGTTCTTCGGGGTCGCCGTACCCGGCGTGACGGTCAGCTTGGAGTGGTTCTGGATGAACAGCTGATCGTTCTCCGTGATCGCCGTGGTCGTGGCGTAGCTGTCGGCGTAGGTGAAGCCGGAAAGCGTCGGGCCGGAGTTCGCCGTCGTGGTCGTGACCGTGGCGGTCTTTGAGGACACGGAGCCGATCTGTGTGCTGCCGCTGTAGGACGTGACGGCAAAGGTTCCCGTAAAGGACTTCATATTCGCCATCGCCGTCAGCAGCGTCGTGCGTTCGGCGGCTGTCAGAGTGACCGTCCTGTCGGCGGTACCCTTCGACCAGGTCAGACCGCTTTTTGAGAGGATGCTCGTGCTTCCGTTCTTCAGTTCCACCGTGTAGTTGTAGGAAGCGTCGTAGACCGTGACGTTCAGCTTGATGCTGACGGTCGCGGCATCCGCCGTCACCTGGTTCGCGCTGTTGACGATGGCGCCGCCGAGGGTCTTGACGGAAACGGCCGCCGAAGTGCCGTAGACCTGGTTCGACTGCTTCCTCGCCTTGACCTTGATGTTGTAGGTGGTGTTCGGGGACAGCCCCGTGATGGCTTTGCTTGCCGAGGTTCCCGCAGTCGTGGAGAACTGCGTCCAGGTCGAGCCGTTGTCTGTGCTGTACTGCCAGATATCCGCCGTCGCCGAGGAGGACGCGGTGATCGTGACGCCGTTCGCCGTGATGTTGCTCATGGTGAAGGACACCGTCGGCGCGGTCCGATCGATGGCGGTCAGCGTAACGTTCTTGCTCCCGGACGGCGCAAGGTACTGGCCCCAGGAGGAGTAAACGCCCCAGTGCCAGTAGATCGGCAACGTCAGAGTACCGTTAGTGTTGTGGGTCACTGTGACCTGCTTGTTCTCGACCAGCCATTTCGTGCCGCTGCCCGAATGTCCCTGGGTGAAGGTGAAGCAATTCGAGCCGGAGGTGGCTGTGCCGATGTAGGATGTGCCGCCGTTTCCGAAATCGCCCCAGTCGATCTCATACTTGGAGTAGACATACATACCGAGGGCGATGGTAGAGGTGTTCGCGGCAGGATTCTGCGAGACGATCTTCACATAAATGTAGAGGTCGGTCGTCCAGGTGTTGGAACCGTAATTTGTGTATTCGGATTTCACCAGATAGGCGGTTCCGCCTGTCATAGCCATAAGCCGTCGCCTCCTTAATCGAGAATGACGATGTTCAGCCCCTCGGAGGCTGTTGACATCGGCACAAATTTAGTCCTGCCCACGGTCAGTTCGCCGTCCACCGTGGTCTTTTTCGTCTGCGTTTCATCCTTGTTCAGGGTGAAAATGACCTCGTCGTTGTAGTATCCGGCGAACTCCGTGTTGGTGATGACCGTCCGCTGCGAGGACGTCGAGTTGGAAACCGCGATGCCCCGCTTGTCGATCTTGACCTCGTTGGTGTAGATCTCGTTCGGAGCCGGAGTCCAGTTGTGGACGGTCGTGCCTTCGACCATCATGATGTCCGAGACATACAGCGAGGCGTAGCGGTTGTAGATGTAGAAAACGACCGTGCTGTCGGTGATGTCGTTGATAACGAGGCTGAAATCCTTCCATCCGAAGGTCGTGGTCTGATTGAAGAAATATGCGTACTTGTTGCCGTTGTACTGCACCCGGATATAGCTGGAGTAGCTCGCCTTCGTCTTCTTCGCCCGGAGCGAAAAGGCGTAGGACTGTCCGGTGACGAGACCCGTGACGGTCTGCTTCAGAGTGGACGAGGAGCCCAGAACGAAGCAGGAATCCGAGGTCGTGTTGTTCTGCGTGTCCGTGGAACTGTCCACCGTGACCGTGCCCGTCTTTACCCAGTCGTCGGAAACGCCGTTCAGACCCGCCGAGTTCTGGATGAAGTTCAGGCCGCCCGCGTACTGGTTCTGCACCTGGATCGTCAGCCCGTCGATGGTCTGCTGAAGAAGCGACATCTGCGCCTGCATCTCAAGGACCGTCTGCTGCTCGTTGCCGAGGCTGTCGGTGATCGTTTCGATGGTCTGCGTCATGGTGCCGACGTAGCTGTTCAGGCCGTCGATGGTGCTTTGCAGTTCTGCGGCCCTCGTGGTCAGAACGGAAATGGTGACGCGGAGCGTTTCGATGTCGTTCTGCACGACCCACTCCGCGCCGTTCCATATCTTCGTTTCCGGCGGGGACACCGAAGTGTCCACCCACAGCTGACCCACATACGGGTTCTCCGGCGGGGTATCGGATGCCACGACGTCGCAGATGTTGGTGATGGTTATCTGTCCGATCGCCCGCATGGGATCACCTCCTCAGATCACGACAAGAACCATAAAGGTCGCTTTCGTTTCCACATCCGTGGTAGACACAGACAGGGTCTTGCCCGTCTTGCTGCCGTTCGTCCCCCAGGTCGTATCGATGTTGCCGTCCTTGTCGTACTTCGTCCAAGTGTAGGTTCCCGTGCCGGAAGCATCCACCTCCGCGCCGGCCTGATAGCAGACTGCGGTCAGCACAGTACTGCCAACGCCGTTCTTGAAAACGTCGCCGCCCGTCGAAGTGACGATGACCTGCAGCGGGTCGGAGTTGTCGATGAAGGTGCAGACGTCGTAGAATTTGCTGTTGTAGGTTGCGGATGCCGAGTCGGTGTCCTTGACACAGCACTTGATTACGGCATAGCTGTCAACTGCGGCTGCGTAGATCGTAAGTGTGGCGGTCGTGCAGCCTGAATACATATTCGAGGTGTTCGTCAGCTTTCGCCAGCCCGTGCCGAAGTCGGCGTCGTAGCCCGTGGAAGAGGACGAGGTGACGGAAGCGTCCATCATAGCCCATTTGTAGGTGACGTTCGTTGTATCGACCGTGGAGCCGCGCCACAGTTCCGCCTTCGCCGTAAGGCTTGCCACCTCCGCGTTCTTGAATACGTTCCCCTTGGGGGTCATGACGAGCAGGTCGACGATGCCGCTGCCGTTGACCACGCGGGAGAACGAAATAGTAAGCGGATGAACAAGATCAAGTCCGGTGGACGGGTCTCTGTAGGTGACCTCGCATTTAAAGTCCACACCCGCCTGACCCGACATGATGTTGGCCTTGATGGTCAGAATATGGTTTTTTGTCCCACTCAATGCGTAGTTGCCGCCCGTGGTAATAGGCGTGGTCGAGGTGCCCTGATACCAGTTGACGGACTGCACGTTTTCCGAGGTAATCTGATCTGTGGTCGTACCGATGATGTAAAGGCTCGGCGTCAGCACTAGATTGGTGGACGCCCAGCTGGGGGTGTAACTGCCGTTGTCCGGGTTGTACATCTGCGTTTTCGGGTGGTTTGAGCCGATATACCCCGTCAGCGTCAGCGCGTCGTTGTAGTCGATAATGGTGAACTGACCCTGCGCTCTGCTCATGAATAAAATCCTCCTTTTCAGCCGAGAAGACTGTTTCTTGTAGTTGTGTCGATGAGGTCACAGAAGAACGTGGCCCTCACGTTCACGTCGTCCCTCGTGATCTCTATGGTTTTCGTGCCACCGAAATGGGCGGCGTTCCAGGCGGCGTCCGCCACGGGATCGTCCGACGCCCTCGTCCAGATAAACTGGTTCGGATCGAGGCTGTCGGTCACGTTCGTGTCCCATGAAAAAACGATGGCGGACAGCGTCGTGCGGATGTTGTTGTTCTTGAAGATGTTTCCGTTCGAGGACGTGATGACCAGGCGGTACATCTTCTGCTCCTCGATCTCATCGATGCGTTCGTTTGTCTCGATGACGGACTCCGTGGTGGCGTAGGCGCGGAGGTGTATTTCTCCCGTTTCCAGATCCCAGTATGATGAGCCGTCCTGCGAGGATAGAACGCCCGCTTTGATGATGTTCGCCGCGAGGGTGCCGGCCGTGATGAAGTCCGCCACGATCTGCCCGTCCGAAGTGATCGCCGTCTCGTAGGGACCGGCGTATCCGTTATGGGAGAAACCGAGACCGCCCACGTTCCACCGCCAGATGTTGACGGCTGAACTGATGTCCGGCGCGTCCATCACGAGCAGCTCATACGGCTGCCCTGTGATCTCGTCCGTGTTGATGACCACATAGCCGCCCGTCTGTCCCGTGATGAGGCTCGTGGCGTTCTGGATGGCGGCGGACATGATCGCCGGAAAGCGGTCGACCTTCGCCGAGACCGCCTGCGCCGCCTGCTGCGCCTGGGACACCGTGTTGATAAGGTTCGATTTGGCGTTTCCGAGGGTGATCGACACATACTTCTCTGAAAGAGTGTCGTACACCGTTTTGATGACCTTCGCCCTCGCCGTGATGCCGAGCGCCGAGTGCCGGATCGTCACCGTATCGCAGAGAGACACACGCTCCAGGACGGCGGCGTAGTCCGGCTGCTTCCACAGAGGCTCGAACTTTACGGTCAGCGTCGGCGCGGTCACGCCCAGAGGATTGGCGGCGAGGTACGAGGAAGCCTTCGCCCGGAGCGCGTCCGCCGTGATCTCCGTGCCGAACTCGAAGAACTCCGAGAAATCCTTGATGAGGGTCTTCCTGCGGACAAGTTCGGTATCTGTGATCTGCAGCAGAACTTCCGGCAGCGTGACCACCGTCTCGTTTCCGTTCTCATCGGTCTGGACGGCATACGGCAGAAGGTCGGTGTACACGTCGGTGTTGTCGCCGTCGTGTTCCAGTTCCGTGAGGTTCTTTCCGTACTCGATGACCACACCCGTGCTGCGTCCCCGGCTCGTGTGCTGCCAGACGAGCCAGTTGTCCCACTCGTACTCGCCGCCCCACAGGTCGAGGAAAGAACCGGCCGTGCCGCCGAGGCAGGCCCGGACGCTCTGCGGCTTCGTGATCAAGAACGCTTTCGCCTCGGAATAGTCCGTTCTGCAGGTGAAATTGTGCGGGGTCGCCGTTCTGCTGAACAGCCGCTCCATCGCCAGCGTCGGCGATATGCGGTCGTCCTGCCACAGGAGAGCCGCTATATTGGAAAGGTCGTAGGAAAGGTGCTGCGCGTACACGGTCACCACGCCGTTCAGCGGAGTCGTGATCCGGTAGATACGGAACACCTGGTCGTTCGCCGTGTCGTTGGGCTTCGCCTTGACGAGCCGCTCTCTGGCGAGATGGTCGTAATTCCTGCCCGTCACGGGGTATTTCAGAACGAGTTCAAAGGCTCCGTTGCGCTCTTCGGTGACCTCGCAGGAGATACAGTCGGAGAGCGCGCCGAGTCCGAACGAGGTGAAAACGGTCGCGTCCGCTCTGTAAAGTACAGGGATCATAGCGTTACCCACCTCGGTTCTACTGTTACGGAGGTAATGCCGCCGCTGAACACGATGCTGCTGAGACCGGGATACAGAGTTGGAAAGCCGTCGCCCTCCACACGGTAGTTCCTCGGTTCCGCGCTTTTATAGAAGTTCATCTGTTCGCTGTCGATCTCGATATACCCGCCGATGTCCGTGAAATCCCACGGCGACTGACGGAGAGAACCGTTGATGGAAAGTCTGCCGGTTCCGTTCCCGTACACTCGGATATACGGCTTCGACGGAAATACCGTAGGGTTTGTCAGAGCAAACGGTGAAGATGAAATGTTCACCGGGGTAAAACCGATGTTGAGGTACTTGAACGGCAGACAGGAGAAACTGACCGTGAACAGACCGATCTTGTTCAGTTGATCGGTGATATCAAGCTGTGTGTTTATGACCGCTCTGCGGAAGGTCCCGGTATCGTAAGTGTCGCGCAGCTCGTGATAGCGATCCGGCTCGGTGTAGAGCCACGCCTTGACCGCCGTCAGTTTCTCGCGCAGTTCCGTGAGGGTTTTCGCCGGGAGGAACACCGAGTAGGTCACCTGGACGTTCGGGTATCTGCCGTTCGGAAGGATAAGGTCGCCGTCCCGTCCGGGGATGGACTGGAACTTCTTCTCATACTGCGGAGCGGAAAATACGTTCTTGCTCTCGATGCGGAGCCCCATATCAAGGGAGTTCACGCCGTTATAGGTAAAGCTGTTCACGCGAATACCACTCCTTTCCGTTTTGCGAACTGACCCGCCGTGACCATGATCTCGTTGGTCAGCTGCTCGATGTCCTCGCTGCTGTAGTTGTTGAAGGTGCCGATACTAAGCTGCAGGCTGAAGCCGCCGCCGAACGCACTGTTTGCCGCTGACGCCACGGAACTGCCGATATTGCCGTCGATGTCGAAATCTGTCGGAAGCGCCGTGGACATATCTTTGGCGAGGTCCTGCATCACGTCGTCGATGTTCTCGCTCATGGCTTCGGCCGCCTTCACGGCCTCGTCACCGTTATCCTCAATGGAGCCGGACAGACCCTTGACGAGCATCTGACCGACCCACGCCATCTCCTTCGACGGAGAGTGGATGCCGAAGAAATCAAGGATGCCGTTCCAGATGGAGGAGATCCACCCGGACACCTTGTCCCACAGCCAGGATGCAAGCTGCGTGATGCCGTCCCACAGGCCCTTGACGATGTTGCCGCCTATCTCCACGATCTTGCCCATCAGGGAGCCGAAAGCCTTCACGATGCCCTCGATGATCTGAGGCACCGCCTTGCAGATCTCCACGATGATGGTCGGCAGATTCTCGATCAGCGCGACGAACAGTTCAACGCCCGCCATGATGATCTTGTCGATGTTGCCGATGAGGGCGTCCACGATGCCGGAGATGATCTGCGGGATCGCGGAAACGATGGTCGTGATGATCTGCGGAAGCGCCTGGATCAGCGAAATGAGCAGCTGGATGCCCGCCTGGATGATCTGGGGGATGCTGTTCAAGACGGCGTTGATGATGCCGTTGATGATCTGCGGGATGGCCGCCACGATGGTCTGGATGATGGTCGGAAGCGCCTCGACGAGCGAGGTCAGCAGCGTGATGCCCGTTTCGATGATCTCCGGGATGGAGTCGAGCAGGAAATTCACGATGCCCATGATGACTTCGGGGAGGGCTTCGATCAGGACCGGGATGGCGTCGAGGATGCCCTGCGCCAGACCCTCGATCAGCTGAAGCGCCGCGTCCAGGATGAGAGGCAGATTGTCGATGAGGGTCTGCACCATCTGGACGACCACCTCCACCATCTGCGGGATCAGCGTAGGCAGAGCCTGGGCGATGCCGATGATGAGAGAAGCGATGATCTGCATTCCGGCTTCTACGAGCTGCGGGAGCAGTTCGAGCAGAGCCGCCACCAGTTCGGTGATGACCTGCAGCACCACAGGCAGCAGCGCCGGGATAGCGTTGATGATGCCTTCCGCCAGCGCACGGATGATGGACGGCGCGCTTTCGAGAACGGCGGCGGCGATCATGGAGATAAGTTCCACAGCCTGCGGGATCATCTCCGTCACGGTTTCCACCACGGAGGTGATGCCGTTCTTCAGTTCCTCGCCGGCCTGCTCGTTTCCGGCGACAAGGTCGGAAAGACCGTCCATAATCATGGAGATGCCGGGGAGCAGTTCGCCGACCATGCGGTTCTTCAGACCGCCCATCGTTCCCTGGAGCCGGGTCAGGCTGTCCTCGAAGTTCGCGGAAGCGGCCACAGCCTCGTTGCTCATGACCATTCCGTAGTCGTGGGCTTCGTCTATAAGAGTCTGGGTCTCGTCCGCGCTCATATTGAGGACGGCGGCCATATCCACAGCCGATTTGCCGAGCAGGTCGTTCGCCGCTGCGGTTCGTTCCGCTCCGGCTTCCATATCCTGCAGTGCGGCTATAACGATGGAAAGCTGCTCGTCCTGGCTCTTGCCGTTGAGGTCTTCGATGGAAAGACCGACAGCCGCCAGTCTCTCGGCGGCGGAGGACGAGCCGGAAGCCGCGTCCGTGATGACGCCGGACAGCTTCTTCATGCCCGTCTGCAAACCGTTGACGTCGGCTCCGCATCTCTGGAACACATAGTCCCATTCCTGGTAGGACTCTGCGCTGATGCCGATCTTCTGCGAGGTCTTGTCTATGGCGTCGCCCGCTGCGGCTACGTCGTTGGACATATCCCACAGCTTTTTGCCCGCCGCGATGGCAGCCGTGCCGATAGCGGCCATAGCCGCCGCCATCGCCTTGCCGACCTCTTTGGCGATCTCCCCGACCTTCTTCAGCTTGCCGCCCGCGTCCTCGCTCTGTTTCCCGGCGTCGTCGACCTCCTTGCCGAACTCGTCGGCTTCTTTCCCGGCGTCGTCGAAGCCGTTCTCCGCCTGTTCGAGAGCCGCGTTGTTGTCCTGCAGCTCCCGTTCCATGCCGTTGAGGGCGGCTTCGGCGTTGTTCAGCTGTATCTGCCAGTTCTGGGTGCGGCGGTCATTTTCGCCGAAGGACTCGGCGGCGTTCTGCAAAGCCTGACGCAGGACTTCGATCTTCTGTTTCTGCGCCTCGATCTCTTTGTTGAGAACCTGGTTCCGGGAGGTAAGCGCCTGCACGGAATTGTCGTTCTTATCGAACTGGGAGGAAACGAGCTTCATTTCCGAGCCGAGGACCTTGAAGGAGGAGTTGATGTCGGACAGAGCCTTTTTGAACTCTTTTTCGCCTTCAAGACCGATCTTCAGACCGAAATTATCCGCCACAGTCATTCACCTCCCTGCACGTTTTACAAAAATGTACCTCTCCATTCGGAACCTGTGTTGTACAGAAGCGCCGTATAAGGTAAAGAGGTATTGTTGTCGGCGATATTTACGCCGTCGCTGTCTTCAACAAGCACACTGTAGTTGGGTTTCTTGATCAAAAGAATGATTTTTGCCTTTGTTTCTGAAGCTTTCGGAATGCGAATAACCGCCTCCAGTCCATCGGGAGAACCTGCCATATTCATACCTCCTCAACTTCAATAATGGTGATAACACCCATCTGTGGCTCGGTAAAAACCGTCGTTTCTTCCTCCGGCGCAATAACAGATACAACTTTTATCAGATCTTCACTCGAAAAATCCGTTTGACCAAGCTTTTTCAAAAGCAGAAGGGATAACTGATCCATACACATCACCCCGTAATCTCGTGCCAGACTTCCCCCTCGCAGTTGAAGATGAAGACTTTGCCCGTATCTTCTTCAAAGAAAACAGAGCCATTTGGAACATCAGCAACAGGTTTTGTGTCTGTTGAAAGTCCATAAAGCTCCGCTGTCATACTGTTTTTTATTTCCGGCAGAACAACAGCCGGATTTGCATTTGATATCATGTGTTCCTCCATCAAATTCCGTCGGGAATAATGCTGTCGATGAAATGCTCCCGTTTGGGCTGCGCCAGACCGCTGAACTGCCTGTGGCACTCCCACAGATCCAGGAGCAGACCGAACGGCATCGTCCAGACCTCATCCTGCGACAGATGAAGATGGGCGATGCCGTAATATAAAAGCCGGGTGAACAGTTCCTCGTCTGTTACCTGACTTCCGCGTTTTTTGGGTCAGCCTCGCTTTCGACGTTCCGCTTCATGCCTTTGTACAGAACCTCCGTAATGGCGGTTTTGTACCCGGCGAGGTCGGAAGGAACCGTCAGCAGTTCCACCTCCTCGGCGGTGAGCGGGTCTTTCGGGCTGTCCCTGTGTTTGAGATTGTGGATCAGGATGCTCTGATTGGCGAGAAGCGTGATGAGCCACACGATCTCCTCGAGCGCTATCTCGAAGTTCTCGTTCTTCATCAGCTTGTCGCCCAGGTTCTCCAGACCGCCGTAGCGGCCGGCGATTTCCTTCGTCGCCCTAGTGGTGAGGATCAGTTCGTAATCGGTGCTGCCGATGCTGATGACGGCGCTGCGTTCGTTATCCATTATCGTACCTCCTTAAATGCTGCCCGAATTGACCGGATTGGTGGGAACCTGAACAGAACCGCCGCGTCCTGAAGGTTCATACACCGACTCGTACCAGCTGTTGATAACAGATTGGCTCACGCCCTCCGCACCCTCGGTAGCTTCCGCTTTCCAGGGGTGTTTACCCTCGAAATCTGGTTTGTTGCGACGCATAATGGTACCTTCGATGGTCGGCGTGGAGAAGGTGATGGAGTCGCCCTTTGTGGCGAGATTGGTGGCGGGGATACCGAATTTTACGCGATAGAGCCAGAAATAGCGGTACTTGCCGTTGGAGCGTTTCGCCCGGAATCCGACCGCCACAGGCTTGCCGCCGTCCTCGGAAGTGGAGATCACCACGCCGTTCGTGTCGATAGTGGTGCCCGTAAGGTCGGAAGCGACGGCTGCTCCGATATCATCCACTCCAAGGGAAAGGGTGCCGGATTTGAACTCCTTCACGACCTCCGCCGCGCCGTCATCGGCATACAGCGTCGCCTCGTTCAGTTCGACCGTCAGATCGGCGGTCATCGCTTTCGCCAGCACCCGGGGATTGTCATAGGTTTCGTTGCCCAGCTCATCCTCTTCGATGTTGGCGTAGAAAAGTTTGTCAAGACCGATTGTTGCCATTGGTCATTCCTCCGTTTCGTATTCGTAGTAACGGGCAACGTCGACCGTGTAGTGATGGTAGCCCGTATCGGTTTCATATCCGTTGTACATCCTGGCGGTTATCGTGAAATCCTCCCGCAGGAGCAGACGGACGATCCTGTTTTTCAGCGCCGTATAGCTGCCTTTGGTATACAGCGAGAGTCTCACTTCCTGGATATCGACTCCCGGCGCGTTGTCAGCGTGGAGGTCGAAGGTGTCGGAGAGCGGGGTGATAACGATGTAAGACTCCGGCGCCTCATCCGAGAATATCCCGGTTTCGACGGGGACGCCCTTTGTCGCCAGCAGCGAATTCAGATCTTCCAGTATGCTCATTTGCCGACCTCCTCTTCGAGTTTCCGTTTCATCGCTTCGATGGCGGCAGCCTTTGAGGCTGACTTCGCTGGTTTCAGAAACGGCTTCGGCGGCTGACCGTGCCGTCCGTATTCGAGGATGTTGGCGATCTTGGCGTTGCTGTCCCCGTCGCGGCGGGGTTCGGCGAAGCCGACCTTGACGTTGTGGTTGCCGTCCCTGTCCAGCTTGACGGACGAGGTGCCGAGAGAAGCGAGAAGCTGTCCCGTGGAGCGGGATTCCTCCTTCGTGCCTCTGCCGATAACGCCCGCAAGGTTCGAGCGGACTCTTGCCTCAACGACCTCCGCTCCGGCGGTCAGCACACGCTCGGCCATGCCGTCCTCATCCTGCGTGAGATGATCCAGCTTTTCAAGGAACTCGTCCGGCATTTTGATGTCAGCCTTTGCCACTTGTCGCCGCCACCTTTCTCGCCAGGACTTCCGTGTACATACCGCGTCCTTTCACATCCTCCACAGAGAGGATGCTGAACCGCTCTCCGCCGCAGACGATGGTGTGCGCAGTCGAGACCGTGAGGCCCGGAATACAGCGGAAGCGGAAAAGGTCGGTGGCGTCGGAAAACGCTGCGAGGTTCGCCCATCGCACCGAGCCATGACGTCCTTCCCGATAAACGCGGACAGAAGCGAGGACCCGCTCCTCTTTGGAAGCAAAACCCTCGCTGTCTTTCGTTCGACCGATTTCGACAATTTCCGCCATGCAGTTCATCTTTCCAAAGCTCATACCTGCCACCTCCGATCAAGCCGAAGAAGGAGGTTGACCGTGTTCCACACCTGCTGCGCGGCCTGTGGGTTGTCGGCGAAGAAGCCGCCCGTGGAGCCGTCCCTCGACTCGTAGAAGTGCGAGGCAAGCATGATCACGGCCTGCTCCGTGGTGGCGGGCATGGGGCTGTCGGAGTAGGTCCCCTCCGGGACGTGCTGATAGCTCTCCGCGTAGGAAACGGCAGCGGTGATGAAGCCTTGGAGCAGATCATCGTCAGCCGTATGGTCAAGAATCAGGTTCGCCTTGACTTTCTGAAGCAGTTCTTCCATCACCGCAGCCCTTCTTTCAACAGTTGTTTACGATCCGCTGCCTGCCTTCATCTTGAGAAGCTGGATGCCTTCGGACAGGATGACCTTGCCGTCCACGCGCTCGGTGGCGACGTAACCGATCTGACCGTTGGTGGCGTAGAGCTCATTGAGTCTCTGTACCGTTCTTCCGGAACGATCAGCGATCCAATAATTCTTGAAGTCACCAAACGCCACAGTATATGCGTCTGCAGCTGCCTGAGGAACATAAGGGCTCGTATAAAGATCGTAGCCCAGAAGCTTGTCAGGCTCACCTGCCTGAAGAGAAGGCTGCCAGAACAGAAGCCATACAGACGGCAACTCTCTTTGCCGCCGAGGTACCATTAGAAACCATGAAGACTTCATTCGAAGTGTTTGCCGTTTGCCGCAAGATGGTTGAGAGGGGCAAT
>OMDD01000922.1_pt1 | contig 12874 bp, 7 predicted proteins | sample 1674331 | NCBI WGS metagenome assembly OMDD01 (sample SAMEA103958164, study PRJEB25191) | human gut metagenome | biome: human-associated habitat [ENVO:00009003]; feature: intestine environment [ENVO:2100002]; material: feces | place: Germany | collected 2013/2015
AAATCAAAGTACATGAACTCGCAAAAGAATTAGAACTACAGAGTAAGGATATATTGAATTTTTTACAGGAAAAAGGAATTGAGGCAAAGGCAGCACAGAGCTCGTTGGAAGAGGATGCAGCAGCGCTGGTACGTAACAGCTTAGGACAGAAGAAGGCTGCAGCAGCACCCGCTGTGGAAAAAGAAGCTCCGGCAAAGGCTGAAAATACAAAGCCTGTTGAGGAAAAGGCGCAGGAGGAAACAAAATCTCCCGAGGAAACGAAAAAGAAGAAAAAGATTATTTTCGTAAGTAACCCGCAGAATTCCAAGATGCCCGGACAGCGTCAGGGCGGACAGAACGGACAGGGACAGAGAAATGCCGGCGGACAGCGTCCGAACCAGGGACAGAATAACAGATATCAGAAAAACGGCTATCAGAACAATTCTTACAATAACCGTGTGCAGACACAGACTCCCGTACGTCCCATCAAGCCGCTGACCCCGCCTTCACCCACACCCAGTGTGGCAATGGTACCCGGCAATAAGGGACAGCAGCCTGCGAAAAAACCTGTAAATAATACCGCAGCCACGCAGGCTCCCGTAAAAGAACAGGCAGCGCAGAATACCAATACCGCAGCTGCACAAGCAAGACCTGCGGAGAGACCTGCGGAGAGACCGCAGAACAATAACCGCGACAACCGTCAGGGTGGTTACGGTCAGAATAATTACGGACAGAACCGTGATAATCGTGGTCAGAACGATCGTGGTCAGGGCGGTTATAATCGTGATAACAGAGATGGCAATCGTGATAATCGTCAGGGCAGCTACAGTCAGGGCAGCCGACAGGGCGGACAGAACGCAAACAGAGGAGGTATGGGCAATGGCAGACCTCAGGGAGGCGGATTTAACAGACAGGGTCGTCCGGGTATGGAAGGCGGCCAGGGTGATCGCAGGAATAACGGCAACGGTGAGCGCGGTTACGGCAATAACGGCCGCGACCAAAGAGGCAATGGCGGATCGGGTAATCGATTCGGAGATAACAGACAGAATAAGGGCTTCGCTCCGGAACCTGCAGGTAAAGATATTGAGAAGAAGCGCGAAGATGAAAAGAGACGTTTCAGCCAGGAGAAGGACAACAAGCGTTCCAAGAAGGACCATATCTACGAGGACGAGGACGCACTGAAGAACAAGCCCGGACGTTTCATCAAGCCGGAAAAGAAAAAGGAAGAGGTACAGGAAGAGCAGATCAAGGTGATCGTGCTGCCGGAATCCATTACCATCAAAGAACTGGCTGAGAAGATGAAGTTACAGCCCGCAGCCATCATCAAGAAGCTGTTCCTGGAAGGTAAGATTGTAACCGTGAACCAGGAGATCTCCTATGAAGATGCAGAGAACATTGCCATGGAATATGACATTCTCTGTGAAAAAGAGGTCAAGGTAGATGTCATCGAAGAACTGTTGAAGGAAGACGAAGAGGACGAGGCAGATCTGGTGGAGAGACCTCCCGTAATCTGTGTTATGGGTCACGTTGACCATGGTAAGACTTCCCTGTTAGACGCTATCCGTAAGACCAACGTAACCGATCGTGAGGCAGGTGGTATCACCCAGCACATCGGTGCTTATACTGTAAATGTGGGAGACCGTAAGATCACCTTCTTAGATACTCCCGGACACGAAGCATTTACCGCCATGCGTATGCGTGGTGCCAATGCGACCGATATCGCTATCCTGGTAGTAGCAGCGGACGACGGCGTAATGCCCCAGACCGTAGAGGCGATCAACCATGCAAAGGCAGCGGGTGTGGAGATCATCGTAGCAGTGAACAAGATCGATAAGCCCTCTGCAAACATTGACCGTGTAAAGCAGGAGCTGGCAGAGTATGAGCTGATCCCCGAGGATTGGGGCGGAAGCACCGTATTTGCACCTGTATCCGCAAAAAGCGGCGAGGGTATTGACCAGCTGCTTGACATGATCCTGCTGACCGCAGACATCATGGAGCTGAAGGCGAACCCCAAGAGAAAGGCAAGAGGTCTGGTCATCGAGGCAGAGCTGGATAAGGGACGCGGTCCTGTGGCTACCGTACTGGTACAGAAGGGTACCCTGCATGTGGGAGACTTTATCTCTGCAGGTGTGGCTCATGGTAAGGTAAGAGCCATGATCGATGACAAGGGACGCAGAGTCAAGGAAGCAGGACCTTCTACTCCTGTAGAGATCCTGGGTCTGTCCGATGTTCCCAGTGCCGGTGAAGTATTCCTGGCACATGATAATGATAAGACAGCAAAAGCTTATGCAGAGACCTACCTGGCACAGAATAAGGAAAAGATGCTGGAAGAGACCAAGGGCAGAATGTCTCTGGATGATCTGTTCAGCCAGATCCAGGAGGGTAATCTGAAGGAACTGAACCTGATCGTCAAGGCTGATGTACAGGGTAGCGTAGAAGCAGTAAAGCAGTCCCTGATGAAGCTGTCCAATGAAGAAGTAGTAGTAAAATGTATCCACGGCGGCGTAGGTGCCATCAATGAGTCCGACGTATCTCTGGCAAGTGCGTCCAATGCGATCATCATCGGATTCAATGTCCGTCCCGATGCGACTGCCAAGGCAACCGCAGAGAGAGAGGGCGTGGATGTACGTCTGTACAAGGTCATCTACCAGGCCATCGAAGATATCGAAGCTGCCATGAAGGGTATGCTGGATCCTGTCTATGAGGAGAAGGTGATCGGTCATGCAGAGGTTCGTCAGATCTTCAAGGCATCCGCGATCGGTAACATTGCCGGTTCCTATGTCTTAGACGGTGTCTTCCAGAGAGGCTGTAAAGTTCGTATCACCCGTGAGGGCGAGCAGATCTTCGAGGGCAACCTGGCTTCCCTGAAGAGATTCAAGGATGATGTGAAGGAAGTTAAGGCAGGATATGAGTGTGGTCTCGTATTCGAAGGCTTTGACAAGATGCAGGAACTGGATATCGTAGAAGCCTACATCATGGTGGAGGTACCACGGTAGGGAGTTATTTTAAGAAGGAATAAGAATGAGAAAGAATAGTGTGAAAAATACCCGTGTGAACGGGGAAGTGCAGCGCGTTCTGGCAGAGATCATCCGGGGCGGTCTTAAGGACCCCCGGATCAGTCCCTGGACCAGTGTGGTCGCTGTGGAAGTGGCACCGGATTTAAAAAGCTGTAAGGCATGGATCAGTGTGCTGGGAGACGAGGAAGTCAGAAAGTCTACCCTGCAGGGCTTAAAGAGCGCCGAGGGCTTTATCCGCAGAGAACTGGCGCGTACCATCAATCTGCGCAACACTCCGGATATCACTTTTGTGATGGACCAGTCCATCGAGTATGGTGTCAACATGTCCCACAAGATCGATGAAGTCATTGCAGCGGACGAGGCACAGAAGCCGGAAAATGAAGTTGTGGAAGATACGGAAGAGACAGAGGAAGGTGACGAATAATGGATTTGCGTGAAGAATGTCGTGGCGCAAAAAAGATCGGCATCAGCGGACATATTCGTCCCGACGGAGACTGCGTGGGTGTCTGTCTGTCCTTACAGATGTACCTGCGTAAGCTCCTTCCCGAAGCAGAAGTTACCGTATATTTACAGAAGCCTTCCGAAGAGTTTTCCTATCTGAAGGGATACGATGAGATCCAGACCGAATGTCCGGAGCAGGATCCTTTTGATGTATATTTTGCGCTTGACTGCAGCCCAGACAGACTGGGAGACGCGGAGAAATATTTCCAGAATGCGAAAAAGAAGATCAACATCGATCATCATATCAGCAATTCCGGCTGCGGTGATGTAAATCTCGTCCGGCCCGAGGTGGGCAGTGCCTGTGAGGTGCTGTATCACATCATGGATGCCGAACTCATTGACAGAGATATTGCGGAAGCATTGTACACCGGCATCATTCACGATACCGGCGTATTCCAGTATTCCAATACGACACCGGAGACATTGCAGGCAGCAGCATTTCTGATCTCTTTTGGATTTAATTTTTCTAAAATCATTGAGGAGAGCTTTTATCAGAAGACGTATCTGCAGTCGCAGATCATGGGCAGAGCCCTGATGGAGAGCATACGCTTCATGGACGGCCGCTGCATCGTGAGCATGGTGGACCGTAAGACCATGGATTTCTACAATGCAGTACCGGGAGATCTGGACGGCATAGTGAACCAGCTGCGCAATATTAAGGGAATCGACTGTGCGATCTTCATGTATGAGACCGGTGTACTGGAGTACAAGGTCAGCATGCGTTCCAATGAGAAGGTTGATGTGGCGAAGGTGGCATCCTTCTTTGGAGGCGGCGGACACGTACGTGCCGCAGGCTGCACCATGGAGGGGACTTTTCATGACTGTATCAATAATTTGTCACTGCACATCGATAAGCAATTGCGGGGAGAACAGGATTAATGGACGGCATTATCAATGTATACAAGGAAGCAGGTTTTACCTCTCATGATGTGGTAGCCAAGCTTCGCGGGATCTGCCGGCAGAAAAAGATAGGGCACACAGGTACACTGGATCCACAGGCTACCGGTGTGCTCCCTGTATGTCTGGGGAGTGCTACCAGAGCATGCGAAATGCTGACGGACAGGACCAAGGAATATGTGGCAGAACTTTTACTGGGTCAGATCACAGATACCCAGGATACCACGGGAACCGTTTTGGAAGAACGGGAAGTAGCGGTGGATGAGGCACAGGTACGTGAAGTGATCGGAAGCTTTGTCGGCGGTTATGACCAGATCCCGCCTATGTATTCCGCACTGAAGGTCAACGGAAAAAAGCTCTATGAGCTTGCCAGGGCAGGTAAAGAAGTGGAACGGCAGGCAAGACACGTGGATCTGCCAGCGATCGAGATCCTGGAAATAAGACTTCCGGTGGTGAAGTTCCGTGTGGAATGCTCCAAGGGAACCTACATCCGCAGTCTCTGTGCTGATATCGGCGGGAAGCTTGGCTGCGGTGGTACCATGCAGAGCCTCGTCCGCACCAGGGTCGGAGAATTCCGGCTCGCGGATGCCCTGACACTTACACAGCTGCAGGCACTCCGGGATACAGACAGATTAGAGGAGGCACTGCTTCCCACGGACCGCATTTTTGCGGATTTTAATGCAGTACATGTAGAGGAAAAATGGCGGAAATTGATCGATAACGGGAATGCTTTTTATCCGGGACAGACCATGGAGCAGACTACTTATCCTGCGGGAGAGTGGGTGCGTGTCTACAGAGAGGATGACAGCTTTGTGGGCATTTATGCGTATGACGGGGTAAAAGAATGGTACAAGCCCATGAAAATCTTCCCAAGTAACACAGAAAGCAGGAAATAGACTTGGAAATCATTGCAGGAACAACAGACTTTTATCTGGAAAAAGATACAGCGGTAGCTATCGGCAAATTTGACGGTGTGCATTTGGGGCACAGAAGACTTTTAGAGGAAATCCTGAATAAGAAAAAGAACGGACTGGCAGCCTGTGTTTTCACTTTTGATCCCACACCGGCGGTGCTGTTCGGACTGTCGGATGGAAAAGAACTGACGACAAGAGAAGAAAAAAGGCGTCTCTTCGAACATCTGGGTATCGACATCCTGATCGAGTTCCCGCTGACAAAAGAGACTGCAGCCACAGAACCGGAGCGTTTCGTGACAGAGATTCTGGCGAAGCAGATGAATACCCGTTTTGTGGCAGCAGGTGAAGATCTGTCTTTTGGGAAAAATGGAGCAGGCAATGCAGAACTTTTAGAGAAAATGGCTCCGCATTTAGGGTTTTGTGTCCGGACCATAGAGAAGATCGAAGTGGATGGCATCGAGGTCAGCTCTACTTACATCCGCAAGCTGGTGGAAGAGGGCCGGATGGAAGAAGCGGAAAAGATGCTGGGGATGCCCTATACTCTCGTGGGATGCGTGGAACATGGCAATCATATCGGGCATACTCTGGGCTTTCCCACAGTAAATCTTCTGCCGCCCGCAGGTAAGCTCCTGCCGCCCAACGGTGTCTATTATGCGGTAGTCCGTTATAATGGGAAGGTCTACAAAGCCATCAGCAATGTAGGGACCAAGCCGACGGTTTCTTCCGAAAAAGTGATGGGAGTGGAATCTTATCTATATGATTTCGCCAAGGATATTTACGGTCAGGAGATTGAAGTGGCACTGAAAAGCTTCCGGCGTCCGGAACGCAGATTCGGATCCTTGGAAGAGCTTAAGAAACAGCTGGACCGGGATATTGCGGATGGGCGAAACGCGTAAATTGAGTAAAAAAATGTAAAGAAACGTAAAAGAAAAGTAAAATATCCATTGCAAGTTTTTATTCTATCTCGTAAAATATATTTTGGATTGTTTATAGTTAGATTAAATTTGAAAATAATTATTTTGGTTTTTCGTAAGAGAATCAAGAGAGATTGAGGGATTAAAAATGAGCTTTGGAACAATATTGACAATGGCTGGAGGTCTGGGACTGTTTTTATTCGGAATGGAACTGATGAGTGATTCCATTGAGAAGGTAGCAGGTGCCAGACTTCGTCGTATTCTGGAGATTTTCACCACGAACCGTTTCATGGGTATGATCGTAGGTATTATTTTCACCGGTATCATCCAGTCTTCCTCGGCATGTACGGTTATGGTCGTCAGCTTTGTTAACTCCGGTCTGATGAATCTGTATCAGGCAGCGGGAGTCATCCTCGGTGCCAATATCGGTACTACCATCACCTCACAGCTGGTATCATTTAATCTGTCCAAGATAGCACCGTTAATTCTGTTAGTCGGTGTGGTCGTGATGATGTTTACGAAGAAAGAAAAAGTCCGTAAAGTAGCGGAAGTAGTTGTAGGCTTCGGTATTCTGTTCGTGGGACTGAGCACCATGTCCCAGGCAATGGCCAACATGAAAAATGAGCCGCAGGTAGTAAATCTGCTGATGTCTCTGAAGAATCCGTTCTTAGCCACCTTGATGGGATTTGCCCTGACTGCGATTATTCAGAGCTCATCCGTAACGGTCAGTATCGTACTGTTGCTCGCCAATCAGGATCTGCTGCCGTTACCGATCACACTTTACATTATCTTAGGATGTAATATCGGTGCCTGTGCTACCGCAATGTTAGCTTCTATGACCGGTAAAAAGGATGCGAAGAGAGCTGCACTGATCCATCTGCTGTTCAATATCATTGGTACGGTTATTATCTACATTGCTCTGTTCGTGGCAGGCGATCAGATCGTGGAACTGATCAAGTCTATCTCCGCGGACAACGGCCGGTTCGTGGCAAATGCGCATACGCTGATCAAGATCGCACAGGTAATTATGCTGTTCCCGTTCACCGGCTGGCTGGTAAAGATGACCTACCTGATCGTACCCGGCGAAGATCAGAAGGTTGGTTACAGAGAGAGCTATCAGTTAAAATACATCGGCGACAAAGTGGTGTTCAACCCCGCTACCGCAGTGGTAGAGGTTGTCAAGGAGCTGGAGCGTATGGCTTCTCTGGCGGAGGAGAACTTAAACCGTGCCATGAATGCCCTGATCACATTGGATGAAGAAGACATTGAGGAAGTCTACGAGGTAGAGAAAAATATCAACTTCCTGAACCATGCCATTACGGATTATCTGGTGAAGATCAACCAGACGACACTGCCCATCGAAGACCTGAACAGTCTGGGTGCTCTGTTCCATGTGGTGAATGATATCGAGCGTATCGGTGACCATGCGGAGAATGTAGCGGATGCCGCAAGACAGCGTAAGGAAGAAGGAGTATCCATCAGCAAGGAAGCCCAGAAGGAACTGGGAGACATGCTGGAGATGGTCAATAAGATCATCCGTTATGCCGTAGAAATGTTTGCCAAGAGTGATGAGACCCATATGCAGGAGATCATCACTTTAGAGGATCAGGTAGATGAAAAGGAACGCGAACTGCAGAAGAAGCATGTAGAGCGTCTTACCAAGGGAGAATGTTCTCCCGAAGCCGGTATGATCTTCTCTGATATTGTATCCGGTCTGGAGAGAGTTGCAGACCATGCGACCAACATTGCATTTGCCATTACTACCGAAGATGAAATGGACGAAGGCAAGACCAATTAAAAACAAGAATGAGCTGTAAGATGAGAACCATGCAAAGTATAATGCTTTGCGTGGCTTTCTTTTTTCGACACTTAAGACGATACGATTGACAAAGCAGAGAAAACAGTAGTATTTTGTAACAGAAATACTATCGGAAGTTATGAGGATACAAATACATGAAGATCTATTTGGTAAGACACGGTGAGACGGACTGGAATGAGGCAGGACTTTTGCAGGGGCAGACGGATATTGCGCTTAATGCCCAGGGATTGGAGCAGGCCCACGATGCGGCGGAGCGGTTAAAGGAGGTTCCGTTTGAAATTGCATTTTGTTCACCATTGATCCGGGCGAAGCGCACGGCAGAGATCATCATAGGCGACCGGAAGATCACCCTTACCACAGACGAAAGACTCAGAGAACTGAATTTCGGACCCTGGGAAGGCGTGGATATCCGGACCATCAAGGATGCTGCCAGCCAGCCTTTTACCAACCCTGGCAGCTACATTCCCCCCGCGGGAGCGGAAAGTTTTGCACAACTGTATAAAAGAAGCGGCGAATTCGTAGATCAGGTATTGCTGCCATTAGAAGGTACATATGAGACTGTGCTGGTGGTGGCTCACGGAGGAGTGAACCGCAGCATATTGAATCCGGTCCTGAATATTCCCGTCGATGATTTCTGGCGGGTGCATATGGGCAACTGTGCTACTGCGATTCTCGACTGTACAGATGGAAAACTGTCCATGCTGGAATATACGGATAGCAAGAGTGCCAATGCGAAGAGCAAGCTGCTGTGAAGGGTTTGCTGAAATTTTAGGCGTGTTGGCTTGACAGACAGAGATTTTTTCCCTATAATACGCACTGGAACAAAGTAAATCTCGATTACAAAACCCGTAAGGGCAGTGGATTTTTCAAGATTTTGATCTTATTTTCGCCACACAGCAGAAATGTTGTGTGGCGTTTGTTGTATAAGGAGCAGAAAATGAACCAGACTTATATGAAAGAAAAGAAAATATTTCCCCTTGTGATGTCCATGGCACTTCCCATGATGCTTTCCATGGCATTCAATTCCCTCTATAACATTGTGGACAGCTATTTCGTGGCGAAACTCAGTGAGGATGCCATGACAGCACTTTCCCTGGTCTATCCGGCACAGAACCTGCTGACTGCTGTGGCGGTGGGCTTCGGCGTGGGTGTTAATGCCATGATTTCCTTCTATCTGGGAGCACAAAATCAGGGAAAAGCGGATAAGACGGCAACCCAGGGCATGGTGCTGGGCGTATTGCACGGTGTGCTGCTCATGGTCCTGTTCCTCTGCGGAATGAACTTATTTTTGGGAATGTTTACGAAGAGTGATACGGTGCGGGCACTGGGCATGGAATATTCCAATGTCGTGTTCCTGTTTTCTGCCATTGTGACCGGAGGCATCACACTGGAGAAAATATTCCAGGCGGTAGGCCGGATGCGGGCTACCATGGTCAGCATGATCGCCGGATTTGTAACGAATATTGTACTGGATCCGCTGTTGATCTTCGGCATCGGACCTTTTCCACGGATGGAGATCGCCGGAGCGGCGCTTGCCACCGGCATCGGACAGGTGATCACATTACTGGTATATCTCATCTATTATGTGGCGGATCCTCTGCCGGTGAAGCTTCATAAAAAATATCTGCGCCCGGAAGGGGAGATCTGCGGCAAGACTTATGGTATCGGTATCCCGGCGACCCTGAATATGGCCCTGCCTTCTCTGTTGATCTCCGCGTTGAACAGCATTCTGGCAGCATATTCCCAGGGGTATGTGCTGGTGCTGGGTGTTTATTATAAGTTACAGACCTTTATTTACCTGCCTTCCAACGGTATCATTCAGGGCATCCGCCCCTTGATCGGCTACAATTATGGTGCAGGAGAGAGAAAGCGTGTGGAGCAGATCTACCGTCTGACATTGGAACTGACGGCCGGGATCATGGCTGCCGGTACGGCACTGTGCTGGCTGATCCCCGGAGAGCTGATCGGACTGTTTACTGAGAATCCGGAGACCATCACCATCGGTATCGCGGCACTGCATATCATCAGCCTGGGCTTTATTCTGTCCGCTGTGTCGGTGACCAGCTCCGGAGCCCTGGAGGCACTGGGACGGGGGATGGCTTCCCTGGTGATCTCCGTGATGCGGTATGTGGCGGTGATCATCCCTGCGGCATTTGTCTTAAGCCACCTCATCGGTGTCACCGGTGTATGGTGGGCGTTTGTCTGCACGGAGAGCGTGACCGCAATGGTGGCGTATGTGCTGTACCGGAAGGTGTGGAAGAGGGCGTAAAGCGGCCGTTCACCCCGCGCCATTCGCGCTTGCGGCCGTTCACCCCGCGCCATTCGCAAAAACGCCTCTTCGAGGCTTTTCGCTGCTTCGCAGCTGCTTTTGCTCATGAGATGGCGCTCCCCTCGTCGATTTGCACAGAGCCGGCTCCTTACGCGAGCGTAAAGCCGTCTCCGCACAAATCGACGGGTGAACTGATGTATACACAATATCTTGTATCCTGAGATTGACTTCCCCCACAAAGTGTTGTAGAATAGACTGTAATAGGTTTTATGGGCACAAGCCATGGGGACATGAGATTAAGGGGGTACATAAGATGTTTCAGGTGATCAAACGAGATGGTTCCAAAGCAGACTTTACACTGACGAAGATCAATGATGCCATTATGAAGGCTTTTACTGCGACGCAGATGAGCTACAATAATGACATTATTGATCTTCTTGCGTTACGGGTGACCGCAGATTTCCAGAAAAAGGTGGAAAATGATGAGATCCATGTAGAAGATATCCAGGACAGTGTGGAGCGTGTACTGGGACAGGCCGGCTATGAGGAAGTGGCGAAGGCGTATATTCTGTATCGCAAGCAGCGCGAGAAGATGCGTACCATGAAGTCCACGATCCTGGATTATAAGGATGTGGTCAACAGCTATGTCAAAGTCGAGGACTGGCGAGTGAAGGAGAACTCCACAGTAACTTATTCCGTAGGAGGACTGATCTTAAGCAATTCCGGTGCGGTAACGGCAAACTACTGGCTGTCCGAAATCTACGACGAAGAGATCGCCGAGGCACACCGCAATGCGGATATCCATATCCATGATCTGTCCATGCTGACCGGTTACTGCGCGGGATGGTCCTTAAAGCAGCTGATCAAGGAAGGACTGGGCGGCATCACCGGCAAGATCACTTCTGCACCGGCGAGACACTTATCCGTACTGTGTAATCAGATGGTGAACTTTTTGGGGATCATGCAGAACGAATGGGCGGGAGCACAGGCTTTTTCCTCCTTTGATACCTATCTTGCCCCCTTTGTGAAAGTAGATCATTTAAGCTATCCTGAAGTGAAAAAATGCATCGAAGCATTTATCTACGGTGTGAATACGCCCAGCCGCTGGGGTACCCAGGCTCCTTTTTCCAATATTACACTGGACTGGACGGTGCCCGATGACCTGGCAGAACTGCCGGCACTGGTAGGCGGCGTGGAGATGGATTTCAAATACAAGGATTGTAAAAAGGAAATGGATATGGTCAACAAGGCATTCATCGAGACCATGATCGAGGGCGACTCCAACGGCCGCGGTTTCCAGTATCCGATTCCGACGTATTCCATCACGAAGGATTTTGACTGGTCCGACACCGAGAACAACAGACTGTTATTCGAGATGACCGCAAAATACGGTACACCGTATTTTTCCAATTATATCAATTCCGACATGCAGCCCAGCGATGTCCGCAGTATGTGCTGCAGACTGCGTCTGGATCTGCGGGAACTGCGTAAGAAGACCGGAGGCTTCTTCGGTTCCGGCGAGAGCACCGGAAGCGTGGGTGTTGTCACAATCAATATGCCCAGGATCGCATATCTGTCTGCCAATAAGGACGAATTTTACGCAAGACTGAACCACATGATGGATATTGCGGCGAGATCCCTGAAGATCAAGCGCGGTGTCATTACAAAGCTGTTAAATGAGGGACTGTATCCTTATACTAAGCGGTATCTGGGCACCTTTGAGAATCATTTTTCCACCATTGGTCTGATCGGCATGAACGAGGTGGGCTTAAATGCCAACTGGCTGAGAGCGGATATGAGCGATCCGAGAACTCAGGAGTTTACCAAGGAAGTACTGAATCATATGAGAGAGCGCCTCTCAGATTATCAGGAGCAGTACGGAGACCTCTACAATCTGGAGGCGACTCCTGCGGAGAGCACCACTTACCGTCTGGCCAAGCACGACAGAAAGCGCTGGCCCGGTATCAAGACGGCAGGAAAGCCCGGAGATACTCCTTACTATACGAACTCTTCCCATCTGCCGGTGGACTATACTGTGGATATTTTCGATGCACTGGATATTCAGGATGAATTGCAGACCCTGTATACTTCAGGCACGGTGTTCCATGCGTTCCTGGGAGAGAAGCTTCCCGACTGGAAAGCAGCGGCTTCCCTGGTGCGGACGATCGCTTCCAATTACAAACTGCCATATTATACGCTGTCGCCGACCTATTCCATCTGTAAGGAACACGGTTATCTGGCTGGAGAGGTGAAGGTATGTCCTCATTGTGGGGCGAAGACCGAGGTGTACAGCCGAATCACCGGTTACTATCGTCCGGTGCAGAACTGGAATGATGGTAAGTTACAGGAATATGCCAACAGAACGGAGTATGACATTGACCATTCTTCCTTAAAGCGTCCCACCAGAAGTGTGGTAACGCTGTCCAATTTTGCGGAGGACGTGGAAGTGAAGGTGGAGCAGCCGCAGGATATCAAGTATCTGTTCACGACCAAGACCTGCCCGAACTGCAAGCTGGTGAAGGAATATCTGAAAAATGTGCCCTACGTGACCATCGATGCGGAGG
>OMDD01000929.1_pt1 | contig 12837 bp, 9 predicted proteins | sample 1674331 | NCBI WGS metagenome assembly OMDD01 (sample SAMEA103958164, study PRJEB25191) | human gut metagenome | biome: human-associated habitat [ENVO:00009003]; feature: intestine environment [ENVO:2100002]; material: feces | place: Germany | collected 2013/2015
CCGCATATTAGTACATATATCTCAGGTTAGTGGCGTTTTTTTGAAGAGTCAATGTCAGTGCAGTTGTAATGATATACTCACGAAAATATTAATGCCTTGTCGGTACGGAAAATGTTTTCGGCGGTGTTTGCGATATATTTCACTGTGTTGCTTTAATAAGAACCGGTTTATTCTTCGGTTTTTGTGAATCTGAACGATTTCATATCGAACTGTGTGCCGGGCAGGAATACGAATGCAATGTTGTTCTTGCCTGCGATATGCTCGATGTCAAACGTTACCGGCGTGTACTCGTCTGCGTGGGGGAATTCGAGCAGACGGGTGGTCTGGCTGCCGTTCTCATCGTTTACTCTGAGCTGTATTGTACAGTTATCGAGCGGTGTTCTGCCTGTAACGGTTATCTTATCCGTACCGCCTGCGAAATCGAGGCCGTTGAATTCGATAACAACGTTGTTGCCTATCTCCTCAACGCACGAGCCGTTTACCTTGTAATCATCGCCGTACAGATTATCGTTGTCTGCCGCAGAGTTTTCCGCATAGGTACGGTCGTACTTTTCAAACTCAAAGCCGCCGAATATGCAGGAATTATTGATAACAAAGCTGATGTCGTGCGTTCCGCTTATTCTGCACGGCAAGTCGAAGGTCTGTGGGTATGCTCTGTCCCATCCGCCGTTATTCTTTATTGCAAATGTGCCGATATATCTGCCGCCGTTGTCGGCATCGCCGAGATACAGCTCTACGGGATAATCTTCACCGCCGCCGCTGTTTCCGACGCTTATCGTAATCTTCTTGGTTCCGCCGCCGAAATCAACGGAGCTGAAGCCGACGGTCGTTCTTCCGTTAAAGCCGCCGAGCGAACCTCTGTCTATCGTGATAACGGGAACATTCGAGAAATCGCAAAGGCAGGCGGCAATAAAGATATAAGGATTCTTTTCTGCTTTTCCGAGTCCTTCTGCCGTATATTCAAGCTCGGAGATAATCTTCGGAATGTCGGTACCGTTCTTTGAATATGCTCTCAGGCGGAATTTACCGTCACCGAAGGCTTTCAGTGTTGCCGTATTTCCGTCAAACGAAACCACCTTGGCAAAGCTTATCTCAACTCCGTTATCGGTACAGCATTTGAACTCTATGTCACGGAAGGTTGCGTTTTCGGGGAATATCTTTACCGAAATTTCGGCAGTATCACGTTCTTTTGTCAGTGTACGAGGATCACTGTCGAAAAGGTCGATTTTTCTTACGGGAATTTCATTTGTGTAGAGCGTGGTTACTGCAGGGAATGCGTTTTCTGTAACAACGCTTACTCCCTGCGGCTCTGTTTCGGGAGCTACTGCTTTTATAGTTATCGTTTTAGGCTTCAAGCCCTCGCTTTCGGCGGTTATAACTATGTCGCCCGTTTCAAAGGTGGATTCGATTATCGCAAGGAGCTTTCCGGAGAACAGCTTTCTATGATTGCCCTTATAGCTGTCATAGTCGGTGCTGTCGCCGTTATCAAGTCCTACAAGTCTGCCTGCGCCCTTTACGGTGAACTTTATTCTGTTTACCGCATTCTGAACTTCCTGTCCCATTATATCGTCAACGGTTACGGTAATAAACGCAAGCGATCTTCCGTCAGCCGCTATTTCGCTCACATCGGGGCTCATATTTACTTTGTAGGGGTCGAGAGAGGTGAAAAGGACCTCCTCCTTTTCGTAATCGTCAATATCGCAATCGGGGCTGAGATAACCTCTTACCGCAAGCGGCTTGTCCTTATGAAACGGCACTGTGAAGCGGGCGCAGAGCTTGTCTTCCGTGAGGTGATCTATCACCTTTCCGTCATACATCTCTCCGCAGTAATGAAGTCTGATAAACGGAAGATCCGAATAAACAAGCACGTCTATAAGCTGACCCTCGTTGAAATCCCAACAGCAAGGAGAAACGTGAATGAAGGACTTTTCTTCGGCTATATCCCATACCGATTTATAGAACCAGAACGAGTCTTTTTCAAAGCCTGCGGTATCTATGATGCCGAAGTATGAATTCTTGGTATTGTAGGGGGTAGGCTCTCCGATATAGTCAAATCCTGTCCATACGAACTGTCCCATTGAATATTCTGCGGCGGCATCCATAGCGAAGGATCTGAGCGGAGATGCTCCCCAGTTTACAACGCTGTTTCCGAGATCGGAGCATTGCAGATCGTCATATACCAGTAAGCTTGTATCATAGGGGAAGTGGTATATGCCTCTTGAGCGTACCGTCGAGGCGGTTTCACTGCCGTAAATGACCCAATCGGGATGCTTTTCGTGATGCTCGTCATACAGCTTTTCCGTATAGTTATAGCCTGCAATCTTCAGATAATCAGCTACATTCTGTGCATTTTCCCACTGCATATAGTTTGAGGCTATCGTGGGCGGGGCATTGTGCATAGGGTCGTTCTTTTCGACCTCCTCGCAAAGCATCTTCGCAACCTCAAGTCCTCTGGGGCTTTTATGCGTATCGTATATTTCGTTGCCTATGCTCCACATTATAACCGAAGGGTGATTACGGTCACGTTTTATCCACGCTTCAACATCCTTCTTATACCAGTCGGGGAAGAAACGGTGGTAATCGTTCTCGTTCTTGGCAAGCTCCCACATATCGAATATTTCGCTGTCAACGAGGAAGCCCATTTTGTCACAAAGCTCCATAAGCTCTCTTGACGGAGGGTTATGGCTGGTGCGGATAGCGTTTACGCCCATATTCTTCAGCTTTTCAAGCTGTCGGCGGGTAGCATCGTAATTTACCGCAGCGCCGAGTGCGCCTAAATCATGGTGCATACAAACACCGTTCAGCTTGAGGTGCATACCGTTTAACAAAAAGCCCTCGTTTGCGCTGAATTTTGTGGTTCTGAAGCCGAATTTTTCAACGGTATCATCAAGCCTGTTTCCGTTATCGTCATAAAGTATCACGGACAGGGTATATAAATTGGGTGTGATTATATCCCATAATTTAGGAGCATCCATATAGAACACCAGCTTATCGTTCTTGCCGCAAAGTCTGCGTTCGCAAACGTAAACCTCTCTGTTTTCGGGATCTCTTAATGTATATGAAATCAAGCCGCAGACCGTGTCGGAAAGGCTTATCTGTACAGTAGTCTTCCATTTGCCGTGTTCTCTGCGGTCTGTGTCACTGCACTTTGCGCTGATATAGACACCGTTTTCAACGATGTGACGGCGAGAGGTTTTTCTGAGCCACACGTTTCTGTATATTCCGGCTCCGCTGTACCAACGGGTATTCGGGGATTTATGGTTTACTCTGACTAAAATGCGGTTTTCACCGTTTTTCAGAGCATCGGTTATATCAAAGCTGAAGGTTGTATAGCCGTACTTCCACTTGCCGACTTCCTTATCGTTTACATATACGGTAGTATCCATATATACACCGTCAAAGATCAGGATATAGCAATCGTCTTCTCCGAGAGCGTCTACGGTGAAATACTTCTCGTACCAGCCACAGCCGGACTTGTAGAGATTTGCCGTATCGCCTATAAGCCAGTCGTGCGGTATCTCAACATTATACCAATGTGCGTTTTCAAGCGTCTTTCCGTCGCTGTCCGGTTCTGTGAGAGTGAATCTCCAGTTATCGTTGAATAAAATTCTGCGTTTTTTCATATCTGTGTTTCCTTTCGGCTTAAAAGCTGAATATGAATTGTTAGTCTTATTGTAACAGTTTGAACAGTGAAAATCAAGCGGTAAACGGTTTATACGCAAAAAGATTTTGCCCCCTCGGTTGTCCGAGGGGGCATAATATATAAGAGAGGAGAATTTGCTGCTATGCAGCGATGTGTTGATGTTATATGATGATGTTAATGCGTTGCAAAATGCTGCGGAATGTTACGGAAAAATTAGTGTGATAAAGCAAGGCGGAAGATATATGCGGTAGTATGATTTTTCTGTGCGTTGCTATAACTGAAATGCGTTGTTTCAAAGCGTTGCGAAATTGTTAGGAAAGTAAGGAAAATTGCAATAAAAGCGTTTAATCCACTCTTACAGCCTTTAAGAAGTTGTCGGTATAATATACCGACTTCATGCTTGCGGTGCGGACTTTCTGTCCCGGATACGGACTGAACACTATCGTGTCATCTCCGGTATATATACCGCCAAAGAACGAGTCGCCGTCCTTTATGAAAACTATATCGCCCTTTTCAAGCTTTTCAAGAGCTATTTCAGTTCCCATTTCTTTCTGTGCGGTAAGTCCTCTGGGACAATCGACACCGTTTGATGTCAGCGCATAGTAGATAAGTCCCGAATTATCAAAACCTGTTTCTGCGCTGTATCCGCCCTCAGTGAATGGTTTACCGAGCATATCATAAGCCGACTTTGCTATTGCATCACCTTTTTCTGAGGGAGCGGGCGGCTCGGTGCTGTCTGACGACGTATTATCGGAAGAGTTGTCCTCGCTTGATGTGTTGTCGGAGGAGTTATCCTCGCTCGATGTGTTGTCGGAAGAGTTATCCTCGCTCGATGTGTTGTCGGAAGAGTTGTCTTCGCTTGACGTATCATCAGAGGAGTTATCCTCACTCGATGTGTTGTCGGAAGAGCTGTCAGAGCTTTCCGCTACGGAACTCTGAGTGCTGTTCTGCGGATCATTTCCGCTTTCATAGGACGGAGAATTGTTTCCGGAACAAGCGGTAAGTGAAGCCAAAGCCAAAACTGTAAACATTGCCAAGATTAACGATAGTTTCTTTTTCATAATATCACGACCTTTGCTTTATCGTTTTATATTGTTCTCTGTCCTTGATTTAAGTATATCACAAAAAAAGCAAAAAGCAATTAAAATTCGGTTACAATATGGTAACAATTTGGTTACAAATGGTTACAAAACGGTTACAACGGTTACAAAAAGGTGACAAAATCGATTCTTTTCGCAGTTATTCCCCAAAATATACAAAAACACCGTCTGCAAAGCAGACGGCATTCCTGTAGTTTTATATGAAGGACAATGTCATAATCGGTTTTAAGCAACTCTTACAGCACGGCTGAAGCAGTTTTGCCAATAAGAGCTGTTAAGGTCGGCAAACTTTACCTTTTCACCCGGATAAGGGCTGTAAATAAGCTGGCCGTTGCCTGTATATATTCCGGCGAAGTCAATCATCTCGCCTGTTTCTGAATCTTTATCGGTAAAGAAAAGGATGTCGCCCGGCTCAATCTCGCTGAGCGGTACGGTTGTGCCCATTTCTTTCTGTGCGGCTGTTCCTCTCGGACAATTGATAAAGCCGTTTTCACGAAGGACATAGTATATAAGTCCCGAATTATCGAAGCCCTGCTCAGGCGTTGCCATACCGCTGACATAATCGACTCCGACAAGAGCCTCGGCGGTTGACACTATCTGAGTGCGAAGGTCATTTATTGTACTGCTGTTATCAGAGCTTTCCGGGAGCGATATTATATCCGATACCGTTGTCTGCTGTGACGAAGGTTCTGAGTCGGTACTCTGCGGTGTTGTTGATGTTATGTCTGGTGTTGAATTGTCCGATGATGTGTTATCCGAGCCGCATCCGCTTAAAGCCGGCACCAAAGCTAAAGCAAGCGCCGCAATAAACAAAGTGACTGCGTATCTTTTCATTTTTACCCTCCGTGCGACAGTAGAGTAACGCTGTACTGCTGTCGTCTGAGATGTACTGTTGTTTCTTTGTACACAATATAGTATATCCCAAAAAGCACAAAAAGTCAAGTGAATATTTTCCATTTTATGCTGATAAACAGGGGGATATGGTGTAGCTTTGCTGAAAGTTTATGTTGATATTGTGAAAAGAAGAACGAGCCTCCTGTGTGGGAGGCTCGCAAAGAAATTACTTATTCTTTTTCTTCTTGCTGATGATGAATGTAATAACACCGACTGCAACTAAAACTACCAGTGCGACAACGCAGATAATGATTGCTGTCATATCAAAAGTCACGCCTGTGTTTGTGTTGCCGCTGCTTGCTCCGACTACTGTGCTTGCGCCGATTTCTTCGGCAAAGCAGGTAATACCCAGTAATATCGACATTGCTGCGGCTGTAACCGCAGAGGTTAATTTCTTCATAATAAGTATCATTCCTTTCTTCTTTTTGTAAAGACTACTATACTACATTTCTTCCGAAAAAGCAAGCGGAAAATTATACAAATTTTTTCAGCCTTCGGCTAAGTTTATTCTGTAGGTGCGGCGGGTGCTGTTGTCGCCTTGGCGCCGTTTATGATGCTCTTGATTATTTCGGGCTGGGTTACTGTGCACTCTGTGCGGTCGAATAAGCCGAAGCCGTGATTACCGTTATAGCCGTTATCCCAGTAAACAGTAACGATATTTCTCTGATGAGCGGCATAATTCACATACTCTGCGAAATAAGCACGATATATAGTATTGCTCTTATCCTTTGAGGTCCTGTCGTTTGAGCCGTACTCGCCTATTACAACGCCGTAACCGTTCTTGATAAACGCATTGTAGAGCTTATCGAACTGTCTGTTTACGAGCGTTTCACTCTGTCTGCGCTTTACAAATTTCTCGACCGAGTCGCCCCATTTATAGAAGGTATCTTTGCCTTCGTCTACGCAGAATTCCCACGGGGTGTAGTAGTGGACGGAAACCATTATCCTGCTGTCATTCGGGATAACTAACTTTGCTTCCATTGTATATGTATCGCAGTCGCCTGTTGTGAAGTTTATATCTGTGTTCCAGCCGGGGATAAGCAGATAACGGCTGTTGTTATTGCCGCCTGCTTTTCTTACCGTATCAACGAAAATCTGATTGTATGCGTTGATGTTGTTGTAGTATTCGGGTTTGGGGTTGCCGTATGATCCGTCAAACACTTCGTTCATTGACTCGAACACGAGGTGATCGTCATAGTTCTTGAAGCGATTTGCTATCTGCTCCCAGACCTTTTCGTACTTTGCTTTTATAGTCTCCTGCTCGGAAGCGGGTTCGCCGCAGAGAAGCCAGCCGCCTTTTATGCTGTAGTAGCCGTCGCCGTGAACGTTGATTATAGCGTAAAGTCCGTTATCAATGCACATATCGACTACTTCCTGCACTCTGTCGAGCCACTTTGAGTCGATAGTGTAGTCGGGGCCTTCACCTATCTTAGAAAGATATGATACGGGGATACGGATAGACTTGAAGCCCTGTGCCTTTACCTGCTTGATGAGATTTTCGGTAATTACGGGGTTGCCCCACGCTGTTTCGCTCGGTGTTCCGTCGGAGTTTGACTCAAGCTGATTACCGAGGTTCCAGCCGGGCATTAAGTTCTGCGAGAACTGAACAGAGTCACCTTTTGTTTCGGCAGGTGCAGGTTCCGGATTCTGTGTTGTGGTCGTTGTGGTTGTAGTGGTTGCCGCTGTTGTTTCGGCTTTCGTTGTGGTAGTAGTTGTTGTTGTTGAAGCCGAGCTGTTTTCAGATGATGTTGCGGCATTTCCCGAGCAAGCGGAAATTCCCGTTATCACCATTATGCCGCTTAAAATTGCGGCGAGCATTCTTTTCTTCATAGATACCTTTCTTTCCTTGACTGCCGTTTTTTTAATATGCTGACAGCCGTTTTTTATTGTGTCAATCATATTGTAATGGTTTTCACGGAAAAAGTCAATAGCCAAACAGACTTATCCGCTAATTTTGCTAAAACGATTACACGGCGTTTGCAGAATGCAAAAACCGCCTGTAAAACCGTTAAGTCTTACGGGCGGTATACTATTATAATACATAGGGAGAAATTTTTACTCAGCTACGTTAGTCGTATCTCCGGGAACAGCGTCGGGCGGTGTGACCGGCTCGGTTGTGCTGTAATCGGGGTAGTAATCGTACTCGCTGCTTGTATCTATCGCAGAAAAATCATCTTTTGAGAAGGAATCTTCTGTTTCGACAAGGTAAACGCCGTCAAGCGCTGTCAGCTTTATAAGGAAGTTGCCGGGGCAATATACCTTTACTGCTGTAATATCCTTAGCGTTCTCCTCGAATAATGCGGCGATAGCCTCGCTGCCCTTTACCTTTGTGTTATCGGAAAGATAAACCTCTGTAACACGGATGTTGCCCTTGCTGTCTGCCTTAGCTAAAATGCTCTGCATTTCTTCGGGCGTTACTGAATTTCTGAAGGTAACGTAAAGGAAAACATCTTCGGTGTTCTCTTCCGCCTTGCTGTATGCCTCCATAGCCATTCTGAAACGGTCTTCCGCACTTATCGAGGTTGTCGGTGAAACAACAACAGGACTGCCGGAATTCAGCAGGGCGACGCTTGAAAATGTGATAGCTACGGCGGCTGCGGCACCTGCCACAGAAAGCCAAACCGTTTTCAGCCTGCTCTTTTTAGCCTGTACAGACTTACCCATAGCGGCTTTTCTTATCTTCTCGTAATCAAACGAATACTCGCTCATCAGTTCTTTGTAAAAATCGTTTGTATTCATCTGAAAGCCCCCTTCCGTAAGTCGTTATAATTTGAATTTTTTCTTTTGTCTTTCTATTGTGCGATAGAGCTTGTTTTTAACGGTAGACAGCTTGACGTCAAGCGCCTTCGCTACATCCTCCAGCTTCATATCGCACGCAAAATGAAGATAGAATATCTGACCTGTCAGTTCATCGGTCTTCATTATGTCATCGAAAATCTGCTTTGCAACGATCTTGTTGCTGATAACATCCTCAAGCCGTTGCTGAGGCTTGGACATCTCCCGTTCGATAGCGACCATTTCTTCTTCGGTATAGTCTGAAAAGGAGGAAACCTTGTCATCCTTCTTCCTGCCCGAAAAATAGGTGCGGCATTCAAACTTCGCTATATTTATAAGGAAAGCCTCGGGGCTTTCGATGTCCTCGTGTCCTTTTTCGCTTATACGCTTGAAGAAACGTGTATAGACGTTCTGAATAATATCTTCCGCATCTTCTCTGTTTCCGCATTTGCTGACTACAAAACGGGAAACGGATCTGCAGGTTTCGTTGTAGACACGGTTGAAATATTCTTCGTTATTCTCGTGACCTCCGTGAATCTCTGCGCCCATCGGCTCACCTCACTTTGTCACCTACTTTGTAGTAGGCTGAATTTCAGAAAAAGTTTCACTCGAAATGAAAATTCTGTGTATCGGATAAGTAAAAAAATAAGAATGTTTTTTGTGCAGTATAACCATATATTGATTTTTGACTGCCGGGAAGCAGAATATATGGCACGAAGTGCGTGCTGTCTGCATATTTCCTCTATTATATTGTACATTAAACGGGGCGGTTAGTCAAGGGGAACATAATAAACGGAGCAGAATAAAGAAAATGTGTCGTTTGTAACGTTTGCAACACATACAAATGAAACGGATTTTACAAAAACAGTTAATAACAGAACCGGAGCTTCGCTTAATGCTAAGTTTTTTGTTATACAAATTGTTGTATTTTCAGATTTAATGCTGTAAACGTACAAAATCCCATTAATGTTTATATTGTTTCACCAAAACAAAAATGTATTTTTGTGCAAAATGCCACTTGCAAATCTAATTGCGATATAGTATGATTAAAAATAGCTTAAATGCAAAAAAATATTTTATGGAGGACAAAAAAATGAAGTTTACAAAAACTTTAGCTGCAATCGCAGCAGCTTCACTTGCAGTATCATCACTTGCAGTAAGCGCATTTGCAGCAGACGCATTAGTTTCAATGACTGTTCCTGAGAACAGTAAACCTCAGGATGCAGGTCAGGTTAATTTATGGGAACTTCCCTTTGATGACAGCGTTGAAGCATGGGCAGGCAAGGTTGATAAGGCAGTAGCTACTATTACAACTGAGGCTTATGCTAACGGTGCTTTAGGCGGTAACACTGTTGCCAATAACGGTTGGGCTTCATCAGACCAGATCGAAAGCAGTGAAGCCGGCACACATCAATGGGTTTGGGACAGCATCGGCGGTCTTCAGACTAAGGATGCAGACGGTAAGTCAAACGGTTACTTCAAGGTAGAAGTATGGTGGATGAATGCTCTGGGAGAAGAGGGCAATCAGACTCCTGCTACATTAACAATCGACAAGGTTGATTTCTATGATAAGGCCGGCGATTTACTCGCTACATATCCCGCAGCTGCTGACACAGATACAAAGCCTGCTGAGCCTAAGCCTATTCAGACAAAGGCAGATATTTCATTTACCGATAAGAAAACTCCGTCATACACATACACAGTTAAGGGCGACATTGATACGCTTAAGGTTGATGTTGCACTTTCAGCTGATGCAGCAGCAGCTGGATCAGGTTGGAACGATTACTGCTCTGCAGGCGTTGCTGTTAAGAACCCCGACGGTACAGTTAAGTACTATCAGTGGGGCGGTGCCAGCGTAAACTGGTCTTGGGATGTAGACGGTGATAATGTTGGAGAAACTAAAGACGGCGTTGGCACCGAAACATGGGTAGGCACTGTCGGCGCTGACGGCGGTCAGCTTTCTATCCCCGTTGTTAAGGGTGCTGTAGTTGATTTCTACTGCTTAAGCTGGGATACATATAATGGCGTTCAGTACACATTAACAATCAACGATGAAGAAGCTGCAGTAGAGCCCGGTGAACCTGAAGAGCCTACTAAGCCCGGTGAAACAGAAGATCCTGCTGAGCCCGGTGAATCTTCAGGCGATGTTAACCCCGGCGAATGCTCAGGCGAGCCCGTTAACCCTCCTACAGGTGCTGCAGTAGCAGTTATCCCTGCAGTTCTCGCAGCAGCAGCAGTTGCTACAACAGGTATCGTTCTTAAGAAGAGAAGCAAGTAATTGCTTTTAAACGGTTTAACGCTTTGAATTAAAGAGCATACGACCCCTCCGCTATAAGCGGAGGGGTTTTTTTATCACATAAGTTGGGATATTTTCAAATTTAATGCTGTAAAGGAACAAAATTGCATTGCTGTTTATATCGTTTCACCAAAACGAAAAAGTCTTTTTTGTGCAATATGCCACTTGTAAAAAAAACTGCGATATAGTATGATTAAGAAAAGCTTAAAAGCTAAAAAAATATTTTATGGAGGACAAAACCAATGAAGTTTACAAAAACTTTAGCAAGTGTTTGCGCTGCTGCAATCGCAGTTTCTTCACTTGCAGTAAGTGCTTTCGCCGGTTCTATCACATTCAGCGATAAAGTCTGGTGGACACAGAAGGACTTAAAGATTGAAGATATTTTGGAAGGCAACAAGCCCGAAGATGTCGAATCAATCACATTCACAGGCGACACTGCTTTCCTCATCGGTTACAACTCAACAACAGTAACTGATGAAACGAAAGGTAGCACATGGAAGTCGTCTGCGACTCCTGCTGACACTTTTACAGTTACTGATGCAGTTCTCACTGCACAGGAAATCGGAGGAAACACAATTTTCCCCGCTTTCAGCGTAATGTTAAGCAAGGCCGACGGCGTTGATTACACAATCAACTGGAAGGTTAACCTTAAGAACAATGATCCCGCTGCGCCTAAGCCTGTTCAGACAAAGGCAGATATTTCATTTACCGATGGTAAAACTCCGTCATACACATACACAGTTAAGGGCGACATTGATGCGCTTAAGGTTGATGTTGCACTTTCAGCTGATGCAGCAGCAGCTGGATCAGGTTGGAACGATTACTGCTCTGCAGGCGTTGCTGTTAAGAACCCCGACGGTACAGTTAAGTACTATCAGTGGGGCGGTGCCAGCGTAAACTGGTCTTGGGATGTAGACGGTGATAATGTTGGAGAAACTAAAGACGGCGTTGGCACCGAAACATGGGTAGGCACTGTCGGCGCTGACGGCGGTCAGCTTTCTATCCCCGTTGTTAAGGGTGCTGTAGTTGATTTCTACTGCTTAAGCTGGGATAAATATAAAGGCGTTCAGTACACATTTACAATCAACGATGAAGAAGCTGCAGCAAAGCCTGTTGAGCCTGTTGATCCTGTTGATCCTGTTGATCCTCCTGTTGATCCCGGTAAGACAGAAGATCCTGCTGAGCCTGTAGCTCCCGCTGACGTTAAAATTGCTAACTCAGGTAGGACAGTTGTCGATTCAGGTCTTGTTCGTACAAACATCATCAATGAATGGACCGGCAACGATGCAGACGTAATCGCTGATAAGGCTGCTTTTGCAGGTGCTAACAAGATTTCTGTGAAGTTTACAGTTACAAACTTCACAACTCCCTTCAAGGCTTGGATCGCTATGGCTGACTCCAAGTGGGAATGCCAGTTCCAGGGCGAAGGTGACAAGCGCAATGCAAACGCTAAGTGCACTCCCGTTGAAGTAACAGGTAATGGTACTTATGTTGTAACAATCGACCTTGACAAGGTTATCGATGGTGTGGCATTCATCTCAGTTTGCACAGACCTCAAGGCTGCTGACGGCGATGCTATCCCCACAATCGCTATCGATCAGATTAAGATCAATGAAGAAATCACAGTAAAGCCCGGCGAACCAGCAGATCCTACTAAGCCCAGCAAACCAGAAGATCCTACTAAGCCCAGCAAACCAGAAGATCCTGCTAAGCCCGGCGAATCAGATCCTGTTAAGCCCGGCGAATCAGATCCTGTTAAGCCCGGCGATTGCTCAGGCGAGCCCGTTAACCCTCCTACAGGTGCGGCAGTAGCAGTTATCCCTGCAGCTCTCGCAGCAGCAGCTGCTGCTACAACAGGTATCGTTCTTAAGAAGAGAAGCAAGTAATCACTTTTAAGTGATGAGATGCTTTAATTAAAGAGCATACAGCCCCTCCGCTTATGGCGGAGGGGTTTTTGTTTTATTCTGCGCTATAGGATTTAAATTTCGGGGTATATAACTGAAAGCCACAGCTTTTGCTGTGGCTTTCAGTTTGTAGAAAAAGTATGTTTTTGAAACAAACTTCTAACTCACTACCCCTATCCCCCTGCCCCCTTTCCCCGGGAAAGGGGGATTTTACTGGGGCTACCG
>OMDD01000936.1_pt1 | contig 12756 bp, 10 predicted proteins | sample 1674331 | NCBI WGS metagenome assembly OMDD01 (sample SAMEA103958164, study PRJEB25191) | human gut metagenome | biome: human-associated habitat [ENVO:00009003]; feature: intestine environment [ENVO:2100002]; material: feces | place: Germany | collected 2013/2015
ATTTTTAATAAAGTTTACAATAAAAGCAAGGTTTTTTTCCAAAATAAAAATCTCCTCCCCCGGTTAAGGGAAGAAGATTATTTTTTAACTGCCGCTTTTATTTTCTGCTGCTAAAGAATCCCCTGCAGGAACAGGAAATTTTTATTCCGCAACTACGGAAATATGTACTTCGCTGGTGACCTGCTGGTGTACCCAGACTTCCACATCATATTCTCCTGTGGTCCTGATCGGATTTTTCAGCCTGATATTTTTCTTATCCAGTTCAAACCCATACTGCTCTTTAACGGCATCACAAATATCTTTTGCCGTGACACTGCCGAAAACCCGTCCGTCCTCACCGGACTGCACTTTGATGACCGCTTTTACTTTTTTCAGCTGGGATGCCATGATGACCGCTTCGTCCGCAGCCACTTTGGATTTAAATTCTTTAGATTCACGGCGCTGTTCCGCCGTATTCAGATTGGCTTTCGTTCCTTCCGCGCCAAGTCCGCGGCGAATGAGGACATTACGGCCATAGCTGTCCGCTACTTCGACAACATCGCCTCTTTTCCCCAATTTCTTTACATCCTGAAGCAATACTACTTTCATTCTTTTTCCTCCTCCGTTTGTTTACGAACATTGGCAACAACCGCCTTTGTTATATCTTCTATATTGCCGTCAGTGCCGAACTGCGCTCCCGCCACTGTCTGATGGCCGCCGCCGCCAAGCTGTTCCATGACAATCTGCACATTAACAGATCCGTCGGAGCGCGCGGAAAGGCAGAGTCCGTTCTCCGTATAGTAGAAAAGGAAGCTGCACCGTATCTTCTGCACGGTGACAAGGAAATCCGCCACCTGTCCTGCGATAATCTGGGAATCCGCCGTGCCTTCCGGACATACGGCAAAGGCCATGTATTCATCCACCTGTTTCATATCGGCCAAAATCATGGATTTAATCTTGATGGACGCCAGGTCCATCGAAAAGAGCTTTTTAACCAAAGCGGTGTCTGCGCCGCACCGCCTGAGATAACTTGCCGCGTCGAACGTACGGACACTTGTCTGGACGGTAAAGCTCTTCGTGTCCACCACCATCCCCGCATAAAGGCAAGATGCTTCCAGTGCATTCATTTCTTCTTCGCTGCCATAGTACTGGATCAGTTCCGTCACCAGTTCCGAAGCGGAAGATGCCGACGGTTCCATGTACGTAAGAAGCGGACTGTCGATAATGCTTGCCGCACGGCGGTGATGATCGATAACGACTTTCTTCCGCACTTTCCTCAGCAGTTCCGGCGCCGCCACCAGTTCGGGGATATGCGTGTCCACCACAATGACCACCGTCTTATCCGTCACAAGGTTTTTCGCCTTATTCTCATCAATCAGAAGTCCTTCCGCCAGATCGCTGGATTGTATCGCCTGAATCATTCTCTTGGATGTATCATCCTGTTTGGAAATAACGATATGCGCTTCCACCTTGGATACTCTCGCCAGGTGGGAAACACCTACCGCGGCCCCAAGTGCGTCAAAATCTTCATGGGCGTGCCCCATAATGAGAACCATATCCGCTTCGTTAATGATCTCACGGAGCGCCTGCGCCACCACACGGACACGGACACGGGTACTGCTCACCGAAGCAGGCGCTTTGCCGCCAAAGGCTTTTACATCTTTCCCGAGACGGACGATGGCCTGATCCCCGCCGCGGCCAAGAGCCAGATCAAGCGCCACCTGGGCTTCTTCATACTGGCGGTTAAAAGATTCGTCACTTTTTACGATGCCGATGGACAAGGTCACGGGAATACGGTTCACCGTATGGATTTCCCGCACCCGGTCAAGTATTTCAAAATTAGAATCCATCATATCCTGCAGGGCCTTTGACGAAATACAGGCCACAAAATCAGACGCATTGTACTGCTTGATAAATCCGTCATGGCTGTTGAACGTAGCAAGCACTTTCTCCGTCACATCAGAGAGCAGGGCGGACCGCTCCACATCACTCATCTCCGCCGTCACTTCCTGTATATTATCTATGCGGATCAGACAAAAGACAGGGCGTGCCTCTTCCGACTCTTTCAAAGATTTCTCCACATCGCTCCTGTCCATGAAGTAAAGCACCATGAAAGATGCTCCGTCCGGCTCATCAGAAGGAACCCATTTATGGAATACACGGAAAAACGTTCCTCCCGCATGGCAGTCAAACCACCCCGCCTTCCCCCAGAGCTTGGCTACTTTCTGTCCCTGGATAATATCCCGGAGAGGCGTTCCCTCTTCCGTACCGGCAATCCATGAACGAAATACGCCGTTTGCCCAGACGAGCTTTTTCTTCTCGTCCACAACGGCAATTCCCAGCGGAAGATTCCGCACCGCATAGACCGTACCAACCGAAACACCTGATGATAAATCATCAAGATACCGCATGAGAAGCCGCTCCTGCATAAGGTCGGAGCGTTTCACCCAGACGACAGCCGCCGCGGTCACGATAAACATTAAAAGCCCGAGGAGCCAGTTCTGTGTGGCAAGCACCAGGACCGCCGCCAAAAGGAGGCTTATCATGACTTTTGAAGTTTTCTTATATACCCAAATATTGCTGAGCATAGTGCTCCTTTCATTCTTTTCATCCAACGCAACCCGGTTCCGGAAACCGATGCTTTATATGTAATCGTACCCTATGGCAGTTCTTATTGCAAACAGGCTGCTATTCGTAATTTCTCTTCTTCCTGTATTGAAGCACCATATCGGACAACCCCAGGAGAACGACGATCATCTGCACCATTCCGATGATAACGGAAAGAATTGCGATGATCCAGCGGAGCGGCCTCACAAAGGGATATTTACGGGGCATCCACCAAAGCGCCGCCAGCCCCTGAAGCCAGAAAACGAGAACACAGGCAAGTCCCAAATTGTACTGGATCATTTCGAGCGTTGCATTTCCATTCGTGATGTACTGCATGGCAAATGCCAGAACATAAAGTCCCAGAAAGAAACGGGGCAGTTCCCATCGTTCCAAAGAAGGCATTCCGGGGATATCCTTTATGCCGAGACGGGTAAAAATCTTTTTCCCCAGCGTCATAGACGCCCAGGTATAGAAAAATGCGGCGCCCAACGTAGCGGCAGGGATGGATTTCCTTATAGAATCCATCATCTGCTTTACATTCTCCTGCGCCTGCGTGAGCAGTTCGCCGGAATAAAGTTGCGCCATCTGCCCCATCATCTGCTGCTCCATGGTGTCCATCGCTTCCCCACCAAAAATCATGGGCGGCACATTCAAAATATACATCGCCGCAAATGCCTGCCCGATCAAAGCGGCAAGCACTACGACCGCTCCCGCGGCAAGCGTCACTGTCGCAGAAACCTTATTTCTGTAACAAATTCCCAGTATCACGCCAAGCACGCCGAAGATGGCGCAAAGGAAAGCGGCGGAAATGAATCCGAAAAAGACGGAATCCAAAATCATGATGCCTGCCGTGACAATAATCGACCACGAAGTCCCCTCCTTCATTCCCAGGTACGCGATAGGAAGAGGGATCAGCAAAAACACCACCAGGGAAATCAGGGGCATGTAAAATCCGATGACGGAAAGCACCACCGCCAGGGCGGTACACATTCCCGCCAAAACGACGGCGTTTGTTTCTCCTGCTCTGTATTCGTCCATAACTACTCCTGTCCTGTCAAATATGTTCAGTATTATTCTATATTTTACCATACAGAAACAATAAACGAGGCCAATAAAAAACTGCGACCCCATATAAAGAAATCACAGTTCATTATGTTCGCGCGAGGCTTATCTGACTTCCTGAATGATAGGAAGAATCATCGGCCTGCGCTTCGTCTTTTCAAAGAAATACCTGCCCAGGGCATCGCGGATCTGCGTCTTGATAGCGTTCCATTCCGTCACATTCCCCGTGTTGCACCGTTCCAGCACATTTTCGATACGGCTTCTTGCGCCGGACATAAGCTCCTCGCTGTCACGGACATAAACGAATCCCCGTGATACGATATCGGGACCTGCCGCGACCTGGTTGCTCCCCTTTTCAAGAGCGATAACCACGATGAACACACCATCCTGCGCCAGCTGCTGGCGGTCGCGGATAACGATATTTCCCACATCGCCTACCCCGAGGCCGTCTACAAAGACAGCGCCGGACTGCACCTTGCCATTGATCTTCCCGCTGCGGTTCGTAAATTCGAAAACGGTCCCGTTGTCACCGATAAGAATATTCTGCTTCGGCACGCCCAAACTTTCCGCCAATTCCGCATGAGAGCGAAGCATTCTGTATTCTCCGTGAACCGGCACAAAAAACTTCGGACGGACAAGAGAGAGCATCGTTTTCAAATCCTCCTGGGAACCGTGGCCTGACACATGGACGCGGCTCGTCCGGGACGTAATTACCTTCGCCCCCAGCCGCATAAGATTATCAATCGTCCTGCCGACGCTCGTTTCATTTCCCGGAATCGGCGATGCGGAAATAATGACCGTATCTCCGGCATGGATCTGCACCTGCCGGTGGCTTCCGTCCGCCATACGGGACAGTCCTGCCATAGGTTCGCCCTGGCTCCCCGTCGTGAGGATGCAGATTCTGTCATCGCGATAATGATTGAGCTCCTCCGGTTCAATAAATGTGCCCTCCGGAGCCTTAAGGTAGCCCATTTCAAGAGCGATACCCACTACATTGACCATGGAACGGCCGAAAACACAAACTTTTCTTTTATTTTCAACAGCCGCATCAATCGCCATCTGTACGCGGGACACATTGGACGCGAATGTGGCAAGAATGATACGTCCCCTGACTTCGTGGAAAGCATCTCTAAGCGACTTGGAAACCACTGCTTCCGACAAAGTATATCCCGGATTCTGGGCATTCGTGGAATCGGCGCAGAGGACAAGCACACCGTTGCGGCCAAGCTCGGCGAGCTTGTGCATATCCGTCTGTTCTCCGTCCACAGGGGAATGATCAAATTTAAAATCACCTGTATGCACCACAGTTCCTACCGGTGTACGGACATAAACACCGCAGGAATCCGGAATGGAATGACATACATGGAAGAAACCGAACCTGAAAGAACCGCGTCTGAATTCATCGCCTGTCTTTACTACATTCAAATTGTACTTTCCGATTTTCTGTTCCTTCAGCTTGCCTTCAATCAGGCCGCAGGTCAGCCGCGTCGCATAGACCGGAGCGGAAACATCACGCAGTAAATAAGCCAGCGAACCGATATGGTCTTCGTGTCCGTGAGTAATGAGAATGGCCTTGATCTTGTCCCTGTTTTCAATCAGGTAACTGAAGTCGGGGATAACGATATCCACCCCCGGCATTGTTTCATCAGGAAAAGCCATTCCTGCATCTATTACGATAATTTCGTCGCCGTAACGGAATACAGTCATGTTCTTCCCGACTTCCCCCAGGCCTCCCAAGGGAATGATCTGTAATCTGGATTTTGCCAAGATTAACCTCCTATTCAATTGTAGCCGTACATTTCATTTATTACATAAAATATAAAAATTGCCGTACCATAGTCGCTTTTGTTATTATACCATGGGACGGAAAGGATTTGTTCCCTTATTAAAGAAATAATATATTTTTTCATTTTTATGTGCACCCATAGTATAATGAATGAAATATGAAATCCCGCACAGGAGGCGCCATGGCAAAAGTAATTAATTTCAATCCCGGCAAAAACGTAAAAGCCGGCATCTTCGAAAAATACATGAAAGACAATGACCTGAATTTCTTCCAGCGCAGAGATACCCATGATGAAAAGGATTCCGTGGCTTTCATCACCGCCATCCCGGCGGGCAGCCACCGCCTTGTAGCTGCCGTCATCACGGACAACAGCATGTATACCCTGCTCCGCATCCATCTGGGTGTCGCGCCTGCAGGCCCCGCCCGTAAAACTTTCATCCGTTTCCTGGAGCAGCTGAACGCCGCCCATTCCATTTTCAAGTACAGCATTGCCGAAGATGACAACACATTCCTGGACATCTGCGTCACCACAAGACCGGAAAGTTTTGATCCGGAAATAATCCGCACATCCCTCAACCTCATCATCTTTCATTTGAAAGATAATTATGAAGACATTGCACGGCGCCTCTCAAAACCCGGTGACGCTTCCGACGGCTTCGAACTGTAACATCAAAAACAGTATGATCTGTCCTATCGTAAAAGATATTCTATTTCTCCTTAAAACAGCATTATAAACTTGAGCTGAATAACGAGGAACATCAGACGTCATAGCGAAGGATCTCCTGCCGTTGTGAGGAGAACGGTAAGATGTCATCAAGGGAATAGATTCTTCACTCATTGTCATGTTGCCGTTTCCCATCTTTCTCACACAGCATTCTTGCCCCGTTCAGAATGACGATTTAGGGAAAGCGTCATAATGACGAGAAATGAAAGACGTCATCCGGATCGCCAGCAAAGGATCTGCTGTCATAATGAGGAAAACGTTAATCGTCATCCGTAGCGAATGCGAAGGATCTGTACCCGTGGTGAGGAAAGTGGTAAGGTGTCATCTACAGCATCAGTGAATGATCTGCCATCATGAAGAAAAAATACAGAAGATCCACCTTTCAAACTTCACCGCAAAAATCATCAGCATGAGCCGGATAATCTCGATTTAACTAAAAAACTCCGACAATATATGTTACTGGACATATATTATCGGAGTTTTATTTTTATCCGGATTTCTTAGTCATCAAAACTTATAGTCTACCGTGACCATGTAATTTCTGCCTTCTGAGTAATACCCGCCATCTGTCAGGTTATCTCTGTCGAATATATTATCTACTGCCAGAGACGCAGAGAATACATCATTGATGTGATGGGTATAAAGGAACGTGGAGTTAAGCATGAGTCCAATATCCTGGATATTACTGTTTGTACTGGTTCGATTTCCGATCCACGCCAGAGAGAGGGATACTTCATCCTTATCACCTTTCCATGCCGTACCTGTGGATAACTGCCAACGGCTGTATGTTTCTTTCCAGGTGGAAGCTGCCGTATTTTTCTTTTAGGATTACCAAAAATACCGCCTACATACCAGGACAGCTGATCATTGGCCTGTACGCTGTAAGACAATTCTACACCTGTATTTTTGTATTCCGCCGCATTGTAAGACTGGGCTACGGTATTTCCGCCGACAGTAATTTTACGGGAAGAAATCATGTCATTCAGATGAATATGAAATACAGCCGCTTTCAATATACCTCGGCCGATTTGCTTTTTATAACCGGCTTCATAATTCCACCCGTATTCGGGATCTAAATTCGGATTGGCAGCAAGCATGCCGCTGCTGTAGTAAAGCTGGCGCATGGTCGGCATGCGGAAAGATTTACCTACATTAATGTAGATGCTTTCTTTGTCATTCAATTTCTTATTGATTTGAACCTGCGGCAGGAATGCGTCAAAGTTTCCCCGCTCCGTATGGTAAGCATCCCAACGAAAACTTGCGATACCTGTCATCCCATGTCCGAAATCATGTTCATAGGATCCGTAGATGGCGTAATTGTCTGATACGAATGTTCCAAATTTCGCCGCATCCCGCAATGTACCCGTATTACTGTTCTTAAATTTTTGGTTATGGTCCACATAAGATTCTCTTTTGTATAGAGCGCCAATCAGAGCTGTGTCATCCCCGATAAAAAAACGCTTCTTTAAATCGGTTCCCCAGTAACGCTGTTTGCTGGTCTCCCATTCGCGGGCTACCGGATTATGGACATAATAATCGGGATTGTCGATACTTCTTTCCTGATAAAATATATTCGCGGAAAAATCATTTCTATCATAAGAAAGATTTAAGAAGTCCTCTTTATCCTTATAGTCAAAATGCTGGATTTTGCCCACTTCCGGCGCACGATGGGCATCGTATTCGATGGAGTATTTCTTTTCTATATGCATGTAACTTGCTGACAGAGCATCAGTGAATCGATAGGAAATCCCCATCGCCTGTTTTTTACTTTCTCCAAATCCTGTATCATACTTGTATTTCTTTCCATTCACTGTTTTCATCGAGGAGGATGGGACCGCGGTCATGATTCCTTGATCTCCCATGCGGTCATAAGAGTAGAATACTCTTAATTTATTATTGCCTGCAGCCACACTGCCCACTCTCTGACCGTCACTCCCCGCACCAAGACGCACGGAACCCTGCCCGTCTTTTCTGGTAATTACATTGATAACGCCACCATAAGCAGAACTGCCATAAAGTACGGCACCGCCGCCCTTTACGACTTCCACTTTTTCAACAGCACCGACCGGAATCATATCTAAGTGGCTGACACCATTCCAGTTGACAGGAATACCGTCAATCATCACCAGTGTGCCACCGGTAACGCCACGGAGATTGACCCCTGTATTTCCCGTAATCCAGCTTTGGTCATGCGGGCCCATGGCGCTGACCATAATTCCCGGTTCATATTTTAATGCCTGTGCTATATTTTCCCGACCGGAAGCCTGTAATTCCTGCCTGGTGACAACGGTAACATCTGCAGGCGTATCCAATTCTTTTTTCTCATACGCCTGCGCCGTGACATTCACCGTATCCAACATATAGACGGGTGTTGCTTCTTCGGCCGAAACGATACTATTTCCCATAGCTCCCAAAACACATGCAAGCAGCCATATTCTTTTTGACTTTTTCATCATGACACACTCTCCTTAAAAACTGAATTTATTCATAAAGGCCTTTATAAATGGCATCTATGCTTTCCCCGGTCTTCACATTCGTGGCACAGACGTATTTATATTCCAACGGATAAATACGTCCCATTTGTACAGCGCGCAAATAGAACAACGGTGCCTCTTCAAAGTGACTCTTCGCAATTTCTCTGTCTGTATTCCCGCCGTGGTAAATCAGGAATATAACATCCGGATCAGCAGTCCTTAATTCTTCCGCACTAATAAAGGGAACTTCATAATTTATATTGAAGCTGCCGAGACGTTTAATAATATCTCCTGAAAGCAGCTTGTCCCCGAAAACTTCTATTTTATCTCCCATAAACTCTATGGTCAGCACTCGGACAGGTCTTTCTCCTTTTGCTTTTTTCTGTAATTCCCTTAACACAGACTCGATTTCATCAATGACCTGTGCCGCCGTTTCTTCCTTATCAAAAATTGCTCCCATATTTCTTATAAAATTCATTTCACTGTCTACGGTACATGGCGGAAATGGATCCACGGCAGGAACAGGCCCCGAATTCTCTTCAATATATACAGGGATGTTTTTCTCTTTCCAGAAGGAAACGTCACCTAATGCTCCCTCCCGAAATGACATCCGCCAGCCGATAATGAAATCGGGTTTTTGTATCAAAGCAGTTTCTTTATCCAACTCCCCCTCAACTATCAATGCATGAGGAATTTTTTCTTTATAATAGGGAATCCTGTCTTTCGCATTCATCGGAAAAGAAGCGGCAACCACCTTGTCGCCGACCCCCAGGCGGATAAGAACATCCAGTATTTCAGGCCGCGTCACAACAACCCGCTGTGGTACTTTTGAAAAAGTAAGCCGAGACGGACTCCCATCAAAAGTAAAATTGATGATGGAAACCGGCTTTGGAAGGAGAGATTCCGAAACTTCCATTTTCTCCGTCTTTCCGCCGCAGCCTGAAAACAGAGCGATCCCTGCCGCTATAATGCCGGCCGTGACTATTTTACTCCAACACATCAAAGTGTTTCCTTTTTCCAATGGCGCGGAAGGTATACAATATTCATCCGGCCCGTAGATTCTTCTATATCTACACGGCTGTCCACGCCATACAGCTTTTTGATAAATTCTGCCGTCAGAAGTTCCCTGGGAGTACCGATACCTGCTACTTTTCCCCCGCTGATGGCAATGAGGCGGTCACAGTACATGGCAGCAATGTTCAGGTCATGAACGGCAGCTATGACTGTCACATCCAGACTTTTCACGATATCCATGATTTCAAGCTGATACTTGATATCCAGATGGTTGGTCGGTTCATCAAGGACAAGGCATTCCGTCTGCTGCGTGAGCGCTCTGGCAAGTATGACACGCTGCTGTTCCCCGCCGGAAAGAGTGGAAAAGTTTCTTTCGCCAAATTCTTCCAGTCCTACGACACGCAAGGCGTCCCGCGCAATTTTATAGTCTTCCGCATTGTCCCGCTCCATCATTTTCTTATGGGGCGAACGTCCCATGAGAACCACGTCCAAGACGGAGAAATCAAAATTGTAAAAATTATGCTGCGCCACGACGGCCAGTTTCAGCGCTGATTCACGATAGGAAAATTCATCTAATTTTTTCCCGTTGAAATAAATTTTTCCCGTTGTCGGTTTCTGCACACGGTAGACGCATTTCAGGAAAGTACTCTTCCCGCTGCCGTTCGGCCCGATAATGCCTAAAAATTCCTTTGGCCGCAATTCCAGGTCAATCCCCTGGAGTATCTGTCTGCCGCCGGCAAAAAACCGGACTGCTTCCGCAAGTATTTCCATCAGTCATTCCCTCCGAATCCATAGGTTCGTTTAATCATGAGATAAATAAAGCACGGCGCGCCGATCATGGAAATCAGGATGCCGATGGGCAGTTCCGTATGGGGGATGATGATACGGCAGAGACCGTCGCATATGACAAGAAATATAGCCCCTACAAGGGCGCTGGCAGGAATGAGTTTCTTGTGGTCAGGTCCCAGGAACATACGCATGACGTGGGGAATAATAAGTCCGACGAAACCGATCATCCCCGCCGCGTAAACGGCGAATCCCACAATGAGGGAGCTGATGAGAAGATACCACTGGCGGTAAAGGTGGAGATCCGTCCCCATCGTGATTGCCGTTTCATCGCCGAGGAGCATAAGGTTCAGCACACGGCTCTGTGTCCAGAAAAAAAGGACGGACACAATGATTACTGGCGCGATGACGGCAAGTTCGTTCCATTTCGCCCCCGCCAGACTTCCCATCAGCCAGTAAGCAATGCTCTGCATGCCTTCCTTATTATTGGCAAAGTACACGATGAAGCTGGAAAAAGCGCTGCATACCGCCGAGAGTGCCATGCCTGCCAGGAGGAGTTTCATGGAATTTGACCGCCCCCCAAGGTTGGATATGAAGAGGACTGCCAGTGACAGAACAAAAGCGCCGATAAATGCACTGATTCCCACGAAGTTCGGTCCCAGAGACGCCCCGATCCCCAAAAGGATGGCAGAGGTGGCTCCAAGGGACGCGCCGGAGGATATGCCTAAAATGTAGGGGTCCGCCAGAGGGTTTTTTACGATAGCCTGCATAATGACGCCACAGACAGCGAGTCCGCAGCCAATAAGCGCTGCAAGGACAAGGCGGGGCAGACGGAGAAGCCATACAATATCATGAACCGGCCCACGGCCCACAGCCTCAATGGGCAGATCCCCCATAAGCTGCTCCAAAACAGAATTGTAGATCTGATCAAGCGGCAGTTTAACCGTGCCGATGCTGAGCCCCCAAAAGAGCGCTGCCGCGAGGAGGAAAGCAAGCGCAATAAGAATCATGGTAAACCCCAGTGTTTTTAAAAATTTCATTTATTGCTCCTTATATAAATCGGGATACAAACCTTTTCCTATATATCGTATGCCATCAAGAGTCCTTATCCCCGATGAGTAGACAGAATACAGGGGCAGCGGATAAACCCGTTTCTCACGAATACAACGTACATCCCGGAGCGCTTGTTCATGATAGAGCATATCCAGTTTCTGCTTTGGATGATCATAATCCCCTTCGATAAGGATGACGAATATGGCATCCGGATCCATTTCTATGATTTGTTCCTTGCTGATTTGCTGCTGTCCGGATGCAAGCAGTTCGCCGTTCATTCTTCTGAGGATATCGCCTGCAAGGGTTTCCTCCCCGTAGACACTGATATCCGATCCCATAAATTCGATAATAAGTCCGCGGGGATGTTTTCCTGTAAGAGTTGCCTGCCCGGCGGTGCGGGAGATTTCATCTTTCATTTCTTTGACAAGGCTTTCCGCTTTTTCTTCCCTGTCAAATATTTTCCCCAGATTTAAAATATCGGCATACTCATTTTCAATGGTGCGGTTCCTGTTTGCCGGATCGGAGTTTTGGGAAATATAGGTATGCACGCCGCGTTCATTCCAAAATTCCGTACTGCGGAGAACCTTGTCGGTAAAGGTGGAACTCCAGCCTGCAATGAAGTCAGGCCTCATCATCATGATTGTTTCCGGATCAAGGTTTTCCAGGCTTTTATAAGGAATCGCTTCATAACCTGCCTGATACTCCTCACGGATATACTTCCTGTCAGGGACGCCCATTCCCGCAATGATACGATCCCCTACCCCAAGAGCTAGCAGTGTTTCTATGGAGTTCTGCCAGACCGCCGCCACTCTCTTTGGCGGAGAATAGAACACCTGCCGCTCCTTCTCCCCATGAGAGTTCAGTATCTCCACAGCAAGAGGATATTTTTCCCTGTTCCATTCTATTTTCGCTTCTCCGTCGATACGGGGCATTGTTTTCCCATTTTCTTTCACAACCGGCGCGCAGCCTGAAAGAAAAATCAACCCCGCCGCTATAACCGGCAGCCATTTCACCATTATTCTCTCCAATATTATTTAAACTGTTTATATTTCAATCTTAATCAAAAAACATTTTATCCTCGCTAATTATATCATAATATAAGCCGTGATATATTATATTTATTCTCCAATAAATATAGCGGTACGCAAAAAAAGAATCTCACTCTGTTTCCAAAGCGAGATTCTTTTCATATTTATGCTATGCGCTGATTAAGCAGATTATTTTGTAATCTTGGCAACAACGCCTGCGCCTACGGTTCTGCCGCCTTCACG
>OMDD01000945.1_pt1 | contig 12648 bp, 8 predicted proteins | sample 1674331 | NCBI WGS metagenome assembly OMDD01 (sample SAMEA103958164, study PRJEB25191) | human gut metagenome | biome: human-associated habitat [ENVO:00009003]; feature: intestine environment [ENVO:2100002]; material: feces | place: Germany | collected 2013/2015
TCACTGTAAAAGTAAGCATAAATGGCAGTGTGTTGTATTTGGAAATATCACTTACTGCATAAACAGGTGAGTTAGTTGTTGCATAAGCACAAACTCCACGGAACAGATACATTGTACAGATTGTAACAATGAAGCTTGTGATTTTTCTCTTAACATTGAAGTAACCATTGATCAGTCCGATCAGTCCACCTGTTACCACACCACCCAGAGCTGCCAGAACCATATTGTAATGGGAAAGGTAGCAGACTACGATGGAAGCAACACCAAGCATGGAGCCCTGGGAGAAATCCAGACCACCCATTGTCATGACCATGAACACGCCGATGGATGAGATCAGCAGCATGTATGACTGGCTCAGAAGCAGTGATATATTTTTCGGCTGAAACAGTCTGCCGTCTGTGAGGATTGCAAATAATACACAGATGATCACGAATCCTGCGATAGGAAGGATCGTACGCACAATGGGACGTTCCAGAAATGGTACTTGCTCAGTTGATTTTTTTGTTGTACTCATTTTTTTACCCCCTTAAATCATATTGTCAATCAGATCTGTGTCTTTCAGATCCGGAGAGCGAAGGAATTCACCATTGATCTTACCGTCCTTCATGATCAGGATACGGTCTGCCATACCCAGAAGCTCCATGATTTCCTCAGAGATCATAATAATGGATTTTCCTCTTTTTCTCATATCGTCCATCATGGCGTAGATATCAGCTTTAACTTTGACATCAATACCACGTGTAGGGGAGTCAAGGATGATCAGGTCGGAGTCCTTACCAACCCAGCGTGCAAGAACGACTTTCTGTTTGTTACCGCCGGAAAGAGCGGATACAAACTGGTCAACGCCTGTCATTTTTGTACTCATCTGTTTTGCAAATTTATTGGCAAATTCATTCATTGTCTTTGCACGAAGGAATCCATGAGTCTTCAGATCCTCCAGAGATGGAAGACAGATGTTATCGCCAATTGTATCATTGATGACCAGAGATTCATTGTCTCTGTCTTTGGAAGCATAGGCAATACTGTGTTTGATGGCATCCGGAATGGAATTGATCGGTGTGCCGTCTCCCAGAGTTACACTTCCCTGGCGGAAATAGGAAGCTCCGAAGAGTGCCTTTCCAACCTCATGCATACCGCATTCGGAAAGTCCTCCGATACCAAGGATCTCACCTTTGTGAAGATCAAAGCTGATATCGCTGATGATGCCCGGCACCGTCACGTTTTTCACGGAAAGCACAACCTCATCCGAGACTTTCTCTCCGTAATCGGCACGATAGTAATCACCGGTCACCTCACGTCCAACCATCAGACGCTTGAGATCATCCTCGGTCACATCCGCACTCTTTACGGTATCAATGTAGATGCCGTCGCGCAGGATCGTGATGGTATCGGATTTCTCCAGAACCTCCGGCAGGTCATGTGAAATGAAAATTACGGAGTTTCCGCTGTTGCGGATACGGTCCATGTGCTTGTAGAGTTCATCGCGTCCCTCCTGGGACAATGCGGTCGTCGTCTCGTCCACGACAACGATCTTCGGATCGAAGTATGTCGCTTTTACGATCTCTACCAGCTTGCGGTCCTCGAAATTATAATTATCGATGATGTCGGATGCCTTGATCCGGTCAAATCCGTATTTCTTAAGTAATTCCGTTGCCTTGCGGTTCATGGCTTTGGTATTTTTGATTCCGAAATGTACGAACTGTTCCTCGTGTCCCAGGAAAATATTTTCCGCGACCGTAAGTCCGGACAAGGTTCCCAGCTCCTGTACGATAATGGAAACGCCCTCATTGTTCGCTTCCACCTGATTCTTTGGATGAATCTCTTTTCCGTCGAGGATAAAGGTTCCGCTTCCGATGCTGTAAATACCGGTCAGCATGTTTGTCAGCGTTGATTTTCCGGAACCGTTCTCCCCGATCAGCGCGTGAACCTCTCCCTTGTTGACATTAAAGGAAACATTCTGTACTGCCTTCGTAATACCGAAGGACTTGCAAAGATTTTTTACCTGTAATCTGACTTCACTCATTGCATTCTCCTCCTCGATTACTTGACAATTTCACCTTTTGTGACTTTGGTGGTCACGGTGATGATGATAAGCAGTGCCAGACCTGTGATGACGTCCTGAATCGCGGTCGGGGCGCCAAGTGCGATGAATCCGAAGAAAATGATGTTGATGACGAACTCACCGATCACAATCGCCTGCAGCGGCATACCGTATTTCTTGAACGCCAGTCCGAAGAAGCATCCCATCGTCGGTACGAAGTTACGACTCATGGACGCCATACCGGTTACCGCCACCATGGAGGAACCGTAGCTGATGGTTAAGATCGCCATAACTCCCAAGAACGCGCCGCTTAACACAAATGCAAGCACCTTGTATTTATTGACATTGATACCCATGTTCTTGGCAACGAACTCGTTGCTTCCGATTGCATAGGTGTAAGTTCCGATTTTCGTATAATTCAAAAAGATATATGCTACAATGCACGCAACAATCGCCAGGATAATATCCCACGGCATCTGACCGAATGCGCGCAGATTTGACGGAAGCGTCTGCTCCACGCCGCCTGCGATATAGTTCGCAAGTGACTCATAAATCAATGCGAGACCCGTTGTAACAATCATCGACGGAATTCTCAATTTTACATAAAACAGACCGTTTAACAGACCGACGATCGTGCCGGTGAGCACACAGCCCAAGATCAGTCCGAGGTACCCCATGTTAAACCGGGTGGCAAACACGCATCCCACGATTGCAGAAAGCATGATGTTGGCACCAATGGAGAAGTCGAACATTCCCATAACCATGACGAAATAGAATCCGACCGCACCCACAGTTGCAATCAGGCTGGCCTGAAAGTAGTTGAGCATATTGGCCGGCGAGCCAAAATTATGCGGTGTCAGTATTTTAAAGATTACCCAGGAAACCACAACCAGCGACAGAAGAATCAGATAGCCCTTTGCGCTTCCCGACAGCTTTTTTGAACCCATATTATCTACCTCTTTTTCTTACTCGAATCAACGGATGTCACGCTGTGTGAGCCATCCTTTCATACAAAAGGCCGGTATCGCCACGCGACACCGACCTTTTGAAGTAACGCTCAGTCTTTGGAACTAATTCCCTGCACGTGATGCTGCATCTTCAATAGAAATATTCTTTGCTGCTTCTTTCAGAGCGCTTAAGTCAAGATTGGACATCTCAACAAGCTCATCGGATGTGTACGGAAGCTGGTCTACGAAATACTTCTCATATGCCTGATAGTCTTCTGCAGAGGATACATACAGGTACGGGAAGGAAACGTCCTCGAAGTTGCCTGCAAATCCTGTGTAGTTGCCCTTTATTGCGTTGTAAACCATCATGAATGCAATTAACGGATCACAGTAATGTCCGCCAGACTCACCAGCCATGGAGCCGTTCTCCAGTCTGTCTCCAAGATCCGGAAGGAAATCTGTAGATACGATATCGATATCCTGGGTCTTGCCTGCACGCTCTACTGCTGCGATTGCACCCTGAAGAGGGTCACCGCCGCCGCCTGCCGGAATCAGTGCATCCAGAGTCGGATCTGCGGACATCAGAGCCTCTGCTGCCTTGGAACCACCCTCAGAAGAAGTACCTGCGTACTGCGGCTCAGAAAGCTGTGCCGGATCATCCGGATGTGCCTCGTTCCACTTGTCAACGCCTGCTTTGTAGCCTTCCCATCTTCCAAGCCAGGTTGCATCTCCCTGCTCCCAGCCGATCAGACCGATGTCACGGTCACCCTTATCAAGAAGGATGTTTACAAGAGCTTCACCGTTTGCCGGCTCATCCTCATGTACTGCTCCGATGTAATAAGCAGAATCTTTTGCTGCCTGATAAATGTCTGCGCTGTTCGTCTCGCTGATAATACGGAAGAACTGTGCCAGATATACGCCGTTGTCGTTACATGTCTTAATTGCGGATGTCATCTCTGTATCGGATGAGTTACAGATGATAATACCCTGGCATCCTGCTGCTACCAGCTGCTCCACAGATGCTGTAACCTTCTCGGATACGTGACCCTGATCCACGTACTGAACCTCCACCCCAAGAGCATCAGCCGCTGCATCAAGAATCAACTTACACTGGGAACCGAGAACATCGGTGGATGACCAGATGGAAACTCCGATCTTAATCTTGGAGTTGTCTGTCACTGCCGGTGTTGCCGCTGCCTCCGTACCGGATGAAGACGCTGCCGAGTCAGAACTGCTCGCCGTCTCGGAACCCGATCCACAGGCCGCCATACCCACAACCATGGTCGCTGCCAGCGCGGCAGCTGTCACCTTCTTGAAAATTGTTTTCAATTTCATGCTTTTTCCTCAAGAAAATACAACCAAGTTTTTTCTAAAAGTTGTATGGTTTTGTGTGTGTTTTGTCATACTTTTTTGCAATTATTTTGTATCTATTGTGCGTTTTACCATATATCGCGCCATATTTCCACTGTTTTATCCGGCGGTTTTGTACCTTATTTCCACTTTCGCCACAATGTTTGTCTACTTTCTATTACAGTTACAATACAACTTTCGTCTGTATGGCACTTGTACTTTTTGAGTACCAAAAAAGGACAACACCGGATTTTTTGCTCCGATGATGTCCTTTTTCTTATGCCTTGACTGCCCAGCGCATTTTGGTGGAACGCGCCCTTCCGTTTGCAGCGCACTCCTGCGCCGACGGACGGATGACGTCCTTCGCATAGTCGCTGTAAATCCCACTCTTATATCCCTCTTTGAGCGCCTGCTTCACAAGCTTGTCCTCTCCCGAGTGGAAGGTAAGAATTGCCACGCGCCCGCCCGGTCTTAATGCTCCCGGAAGCTTTTCCATGAATTCATACAGCACCTCAAACTCCTGGTTCACATCGATGCGCAGTGCCTGGAATGTGCGTTGGCAGGTCTTTTTGATTGTGTCCTTTTTCTCCTTCTCCGGCAGAAAATCCAGCGTATCCTCGATCACCCTGCGCAGCTTTGTCGTCGTGTCGATGTGGCTGTCCCTGCGGATCTCGTCCGTGATTGCTTTTGCCAGCTCCTCACAGTACGGCTCGTCGGAGTTCTCATAGAGCATCCCGGCAAGTTCCTCCCGCGTGATCGTATCCAGCCGCTCCGCCGCGCTGATCCCCGTCTCCTGATTGAGCCTGAGATCCAGCGGTCCATCCACCTTAAACGAGAAGCCGCGCTTCGGATTGTCGATCTGCATGGACGATACGCCAAGATCTGCCAAAATAAAATCGAATCCTCCCACTTTCTCTGCAATTTCATCAATCGTGCAGAAATTTTGAAGGCAGACCGTCAGGATTTTCTCTCCGAATCCCTGCTCTTCCAGTCGTTTCTTCGTCTTTGCCGATTCCTCCGGGTCTACATCTGTAGCATAGATATGCCCCTGTCCTTTCAGACATTCCAGCATGGCTTTTGTATGCCCGCCATATCCTAATGTTGCATCAAATCCGGTCTGTCCCGGCTGAATATCCAGGAAATCCAGTATTTCCTTTACCATAATTGAAATATGCATCCCGGCAGGAGTATTTCCCTTACGTATCACATGCTCCACGGTCTCCTGATATTTTTCCGGCTGAAGCTCTTTGTATTTTTCCTCGAATTTCTTCGGATATTTTCCTTTATACCGCACACGCCTTTTGTGCGGTGTCTGCTGCTCCTGACTCATATTCTTTTATTTCCTTTCCTAAAATACACTCTGACTGAATTTTTCATTTTTATATATGATGTCGGGGGCAAAAGCCCCCGACTTTGATGCCCACGGATTGCTCCGTGCTACTCACTCTCACAATCCTATCAAATATTTTGGCACATTCCAATGTCATCCGATGTGGAACTATGCTGCTTTCAGTCTTACCATTTCGTACACAGTCAACCATTTCTTTGATTTCATACACAAACCCATTTTCCGTCACCTGATCGGAATATTGCTCTATCAGCTTTCCCTGCCCATCGTACAAAACGATCTGATCTGCATAATGCGGATGTCGGATCATTATTTTTCCTTCTGATCCTGTCAGTTCCAGTCTTTCATCTACATTTGCCAGATACGTGGCAGTCATAAACGAAAGATGCTCCTCATACCGAAGTATAACATGTTCCGTCACATCCACCTGATCTTCATTGTAGATTACCTGAATCTGTTCTTCCTTCCAGTCTTCACCACAAAAATACATCGTCAGTGCCAACGCATAAATTAACAGATCCAATGCCGCCCCTCCACCGGCTTCTTTGTTAAAATAGCGATTTTCTTTATTCTTCGGAGCTGTAAATCCGATTTCAACATTACTGACTGCAAGTTTACCGATACGCCCTTCCTGCAACCATTCTCTGGCTTTTCTATTTGCAGGAAGAAAAAGACTCCATACTCCCTCCATAACAAAAATTTTCTTTTCTTCTGCCAGCCTGAAAATTCTTTCTGCCTCCTCCGAACTTCCTGTCAATGCCTTTTCACACAAAACCGGAATCCCGTATCTGATACATAATTCTGTCAACTGCACATGCATTCCGGTAACCACACCAATATAGACCCCATCCAGCTTTTCTTTCTGAAGCATTTCTTCATAATTTCCATAATAGGTATGTATTTCATATTTCTCTGCAAACTCTCTGGCTCTTTCTTCTGATCTCGCTGCTACAGCAGTCACACAGACCTCTTCTGTCTTCTCTGCTGCATCGCAAAATTTATTTGAAATATTTCCGGCACCCATAACGCCAAAACGAAAAGTTTTTTTCTTTTCCATCCCTTTTCTCTCCTTTACAAGTTATAATCTTGTCATGGCAATCGTTCCTGCAGTCAGAAGTACCAGCCCGGACTTTCTAAACATTTCTTAAATTTTTTGCTTTTTACCTAAGAGGATCGGCATCACCGTCAGAAGCATTGTTCCAAAGCTTGCGATCCCACCAATATAATTGCTGACCGGCTCTGCAACAAAGACTCCCTCAACTCCCATAAAATATGGGAGTAATATCGTCAATGGCACAACGATCACAACTTTTCTCAACAGACTGAAAAAAATTGCCTGCTTCGGGAATCCCAGTCCCACGAATGTCGCCTGTCCGCAGAACATAAATCCCATCATAAAAAATCCTGCAAAAAAGAGTTTCAGTGCCGGTGCTGCAATCTCAGCCAGTGCTTTGTCAGACGTAAAAAATCCCACCAGGAAAGACGGGAAGAAATGAACCGTCAGCCATGCCAGCACCATATAGCTCAGAATCATACCGCACGTAACAAAAATTCCTTTCCTGACCCTCTCATATTCCTTTGCTCCGAAATTATAGCCAAGCACCGGTTTCGCACCTTCCGCCACACCGTTTGCCGCAAGATTGAAAATTTCACGCACCGAATTTAAAATCGTCATCGCACCGACATACAGATCTCCACCCCAGCGTGCCAGCGTTGCATTGCAGGCGATCTGACTCAGACTGTTCGTAACGCACATAATAAAGCCTGACAGTCCCAGACCCAGGATGGAAAGAATCATTTTTCTGTCTTTTAGCTTCATATACTTTCTCTGCAATGGGTACTGCACCTTTTTCCCAGTCAGAAACCACAGAACCCACATACATCCTGCCATCTGACTGAGAACCGTTGCGATCGCTGCTCCCCGTACTCCCAGTTTCCACACAAAAATAAAAAGCGGGTCAAGAAAGAGATTCAGAACAGCCCCGATACAGACTGTCATCATTCCCATTGTCCCGAACCCCTGTGCATTAATGAACAGATTCATCCCTGAACTGATCATGATAAAAAGTGTCCCCAGCAGATAAATCTGTAAATAGGATGCTGCCACAGGATAAGTTGCATCCGATGCTCCCAGAAGATACAGGATCGGCTTCATAAAAATATAAAAGACACCCATCAATACAACTCCGGTTAAAATAAGAAGTACAAAGCTTACATTCTCAAGCTTTGATGCCTTTTCCTCCTCTCCTGCACCTCTTGCGATAGACATCAGTGGTGCTCCACCGCCTGAATAAAGCTGCGTAAATGCACTCACGATCGATATGATCGGAAATACCAGCCCCACACCGGTCAGTGCCTGATCTGCTCCCTGACCGATATGTCCTAAATAGACCCGATCTACCAGATTGTATAAAAGCTGCACCGCCTGTGCAATCGTGACCGGAACTGCCATGGACAAAATATTCCGGATCATTGATCCTTTTGAAAAATCATGCTCAACATTCTTTTTATTATTCATTGCTTTCATACTGACTATTATAGTCTTCTTTTCATAAAACACCAGTACCAACTCATTTATCTTCTTTTTACTTTAACGTGCTTTCTCCAACATTTTATAAAGAATCAGCCCGATTCTCACATTCAACATTTCATTTGGATTCTTAAAATCCATTCCTGTCATTTTTCCAATCTTGTCAATTCTGTACGTTGCAGTTTTATAATGAATAAATAATGCCTGTGCAGTCTTATTCAGACTTTGATTATTATCAAGGTAAGTTTGCAGCGTCAGAATCAGATCTTTCCGCTGCGGTTTATTGTAACTGTATAACCGTTGCAAGGATTCAGGGATATAATCCATTAGTGTGTTCAGATCATCAATATCTCCAAGGAGTTTAAAAAATCCAAGATCTGAGTACAGTGTAACTGTCTGATTTTCATTTCCAGAAATAACTTTCGCAATATCCCGATAGGAGATCGCTCTTTTTGCCTCATAATAAGAATCTTTCAGATTATAGATCCCTTTGACCATCTTTCCGATTCCGACCTGGATCTTCTCTGTCTTATGGCGGTAACGGATCGCATTCTGCAATACCGCACACATCTCTTCCATTTTATTCAGATATACCTCACGCTTCTGCTTTTCATCCACTCTTTGAATCATCACGATCTGATCTATATTCCGGTATACATGCTGTCCCGGGCAGAGTGTCATGATCTCCCCTTCAATAATTCCGGTTTCCCGCAACTGTTCACTTGTATACATATCTCCCCGTTCTTTTTGGAAAGTATAAAATGTCACAACCCGGTAATATTCCTCAGAATGGATCTCCAGCAGATTTGCTGCTTCTTCCATTTCTTCTTTTCCAAGCATCCCGCTCAGTACATTATGCACAATATCTCTGTGATATTTCTTTTCAATCTCATTTTGCACAAATTCTGTAACAAAACCATACTGCAGTGTAATAATCGCATTCTCGATCGCCATGCAATCCATTGCTGACAACTTTCTATTTTTCTCTGTCACCACCAGATAAGCTTCCACCTCTTCCATAACACTGATCTTGATTACGTACTGGATTTCTCCTGTCCCCTTTTTCCGTTGCCGCATATAAGAAAATTTCGTAATGACAGATGGAATATACTCTTCAAGATCTTCCCGTAATTCCAGACGCGAATGATCCCCTCCACTGGTCACATAGCAGTTGAGATTACTGTAATAAAGTGTAACCGGATTATCCACCATGTCACTGAGAAGTTCCAGAATATCCTGCGTCTTACTGGATGTGATATCTCTTCCAAAAGAAAGTGTATTGAAATTATCCTGCGTCAGTTTAAAATACCTAAGCCGTGCAACATCTTTTGTAAAAATCCGGTTCATGACAAAACTGATCATTTCCCAAAAGCTGATTTTTTTTGGCATTTCAATCAATGGAATCTTTTTACTTTCGCAATACGTTTTCAGTAATTTGATTTTCTTCTCTTTTTCGCTGATCTGTTCCCGTTCTTTCAAAAGGATTCCACTGATATGCTTCTCCTCAAAAGCGATCAGATACTGATAAAATTCCTCCGCACTGCAATCTCTGTATACATACAGGCTGGTCAGAAGCAGTTCCCCTCCCGTCAGATATCTTGCCATTTCCGGTACTTCTATAATGCGGATACCTTCAATTTTTCGTTTACAGGACTCTTTCCCCTCAAGCAAATTTAACTGCTTCCATTGTTTCTCTGCCAGCAATTTTTCAATCGTATATTCCATTTATTCACCTTTCAGATTTCTTATTTTTCTGCGACAAACTGAGCCGATTGACAAAATGATCATAATAAGACTAATCCATTGAGATGTTGAAATTTCCATCATACTTCCTCTGACCGCATTATATCGCAAATTTTCAAGTACAAATCTTATCATACCATATGTCAGCAAATAAGTTTTTATTATAATACCACTTCTTTTTAATGTGTCTTTTTATTGATATATCTTGCCTTATATTTTGAATAAACGATCGTCTGGTCTTTATACAGACTGTAATATCCTGACAGGGCATAACTGATCGAAATGGCGATCAGATAATACGCTGCCCCTGAAAATCCAAATAATTCAAATGAGATCAGCATGGATGCGATCGGACAGTTCGTCACTCCGCAGAATAATGCCACCATGCTTGCCGCTGCTGCAACTTCCGGAGAAAAACCAAGCAGTCCACCTGCCACACAACCGAATGTGGCTCCCACTGAAAATGCCGGAACGATCTCCCCACCACGATAACCTGCCCGCATCGTGATCGCTGTCAGGATCATTTTCCACAAAAAGTCCAACGGTCTTGCTTTTCCCTGTTCCACTGCCCTTGCGATCAGCTCATTACCTGCTCCCATATAATCTCCTGTTCCAAGAAGCATTGTGATCCCGATCACCAGACATCCTGCCACACAGACACGAAGATACGGGTTCTTCAAATATTTTCCATAAATCCCGGAGACTGCCTTTAATGCCACACAGAATAAAATGCTCAGCAATCCACAACCGGCTGCAATCACTGCCATCTTCAAGCCGCTCTCAAGACTTAATTGTGGAATCCTTGCAACCGGAAATGTCTCCGGATTCAGACCAACTCCTGTCGCAAACTCTGCGGCAATGATCGATGCGATCACACACGGCAGTAATGCTGCATAATACATCACCCCCACGCTGACAACTTCCATCGCAAAGACTGCCGCTGCCATCGGTGTTCCGAAAACTGCAGCAAACGCCGCACTCATTCCACACATGATCATCACATGATGATCTGTCTCATCCAGATGCACCAGCTTTGCCAGCCAGCTTCCGATACTGCCTCCAAACTGGATCGATGCACCTTCCCTTCCTGCAGAACCCCCGGTCAGATGCGTCAGTAATGTAGAAATAAAAATCAGTGGGGCAGAGATAAAGGGAACATTATCTTTTGACTTGATCGTTGATAAAACCTGGTTCGTTCCTCCATCCTGTCTTCCCAGCCTTTCATACATAAATACGATCACGATTCCTGCCAGCGGAAGGCAGAGAAATACCCATAGATGACTGTTTCTGTATTCAGTTGCCGCACTGATACAGGCTGCAAATGCACTGCTTGCCCCACCGACCACCAGTCCGGTCAGAATTGCCAGTAACATCCATTTGATAAAATTAGTAACATCCCGCCTGATCCGTTCGTAATAATATTTTATAAGAATTTTCTTTTTTGAAGATCCGATCGATAACCCTTTTTCTTTCTCTGTCTGCATGATATTCCCCTTACCTCTTTTCTATTTTCCAGTGTATCAAAAAAGCGGGATAAAGTGAAGTGTTAACAGCACTTTCCGGTCAGCTTTCCAGTTAGTTTCCTGAAATTTTTTCAAAAAAAGAACCCGGAAATCTTCTTTTATCAAGAAATTTTTCGGATTCTTTTTTCCTGCTTAGAACCGGTTAAGTTTCCTTTGCAACAGCATTATTTCTTTTTGCATTTATCATAAAATGCAAACATTCCTGCCAGTAATGTTCCTGAAATTGAATGCCATGTGCAGGATACTGCACAGATGATCGCTGACTCCGGTGTAGATGCAAACTGAGCTGTCGTTGTAGCAAGATTGGTTGCAAGTCCTGCATTCTGCATACCGACCTCGATCGCAATCGTTCTCTTCTTCGCTGTATTCATGCCAACCAGTCTGCCTGCCCCGTAACCAAGCAGATAACCAAGTCCGTTGTGAAGGAAGACTGCAACAAAGATTACAACTCCTGACTCAAAGAATTTTGCACCCTGAGAAGATACAACTCCACCAACCACACATGCCAGTCCAAGTACGGCGATTCCCGGCATTATTTTCTGCAGTTCACCAAATGTCTTTTTCTTTCCGAATAAATAGTTCAGCAAAAATCCAAGTGCAACCGGAAGAATGACTGTCTCTACGATAGACACCAGCATTGGAAGTGCCTTAATTGAAATATGCGTTCCGCTGGCAAGGAATGAAACCAAAAATGGTGTCATCACTGGTGAAAGGATCGTGGAAACCGTTGTCATTCCAACAGAAAATGCCACATCCCCTCCGCACAGATAAGACATGATATTGGATGACACTCCTCCTGGACAGCATCCGACCAGAATCAGGCCAAGTGCGATTCCGTCCGGAAGGTTCAAAAGCTTTGTCAGTCCTAATGCCAGAAATGGCATGATCAGATACTGGGCGATCGCACCCACACAGATATCAAAAGGTCTCTGGGCAAGAATCTTAAAATCCTCAGTTGTCAATGTCAGTCCCATACTGAACATAATGACTCCGATGATGATCGACTGGCACGTAAACCTATTGGATACCGGATCTGTAAATAACTGGAGATTAACCCATCCCATCATTCCCGGTACAAAGAACGTAATGACTGCAATCGCAATTACTACGATTGAAGTATAATCTGATAAAAATTTGCTGACTTTCTGTAATGCTTTCATTACATT
>OMDD01000968.1_pt1 | contig 12428 bp, 10 predicted proteins | sample 1674331 | NCBI WGS metagenome assembly OMDD01 (sample SAMEA103958164, study PRJEB25191) | human gut metagenome | biome: human-associated habitat [ENVO:00009003]; feature: intestine environment [ENVO:2100002]; material: feces | place: Germany | collected 2013/2015
AAAATATACAAAATATTTAATTAGATTCAAGTAGTATGGCCAGAAAAGAGGAAACAGTCAGTATGATTGATACCCTTGCGGAGTTCAAGGAGTTGAAGAATATAGATAAGGATACGATGATCAGCGTATTGGAAGAGTCATTCCGTAACGTGATTGCAAAAATGTTCGGAACAGACGAAAACTACGATGTTATCATCAATCCGGAAAAAGGTGATTTTGAAATCTGGAGAAATCGTAAGGTCGTAGCGGATGATGAATTGGAAGATTCAAATCTGGAGATTTCGTTGACGGATGCCCGTCAGATTGATGCCGATTGTGAAGTAGGCGAGGAAATTACAGACGAAGTTCATTTTGCCGATTTTGGACGTCGTGCTATCTTGAATTTACGTCAGACATTAGCATCCAAGATATTGGAATTGCAGAAAGACAGCCTTTACGCTAAATATAAAGATAAAATCGGTACAATCATTTCGGCAGATGTGTATCAGGTATGGAAGAAAGAAATGTTGCTGCTTGATGACGATGGAAATGAATTGTTGTTGCCGAAGACAGAACAGATACCGGGTGATTTCTACCGGAAAGGAGAAACGGCTCGTGCTATCGTACAGCGTGTAGATAATTACAACAACAATCCGAAAATTATCCTTTCTCGTACAGACAAGTTGTTCCTGCAGCGTTTGTTCGAATTGGAAGTGCCGGAAATCAATGACGGTTTGATTACCATCAAGGCCATTGCCCGAATCCCGGGAGAACGTGCCAAGGTTGCTGTTGAATCTTATGACGATCGTATCGATCCGGTAGGTGCCTGTGTGGGAATGAAGGGTTCTCGTATTCATGGTATCGTACGGGAGTTGAGAAACGAGAATATCGATGTGATCAATTATACATCTAATATATCCTTGTTTATCCAGCGAGCATTGAGCCCCGCTAAGATATCTTCTATCCGGGTTAATGAAGAAGAGAAACGCGCAGAAGTCTATTTGCGTCCGGAAGAAGTTTCATTGGCTATTGGTAAAGGCGGTTTGAATATCAAATTGGCTTGTATGTTGACAGAATATACTATTGATGTATTCCGCGATATCGATGGTGCTGATGAAGAAGATATTTATTTGGATGAATTTGCTGATGAAATAGATGGTTGGGTAATTGACGCTCTGAAGAATATCGGTTGCTATACAGCTAAGAGTGTATTGGCAATACCGAGAGATGAATTGGTAGAGCGGGCTGACTTGGAAGAATCGACAGTTGATGATGTCTTGTCAATCTTGGCTGCCGAATTTGAGGATGATGAAAATTAATGATTAAGTGTTACGACAAAGTTTAGTATGCCTATAAGATTACAACAAGTATTGAAAAAAATGAATGTAGGACTGAACACGGTGGTTGAGTTCCTGCATAAGAATGGTTATCCGGAGGTTGAGTCCAATCCGAATACCCGGTTGAGTGATGAACAGTATGCTTTGCTCGTAAAGGAGTTTGGGAAGAATATGCCTGATGCGGAGATTAAGCGTGAAGCTTCGCATATACATAATAAGAAAAGTACGGCTGCTGTCGTAAAAGAAGAACAGCCCCAAGAAATAAAAACAGAGGTTCCAGAAGAATTTCGTCCGAAGATCGTGATGAAAGGTCACATCAATTTAGAACCGGAAAAGAAGGACGAGATCGTACCTGAGGCCGTTTCCGCCTCAGCTTCGGTTGATAAAGATCCTGAACCTGTCGTTCAGCAAGAAGAAAAAGTCGTGCCTGCCGTAGAAAAAGTGGAACAACAGAATGAGAAAGAAGAAGTAAAAATAAATATTGTGAATAAAGAGAAAGCTGAAGAGAAGCAGCCGGAAATGGTCGCTCCAAAAGAAGAAAAAAGTCAACCAGTGGGATCGGGTTCATCAACGACATCGGCCGATAAGAACGATAGTGAATTATTCCGATTGAGTACTCCTAAGTTTGAATCGAATATCAAAGTTACGGGTAAAATTGATTTGGAAGCACTTAATCAGTCAACTCGTCCGAAGAAGAAGTCGAAAGAAGAAAAACGGAAAGAACGTGACGAGAAACAAGGTAATAATCGTCCTGGACAGCCGAATTTTAAAAAGGATCAGAATAAACAGCAAGGTGGAACCCCTAAAGCGAACATGGCATCCAATGAAGAAGGTGATGGCAAGAAGAAACGTAAACGTATCAAGAAAGATCGTGTGGATGTTGCCAATGTAGCTAATGGTGGTGGTAATAACTATCGTCAAAATGGGAATAATCGGGATGACCGTAAGCCTCGGTTGAAGAAGCCGGTAAAGACGGAAGTCAGTGAAGAGGATGTACAGAAGCAAATCAAGGAAACATTAGCCCGGTTGACGAATAAGAGTAACAAGAGCAACAAAGGTGCAAAATATCGTCGTGATAAACGTGATGCAATCCAGAAGCGTGAACATGAGCTGATGGAGCAGGAGGAAATGGAAAGCAAAATCCTGAAATTAACCGAATTCGTTACAGCTAACGATTTGGCTAATATGATGGATGTGCCGGTTACGAAAGTCATAGCGACTTGCATGAGTATCGGTATTATGGTTTCTATCAACCAGCGTTTGGATGCTGAAACAATTAATATTGTTGCTGAAGAGTTCGGTTTCAAGACGGAATATGTAAGTGCTGATGTAGTTGAAGCAATCAAGGCAGATGAAGATGAAGATAACGAAGAAGATTGGGTTCCGCGTCCACCGATTGTTACGGTGATGGGACACGTTGACCATGGTAAGACTTCGTTGCTGGATAATATCCGTAATGCGAATGTGATTGCCGGTGAAGCGGGTGGTATCACTCAGCATATTGGTGCTTATAATGTGAAGTTGCCGAACGGCCGTCGTATTACTTTCTTGGATACACCGGGTCATGAAGCCTTTACGGCTATGCGTGCTCGTGGAGCAAAAGTAACAGATATCGCTATTATTATTGTAGCAGCCGACGATAGTGTTATGCCTCAGACGGTGGAAGCCATCAATCATGCTTCAGCAGCAGGTGTACCTATTGTTTTTGCTATTAACAAGATTGATAAACCTCATGCAAATCCGGATAAAATCAAGGAAGAACTTGCCAATATGAATTATCTGGTAGAAGACTGGGGTGGTAAATATCAGTGCCAGGAAATTTCTGCCAAGAAAGGTATCGGTGTAGAAGATTTGTTGGAAAAAGTGCTGTTGGAAGCAGACTTGCTGGATTTGAAGGCAAATCCGAAACGTCGTGCCGTAGGTTCTATCATTGAATCTTCTTTGGACAAAGGACGTGGTTATGTTTCTACAGTATTGGTAGAGAATGGTACGTTGAAGATGGGAGATATCGTTTTGGCAGGAACCCATTATGGTCGTATCAAAGCGATGTTCAACGAACGTAACCAGCGAGTACAGGAGGCAGGACCTTCAGAACCGGTATTGATCTTAGGTTTGAATGGTGCACCTCAGGCTGGTGATACGTTTAATGTATTGGAAACAGATCAGGAAGCTCGTGAGATTGCCAATCGTCGTGAACAGTTACAACGTGAATTGGGCTTGCGTACCCAGAAGATGCTTACATTGGACGATATTGGTCGTCGTATTGCTGTGGGTAACTTCCAGGAATTGAATGTCATCGTTAAAGGTGATGTGGACGGATCTGTTGAAGCTTTGTCTGATTCATTGATTCGTTTGTCAACAGAAGAGATTCAGGTGAATGTGATCCATAAAGCAGTCGGACAGATTTCTGAATCTGACGTTGTTTTGGCAGCAGCTTCGAATGCGATCATTATCGGTTTCCAGGTACGTCCGTCATTGTTGGCACGTCGGAATGCAGAGAAGGAAGGTGTAGAAATCCGTCTGTATTCAATTATCTATGACGCGATCAACGAAGTGAAGAGTGCAATGGAAGGTATGCTTTCTCCGGAAATCCGTGAGGAAATTACTGCCAATGTGGAAGTTCAGCAGGTATTTAAGATTTCCAAGGTCGGTTCTGTTGCCGGATGTCTGGTGAAGGAAGGAAAGATCAAGCGCAGCAACAAGATTCGTTTGATTCGTGATGGTATCGTTATTTACTCGGGTGAACTGGGTTCTTTGAAGCGATTCAAAGATGATGTGAAGGAAGTTGTAGCTGGTCAGGACTGTGGTTTGAACATCACTAACTTTAATGATATTCAGATCGGAGACGTGATCGAGGCTTACGAGGAAACAGAAATCAAAAAGACATTATAATGTGATGAACTGGTTAGACGTGATCTTGTTGTGTCTGGCTGGATTCGGTTTTGTGAAAGGCCTGTTTGATGGAATCATCAAACAGGTTGTTTCACTTATAGCCCTGGTGATTGCCATCTTCTGCTGTGCACAGGTAGCCGATTGGTTGCGCGGATATATTCTGGCGCTTGGTTGGTTCCCTGATTATGGAGTAACAGTATTGAGTTATCTGTTTGGTTTTATGCTGATCATTGGAGTATTGAAGCTGACAGGTGATTTGTTGAGTAAATTAGTAGGAGTGACACCGCTAGGTATACTGAACCATTTGTTGGGAGGTTTGTTCGGCTTTATGTTTATGATGTTTTTCCTGAGTTTGACGATAAATGTTCTGGAATACATTGATCGGGGATCCGTTTTGATTCCACGGGAACAGAAAGTCGAGTCTCGTTTTTATGGTTCCGTTAAACAGATTGTTCCAACCATTTTCCCTTCTAACTTGTTTAGTTTAGAAGAGTGAATGGTTTTTCTTATATAATATAATGTATATGCAAGATTCAAATAGCGTGTTGAATGAAGTAACGAATGGGGAATATAAATATGGATTCGTTACGGATATAGATACAGATGTGATCCATCGAGGGCTGGATGAAGAGACCGTTCGGATTATTTCTGCCAAGAAACATGAGCCGGAATGGTTGCTTGAGTTTCGCTTGCGTGCTTTCCGTTACTGGCAAACATTGGAAATGCCGGACTGGGCTTTGCTGAAAATTCCGCCTATCGATTATCAGGATATTATTTATTACGCGGCTCCCGTTAAGAAAGACGGACCGAAAAGTATGGAAGAAGTTGATCCTGAATTGCTGAAAACCTTCGACAAGCTGGGAATTCCTTTGGAAGAACAAAAGGTATTGAGCGGAATGGCTGTCGATGCCGTTATGGACAGTGTTTCTGTCAAGACAACGTTTAAGGAGAACTTGGCTGAGAAAGGTATTATATTCTGTTCGTTCAGTGAGGCGGTACAGAATCATCCGGATTTAGTGAAGAAGTATTTGGGAAGCGTTGTTAGTTATCGGGATAACTTCTTTGCAGCTTTGAATTCGGCTGTATTTTCTGATGGTTCATTTGTGTATATTCCGAAAGGTGTTCGTTGTCCGATGGAGTTGAGTACGTATTTCCGTATTAATGCCGCCAATACCGGACAGTTTGAACGTACATTAATCGTGGCCGATGATGAGGCTTACGTTAGTTATTTGGAAGGTTGTACTGCTCCGATGCGCGATGAAAACCAATTGCATGCAGCTATTGTCGAGATTGTTGCTCATGATCATGCTGAAGTGAAATATTCGACAGTACAGAATTGGTATCCGGGAGATAAAGACGGAAAAGGCGGTATTTACAACTTCGTAACAAAGAGAGGCTTGTGTAAAGGTGATTACAGTAAAATCTCATGGACTCAGGTAGAGACAGGTTCTGCGATTACATGGAAATATCCGAGTTGTGTCTTGGCTGGTGATCATTCGGTAGGCGAGTTTTATTCAGTAGCCGTAACGAATAATTATCAGCAGGCTGATACAGGTACAAAGATGATTCATCTGGGAAAGAATACCCGGAGTACAATCGTCTCAAAAGGAATATCTGCCGGTCATAGTCAGAATAGTTACAGAGGGCTGGTGAAGATTTCTCCACGTGCGGAAGGTGCTCGTAATCATAGCCAGTGCGATAGTTTATTGTTGAGTCCTACTTGCGGAGCACACACTTTCCCGTATGCCGATATTCAGAATGAAACGGCAGTGGTAGAGCATGAAGCGACGACAAGTAAGATTAGTGAAGAGCAGTTGTTTTATTGCCAGCAGCGAGGAATTTCCGTTGAAGAAGCAGTGGGTTTGATAGTCAATGGTTATGCTCGTGAAGTCATGAATAAGCTTCCGATGGAGTTTGCTGTTGAGGCACAGAAACTGTTAAGTATCTCGCTGGAAGGTAGCGTTGGCTAAAAAGTAACGATACCGCAGCGGATCATGATCGAGATCGGAACCGTTGCAAGGTTGCGTGGGGTGATTGTCAATCGTTAGACAGCCGTTGCAAGGTCGCGCGGGGTAATTGTCGATCGTCAGACAGTCGTTGCAAGGTCGCGCGGGGTGATTGTCGATCGTCAGACAGCCGTTGCAAGGTCGCGCGGGGTGATTGTCGATCGTCAGGCAGTCGTTGCAGGGTCGCGTGGGGTGATTGTCGATCGTCAGACTGCCGTTGTAAGGTCGCGTGGGGTAATTGTCGATCGTCAGACAGCCGTTGTAAGGTCGCGTGGGGTAATTGTCGATCGTCAGACAGCTGTCGCAAGGTTTTAGGGGTGATTGTTGATCGTCAATGACCTGCTGCAGGGATAGATTGGGTCAACTGATAGAACTTCTGCAAGCGTGCAGAAAGAATAGACGAAACAAATAATAGTAGAAGAGAGATGGTGAGTGGATGTAAATGGATGGGATGTTGTCTCCTTTCATTCTTGACGATGCAAGGAGTGCAAGCTCAGTTTTATACCGGTAACGATGTCGATGGGGCACGTTGGAGTCTCGGATTTACCGGAGGTGTGTTGGTTCGTCCGATTTTGTCAGAAAATCCGCAACGGGTTTCTACAGGAAACGGAGGTGAGTCTTTCGGATTTACCGGCGAATATTTCCTGCCCAAGAAATGGGCGGTCTATGGCGGTTATGAACGGACAGAGTTGGATTATGGGTATTCCAGTCGTAGTATGGAAGGAATTAACCTAGGAGTGAAGCGTTATTTTGTTCCGGATCGATGGTTTGTTCAACCCTATTTGGCAGCTGGTTGGTTGTTTAATTGGGGCGATCGCCGGGAAGAAAATACAACTGGTGCATCATCCGGTGAGTGGTCGCTAACGGTGAAACAAACGGCCGTTAATCCTCGGGCGGTATTTGTGCCTTCTGTAGGACTTGATTTTTATTTGTTCTCGTCAGTAGCGTTTGTGGTTCGTTATGATTTGGGAATCGGACTTGACTCTCGTACCCGAATTGAAGCGGTAGATAACAGAGGTGCAAAGTATCAGCTGCATGATAAAGGACTGTACCAACGGTTGAATTTAGGTATTAAGGTAACGTTCCCGATGCGGTTCACGCAGCAAGACGGATTCTCGTTGGGCGGAATCATCGGTAGCTTGATAGAGGGCTGGTTTTACCGTCTCGATAAGCGCAACGAGGAATATTATTACAGATATTAAGGAGGAAAACGAAATATGTTAGAGATAAAGAATTTACATGCCAATGTGAATGGCAAAGAGATACTGAAAGGTATCAACCTTTCGGTAAAGGCTGGAGAAGTCCATGCTATCATGGGACCGAATGGATCGGGAAAAAGTACACTGAGTAGTGTCTTGGTGGGAAATCCGGCCTTTGAAGTAACAGAAGGTGAAGTAACGTTCAATGGGAAGAACCTGTTGGAGTTGTCTCCGGAAGACCGTAGCCGTGAAGGTCTGTTCTTGAGTTTCCAGTATCCGGTAGAAATTCCGGGTGTAAGTATGGTAAATTTCATGCGGGCAGCCGTGAACGAACACCGGAAATATAATGGCCTGCCACCAGTTTCGGCTACAGAGTTTCTGAAACTGATGCGTGAGAAACGGGCAATTGTTGAATTAGACAACAAGCTGGCAAGCCGAAGTGTGAATGAAGGTTTCTCGGGTGGTGAAAAGAAACGTAATGAGATTTTCCAGATGGCGATGCTTGAACCGAAACTTTCAATTCTTGATGAGACGGATTCGGGTTTGGATATTGATGCCTTGCGTATTGTGGCAAGTGGAGTAAACAAATTGAAGACAGCCAATAATGCGACCATCGTGATTACTCACTATCAGCGTTTGCTGGATTATATTAAACCGGACATTGTACATGTGCTTTATAAAGGTCGTATTGTCAAGACCGCAGGTCCGGAGCTGGCTCTCGAACTGGAAGAAAAAGGTTACGACTGGATCAAGAAGGAGATGGGAGACTTGTAACAAATCAAATTAGGCACGGATTTCACGGATGACACGGAAATATGTTGTATGAGAATTTAACTAAAGAAATTATTAACGCCTTTTACGAAGTTCATTCTATTTTGGGGTTTGGATTCTTGGAACAAGTATATCAGAACGCCCTTTACAAAGAATTAAAACGGCGAGGGTTACAGTGTGAAGCACAAAAGCAACTGAAAGTTTATTATAAAAACGAGGTTGTAGGTAATTATGTGGCTGATATCGTAGTGAATGATCAAGTTATATTAGAGTTAAAGGCTGTATCAGCATTGCGTCCTGAACATGAATGGCAGTTAGTAAATTATCTGAAAGCAACAGGTTTGAAAGTCGGTTTATTACTGAACTTTGGCTTATCAGGAGAAGTTAAGCGAAAAATATTAACGTGAAAACTGTGTAATCCGTGTAATCCGTGCCAAAAGATGGAGAATTAAGAAGTATGAAAGCAGAACAACAATACATTGATCTCTTTACCCAGTACGAGGATTTGATCTGCCGCAAGAGTGTACCGGTATTGAATGCTTTGCGTGCGCAGGCATTCGCCGATTTCGAGCGGCTGGGCTTTCCGTCGTTGAAGGGCGAAGATTATAAATATACGGATGTGGAAAAGGCTTTTGCTCCCGATTATGGGATCAATATCAATCGGCTGAATATTCCGGTCAATCCGTATGACGTATTTCACTGTGATGTTCCTAATCTGAGCACCTCACTTTATTTTGTGGTGAATGATTCTTTCTACGATAAAGAATTACCGAAAGCACATCTGCCCGAAGGTGTTTATGCCGGAGGCTTATGCCGTTTTGCTTCCGAATATCCGGAGATTGCTGCCCGCTATTATGGTAAACTGGCACAGACATCGGCAAATGGTGTTGTTGCCTTGAATACGATGTTGGCGCAAGATGGTTTCGTAGTATATGTTCCGAAGCATACGGTGGTGGAACGTCCTATCCAGTTAGTGAATATTTTCCGTAGCGATGTTGATACAATGGCCAATCGCCGTATTCTCTTCATCGTAGAAGAGAATGCTGAAGCTCGTCTGTTGGTGTGTGACCATAGTATTGATGATGTGAAATTCTTCTCTAACCAAGTGATTGAAATCTTTGCCGGAGCCAATGCTCGTGCTGATTATTATGATTTGGAGGAAAGTTCGGTATCGACAACTCGTTTCTCTAATCTGTTTGTTCGTCAGGAGGCTCATTCGAGTGTCGTTGTGAATGGTGTTACACTGACAAACGGATTGACTCGTAATAATTATTTCGTCTCGTTGGAAGGTGAAGGAGCAGATCTGTCTCTTTGCGGTATGTCTGTGCTGGATAAGGAACAGCAGTTGGATACTTATTCTTTAGTACATCATAAAGTGCCACATTGTACTTGCAACGAACTCTTCAAGAATGTCTTGAACGATCGTGCAATTGGTGCGTTCAGTGGTAGAATCCTGGTTGAGCAAGGTGCCGACAAGACAGAAGCTTATCAGACCAACCGAAACTTGTGTGCTACCCGCGAATGCCGGATGTACAGCAAACCTCAGTTGGAAATTTATGCCGACGATGTGAAATGTTCACATGGTATGAGTACCGGTCAGCTGGACGAGAACGCACTTTTCTATATGCAGAGCCGAGGTATTTCCCGCGACGAAGCACGGATGTTGCTTAGTGTTGCCTTTACATCGGATGTAATCGAACATGTTCGTCTGGAAGCCTTGAAAGATCGCCTGCATAAATTGGTAGAGAAACGTTTCCGAGGTGAATTGGCTAAATGTGCCGGTTGTCGGATCTGTAAATAATGAAAGAGCGCAAAGGATAAAATGACATACTTTTGTCATCTTGTTGTCATATGTCGTATTTATTTTTGCTGACGTAAACAACAAGCCAATTTATCCTTTAAATATTTCTATTTTAGTACGGGCTGCTTTTACCTACGGCGGTAGGAAAGGCGGCCTTTTTTGTACCCGATTGATCCTGTCCTTGCTGATTTATACATATATCGATTAAACATTGTATCTTTGTGGGTTGTTATCAATAATGAATTTAATAGATAAGATGATGACTTTCGATATACAATCCATTCGGGAAGATTTCCCGATTCTGTCCCATCAGGTTTACAACAAACCATTGGTTTATCTGGATAATGCAGCAACAACGCAGAAACCGCGTTGCGTTGTCGAGAAGATTGAAAACGGTTATTATAATGTAAACGCGAATATTCATCGCGGAGTTCATTTCTTGAGTCAGGAAGCGACCGAGGCGCACGAAGAAGCACGCCGTACCGTTCAGCGTTTCCTGAATGCCCGCTCTTCAAACGAGATTATCTTTACACGAGGAACTACCGAATCCATTAACCTGGTTGCAAGCAGCTTTACCGACGAATGTATGTCTGCCGGCGATGAAGTGATTGTTTCTGTCATGGAACATCACTCTAACATTGTGCCTTGGCAAATTCAGGCGGCCAAGAAAGGTATATCTTTGCGGGTAATTCCGATGAACGATAAAGGGGAATTGTTGCTTGATGAATATCGAAAGTTATTTACTGAGAAGACACGCCTGGTTGCCGTTACGCAAGTTTCCAATGTATTGGGTACGATAAACCCGGTAAAGGAAATCATTGCCATTGCTCACGAACAGGGCGTTCCGGTATTGGTTGATGGTGCGCAGTCAACGCCCCACATGAAAGTGGATGTACAGGATTTGGATGCCGAGTTCTTCGTTTTCTCCGGCCATAAGATTTATGGTCCGACGGGTATTGGTGTTTTGTATGGAAAAGAAGAATGGCTGGATAAACTTCCTCCGTATCAGGGCGGTGGTGAGATGATTGCTACCGTTTCGTTCGAGAAAACGGTCTTTAATGAATTGCCATTTAAGTTCGAGGCCGGTACGCCTGATTATATTGGCAGTACAGCTTTGGCTGAAGCTTTGCATTATGTGGAAAAGATCGGTATGGACCGGATTGCAGCACAGGAACAAGATTTATTGGAATATGCTACCGCTCAGTTGAAACAAATTGAAGGCATGCGTATTTTCGGTGAGGCGGCAGACAAAGGTGCTGTCATTTCTTTCCTGGTTGGAAATATTCATCACTATGATATGGGCATGTTGCTTGACCGCTTGGGTATCGCTGTCCGTACAGGGCATCATTGTGCACAGCCGCTGATGCAGGCATTGGGAATCGAAGGAACAGTCCGTGCCTCTTTCTCCTTTTATAATACCCGTGAGGAAGTGGATGTGCTGGTTCGCGGAATCGAACGGGTACGTCAGATGTTCGGGTGAGGTTACTTATGGCGTAACAATGCAGTTTCATTGAGTATCTTTAACGATTTATAAGTAGATGGCGCATATATAGGGCTTTTCTCGTATAGAAAAATATTCCTATATTTGCGCCATAGAATTATAAATAGTCATTTCCTTAGTAAAATTCAGACTTGAAGTCCTATAGGTAATACTACTTCAAGCATTAAGTTAGTTAAGAGAGTGGAGGAGTTCTTTGTGAAAAGAGCTCCTTTATGTTTTTATAGCCTTTTATTTGTCGGAAAAGAAAAATCCTCTTCATATAAATCCTGCCCTTGGTTATCTTCCAGACGGATCTGATAAACGGCTTTCCCTTCTTTCAGTTGAGATGTTCCCAGTAAATTGACCCGATATCGGATTTCTTCTCCTGGTTTGATATGGGAAATAGAGATAGTTTCCGAATTACGGATTCGCTTGGCTTCCTTTTTCCCTTTCAACTGGGGCATTATCTGCGTGATATTTCTCGAGCTGTTGTTTTGGATGATAAAGGTCAGATGCGCATGCTCGCCGGCTTCCAGAATCCCGTTTTTGTTTTCATCCGTCAGCAGGATATCCCGGATAACCAATTGGGGCTCGTGCCTTTCTTCCGGTACGTTGCTTTGTTGTGGTTGTGTTTTATACGGGTTGGCGGCAGCAGCTCCTAAAGCACTTCCGGCAACTCCGCCTACAACGGAACCAATTAATGAGCCTCCCCAGCCACCGATACGGTCTCCTACTAAAGAACCCGATACGCTTCCGATCATTCCTCCTGTCTGCATGGCAAACATTTGCTTGTTCTGCGGAGTCATGGTCTTGCAACTACTGCACAATAACGCAGAGCTGACAAATAAACCGATTATATAATTTGCTTTCATATAAGCCTTTTCTTCATTTGGGATAAAGTTACAGATATTTATTATATAACTGATTCGGGGGCAGCTTTGTTTTATGTTTTTTCTCTATACC
>OMDD01001000.1_pt1 | contig 12139 bp, 10 predicted proteins | sample 1674331 | NCBI WGS metagenome assembly OMDD01 (sample SAMEA103958164, study PRJEB25191) | human gut metagenome | biome: human-associated habitat [ENVO:00009003]; feature: intestine environment [ENVO:2100002]; material: feces | place: Germany | collected 2013/2015
ATACACCTCTCTATAACTGAAACCATACCACTTACAGAATGCCACAAGAGAGAAATAATGTCAATAAATAATTGCAACCGCAATTCCTTGCGGCTATCACTTCTTATCCTTTCGGGCAGGGGTTATTCTTTATAGGCGGCGCGGCGGATGCGGTCGTTGATGGCCAGTCCCAATCCGGTTTCGGGAATCGGAGACATGCAAATTCCGTTGTAACCGTTCTGGCGGTCGGCAAAGCGCAGAAAAGCAAACAGCCGGCTGGCGGCTTCTTCCAGATTGCCGCTCGGGCTGAGGTTGATGTCAGAATCGGAAACGGAACCGAAGCCGATGTAAAATTCGCCGTCTTTCCTTTCCGCAGCGTTGATACGCAGCGGTTTTCCGGGGGCGTAGTGTTTCAACAACTGGCCGGGAGCGCTGGGTTGGTTGGGGTCGCCATGGGAAAGCAGGACTTTTTCATTGAGAAAATCTTCAAGAGCTTCAAGAGTTGTGCCGCCGGCTCGCAGAATGACCGCCTGTTTTCCGGTCATGTCAACAATGGTTGATTCAACGCCGACACTGCATTGTCCGCCGTCAAGAATCATATCGACTTTGTCGCCCAGACTTTCCTGTACATGGTAAGCGGTTGTCGGACTGATGGATTTAAAACGGTTGGCTGAGGGGGCGACGATCGGAACTCCGCTGCGACGGATGAGTTCCAGAGCGACCGGGTGTGCCGGCATGCGCACGGCGATGTTCTGCAAGCCTGAGCAGGCCAGGTCAATTGAGGGATTGTTATCCTGACGGCGCATAATGATTGTCAGCGGGCCGGGCCAGAAATGTCGGGCCAGCTCCATGATGCGCTCATCGGTAACAGCGTATTCCGGCAGAAAGTCAACATCGGCAATGTGGGAAATCAGCGGGTCAAATTTTGGGCGCTGTTTGGCGGCAAAAATTCCGGCAACGGCTTCCGAAAGGTAAACATTGGCTCCGAGCCCGTAAACCGTTTCGGTCGGAAAGGCAACCAATCCGCCGGATTTGATGACTTCGGCCGCGCGGTCGAGGTTTTCTGTGGATACGTCATAAATATTGTTCATGTTAAATCTTCAAAATGTCGTTAAGTGCCGCTGTAAGTTCATGATATTCTTCTAACACTTCAAAATCATCTTTGTCAATGATTTGGTAAACCTGCCATTTGTGGTTGTAGCCCAGATAGTCCATTTCATTGACGCCGAGGATTATCAAATCGCGGCAAAGCGGGTGGCGGACCCGGAGGTTAAGCCGCAGCAGATCAGGAAACTCCGGATTTTCGGGATAAATTCCGGCGAGCAGGCTGCCGTTGCCGCGGAGGCCGTTGCTGAAACGGAGCAGTTGCAGATATTCGTCCGGAACCGGCGCGATGTTGTTTTGTTTCAGCTGTTTCTGACAACGGATAATTTGTGCGGGGGTGAGGCTGCTGTCAGTGACGATACCGGAAATCTGATTGATTTTATTGATAAAATTCTGCATCAGCGCCGTCCCTGCCGACTTCCGGTAATAATGTACAAAACGGTTTCCGGAGACAGCTGTTCACTTTTTTGCAATTCGCGGTTGGCCAGGGTGACGGTTTCGGTATGGCTGCGGTAGCGTTTGGTTCTGGGGTCTCGCGAATAGTCATAAGACAGTTGGTCTTCGGGAGCCAGCCCTCCGAAGAAAATCAGGTTCGGATCTGCCGGGTAAAGGCGGCCGATGTAGCGTTCGCAGTTATCAAATTTTTCGGTACGGTCCATTCCGTGGAAAAAGCGGATATGGTAGGGATCGTCGATAATGGCGCAAAGATTGCTGAAATAGTTGGCGGCCGCCAGGTTGGGAAATTCCTGCGCTTCCGGAGCGGTTTCTTTGAGCGGCCGGAACAGGCGGTTAATCTTTTCGGCGTTTTCGTTTTGCGGGTCGAATTGTTCAAAGCTGTCTTGTACGGCCCATTTGTGATGAACCGAAAGGTTGGGAACAGCCAGGCTGGTTCCGTCGTTGAATTGCAGGCTCAGGCCGCCTTTTTCAAAAACCATACCGATGTTTTGAGAAAGCTTGAATTTTTGTATGCCGTCTTTAAAGGTTTGAATATTTTCTTCGCCGATTTTTTCATCACGGAGATAATTTTCAAAATCATTCTGGTTAAGCAGAATATATTGCAGACTCCAATAGGCGGTGTCGTTTTCGGTTTTTTCTTCGTCCAGCTGCCGGAGCGTGTTGTCGATGTAGGTTTCAATGTTTTCCGGATTGCTGATGTATGCAATGAAAGACGAGCGCCGGCGGCTGATAAAATTTTTGGTCTGGTTTTGAATTTCGATGGCTGCCGTTCCGGTGCGAATGCCTTTTATTATGCCGTCGGCATATTCCTTGTCCTGAGTACCGTTATAAAGGTCATTGCTGAAAAGGTGTTTGTTGTTAAGAATAAATTTGTGAGCCAGCGGCATCATTGCGTTGGTAATGCCCTGACGGCTGACTTTCTTTAAAATCAGTTCCGCTTCCTTTTCTTTTTCGCTGATACGCTGTTGAATCAGCGAGCGGCGGTAAATGTAGCCGTTGCGGCGGATGAACTGTTCCGTCAGTTCTTTGATGCGGGAAATTTTATCAAGATCGGGGAACTTTATCAGGTTTTCGCGGAGAAAAAAGTTGCCGGTCTTGAATATTTCCGATATTTCGCGGCTGTCGGTTTCCAGCCCTTTTTCGCGGCAGAAATCGCTGAAAAGATCGGTTCTCTGGCCGATAAAACGGGACACCGAGTCAAAATCGTCGGCGGAGAGACCTCGTTGCAGGATGCGTTTATGCTGGCTTTCGGCTGCATCCTGGTGTTTGTGAATCTGAAAATTAGAGTACCAATAGCGGAAAACATCGCGGTTTTTGCCGATGAATTGGCGGGCGAAATCTTTGGCATAAAGCGGAATGCCCCTGGTTTTTATCATAAAATTGGTGATGTCGGTCAGCTGTTCGTTAAGTTCCTGATAGGTCAGAATATTATTCTGTTTGTAATAATCGCTGTATTCTTTGCGGTTTTTGAGGACATATTTCCGGACGGCGGGATAATTATCCGGCGTTATGCCGTTTTCCGCAACATCCCGAACCATGGCCGTATCGGGGTTATTGTGAGTGGCGGCGTCTTTTTCGTTGGCGATAATAAAGTTGAGCAGACTTTCCTGAACATATTCCGGGAGCGGGGGCGGGTTGAGAACGTTAAAGGCGAATTTGATATAGTTTTCGTCGCGGTTTTCTTTTTGCAGGCCGGCTTTGAAGAGTTCCGGGTTTTGCCGGGCGAACTCGGACGGCAGTGCCGCATCAAGGTTATCCGCAGGGCGGGTCTTTATTTTATCCAGCAGGCTTTTGACTTCGGAGGAGGAAAGCCCCTTGTTGAGCAGAAAGTCTGTATAAGCTTTTTCATTGCCGGTTATGAGGCTTTTGAGGTTTTCTTTCAGATAAAGCGGAAATTTCGGTTCCTCAAGCAGTTCAAAAACGGCGTTGACATGGCGTCCGGTAATGTGTTTTCTGCTCAGGTGGTCACGGAATGAATTTTCATTGGCAGCAATAAAATTGCGCATCTCATCGGTGAGCGGCTTTCCTTGAGTTTCCAAATGCTCAATGATGTTTTGGATGTGGTTTCCGCTTTGAGCCTGTTCCCTGATGTAAGCGGCAAAATGACGGCGGCGGTTGCGAATGTAGTCATACACGAAATCGCGGGAAGAACTTTTCAGAATCAGGTTACAGGTGACGCCGCGTCCCTGGGCCGATTTAATAAGCGCCTCATAGTAGCGTTCGTCATAGTTGTGGCGTTTGAAAAAGTTTCGCAGCCATTTTTCCTGTTTGAGGAAGACGTCTTTAATGAAAGAGCGGCGCGCCCCGAGGAAAATCGTGACACTTTCTCCTTCTTTGGTGTCTTCGCGTTTGAAGTAGTTGTACAGAATGTCGGAATAGTCATAAATATTAAGATAAGGGATAACCTCGGGATTGAGCTTCTGCCGGAACATCTGGATGCGGATTTTGTTTTCCAGCATGTGAAAACGCGGAAAAGTCCGCATCAGCCGCCAAGCGGGAGACAAATCAAGATTGTAGTCGCCGAGTTCATATTTTTTCGGGGTGTCGGTTTTGGCTTTTTCATCTGCGGCGGGATTTTTGACGTTGCGTTTTTTTTCTTTGCGGCTCTGAGGTTCCGCAAAGTCATTCCTGTTTCGCAGGTAGGATATGCTGTTCTGGTCGGGGCGGGGTTTGTTGACGGTTCCGTAAAAGTCGATGCGAATCAGATGTTTTTCGGGCCGGCTCAGCGAATAGTGCTTCTTTTCAACGTATATCATGCCCCAGCGCCGGAATTTTTGAATCAGCATGTGTTTGTAGGTTTCTTTGTTTTTATAGCGGGAGGCCGGCGGCAGTTCGCGATCGCCGTTGTAGAATTTGTCCAAAAGCTGCAAGATTTCAGCTTCATCTTGTTTGGGGTCGCAGTCAGGGTTAATCTGCTGTGCCTTTTGGGCAAGTTCGGGCAGGTTTTGAAAGTCTTCGTCGCTGAAAAAGACAGGTTCGGAAGGATGGACGAAAGTGTCCATTATCATTTCCGCGGACGTTTTTTCCTCGGCAAAAATATCGGAGGAACTTTTTAACGGGTTATGTCTTTTTTTGTTTGAGGGCATTTTATTCCCTTCAGAGACGGTTATTTTGTCTAAATACTAACCGTTTATGCAAAATTTTACCAGTTTAAATTAGGGGTTTGTTATGAAATTTTGGATATAATCGGTGAAAAATCCGCAGAAAAGGAAAAAACGATGCTTGAATTTATCTTTAAGGACGAAAATAACGACGAAAATTGTCCGTTGGTTGTGCTTACCGGTGCCGATTGGAAACAAGATATTCTGCGACTCGAAATTTTGGGCGAATCTGATCGGCGGAAAATAGCGAGGGCTTTGGAGGCGGATAATTTTCGCGAAGGGAGCGCGGTGTTTTTTGCCGACGGGAGAAAAATTTCCGTTATCGCGGTTAAAAACGGCGGTGACGGCAGACAGCAGGCCTCTCTGATTTACAAGGCCGTTAAAATGCAGAAAAAAGCTGCGGTTGTCGGCGGCGGAGACAATGCTTTGACGGCAGAAAAAGCAGCCCGTCTGGCTTTGGAGCTGGAGCGTTCGGCATATGGTTTTGACAAGTATTTTACCAAAAAGAAAGACGAGGCGTTTCCTGAATTGGAAACCATATATTTTCCCCAGCTGAAAAAGCCGGAAAACTGGAAAGACACGTTGGCTCTGGCCAACGGCATGCGTTATGCGCGGGATTTGGGCAACGAGCCGCCGAATGTTTTGACACCGGAGGTCATGGCTCTGGATTTGAAACGTCTGGAATATCTGGATATAAAGGTTGAGCTGTTGGACAGGGATTTTATCGTCCGGCATAAACTGGGACTGATTGAAGCCGTATCAAGAGGATCAGCCAACAAACCATATATTGCGGTGATGGAGTGGCGGGGCCGGCCGGAACGGAAAGAATGGGATTTGGGGCTGGTGGGCAAAGGCGTTACCTATGACAGCGGCGGCATTTCTCTGAAAACTGACAGCCAGCAAATCGGAGAGAAGAAGGATATGTGCGGTGCCGCAGCCGTGGCGGCGGCAATGAAAACGGCCGCATTGCAGAAACTTCCGCTTAATTTGATTGCGGTGCTGCCGTTGGTGGAAAATATGCCGAACGGAAATGCCTATAAACCGGATGACATTTTGACCTCCTTTTCCGGCCAGACGGTGGAAGTTGTTGATACCGACGGGGAAGGGCGCCTGATTCTGGCGGACGCCCTATGGCTGGCACAGGAGAAATATAAAGTTAAAACTCTTGTTGACATGGCAACGCTGACCGGTTCCACCGCCTATATCTTCGGCGGTTTTTATGCCGCCTTGCTGGGCAATGATACCGCTCTGCTGGCACAAGTCAAAGAGGCCGCGGCGCAAAGCGGCGAAAAAGTCTGGGAACTGCCACTGGAAGCAGAAATAGACAAACGTCTGAAATCGGAAACGGCAGATATGAAAAACGTCGGCAAACGCGAAGCCGATTCAACACAGGCAGCCTGTTTTTTGCAGCGCTATATTCAAAAAGGCGTTCGCTGGGCGCATATAGATATTGCCGGGTGTGAGACTGACGACAAAGGAATGGCAACGGGGTATGGGGTTTTGCTGCTTAATCATCTGATGAAAATGGTTTCTATGGATAACTAGTACAGAATTTGCGGGCGGAAAAAATGCTCATGTACTTTCTTGTACACTCCGCTTTTTTCTTCCTTAATTCTTACTATTTATCTCATATAAACCATTTTCCGGGGAGGGCTATGGATAACTGGTACAGAATTTGCGGGTGGAAAAAATGTTTATGTACTTTCTTGTACACTCCGCTTTTTTCTCCCTTAATTCTTACTGTTTATCTCAAAATGCTTAATTGACAGGCTGAAATACTGATTAAACAAAGGAAAGTAAATGCAAAAAGACAACAGATTATATCAACTGGCTGAAAATGTGCTTAAAAATTCGGTCAAACTGAAAAAAGGCGAAAAGATTTATATTGAAGCTTTCGGGCCGGCGGTTTTGGATTTAATGGAAATTTTTATTCGGAAAGCGACCGAGCTGGGCGGTGTGCCTTTTTATTTTTACAATGACGAGCATTTGTTGAAAGCGGTGATTGACAATGCTTCTGAAGAACAGATGAAAGCATTCGGAGAAACATACCGGCAGCAGATGGCTTCAAGCGACGTTTATGTTGCACTGCGCGGTTATGACGATATTTTTGCTTTGTCGGATGTTAATGAAAGGCAGATGGCTTTATATATGCAGCATTATTATAATCCCGTTCATCGTTCGACACGGGTGCCCCGGACCCGCTGGTGTGTGATGCGTTATCCCAATCAGGCCATGGCAGCGTTGGCAAAAATGTCGGTGGAGGCGTTTGAGAATTTTTATTTTGACGCCTGTTTGGTGGATTATGCCAAAATGTGTGAAGCGATGACGTCGCTGAAAGAGCTGATGGAGCGGACGGATAAAGTGAGAATAATTGCGCCGGGGACGGATTTGGCTTTTTCCATTAAGGGGATTCCGGCAATAAAATGCTGCGGTGAGGTCAATATTCCTGACGGCGAGGTTTATACCGCACCGGTTAAAAATTCAATTAACGGGGTGGTGCAGTTTAATACCGATACGGTATATAACGGTATTTTCTTTTCCAATGTGCGGCTGGTGTTTAAAGACGGGCGGATTACGGAGGCTTCTTCCCTGGTCAACAATGACAAGCTGCAGGATATTTTAGAGACAGATGCCGGCTCCCGTTATATGGGGGAATTTGCTTTCGGACTTAATCCGGGTATTACGCATCCGATTTTGGATATTTTGTTTGACGAGAAAATCGGCGGGTCGTTTCATATGGCTATCGGCAATTCTTATGACGAAGCGCCGAACGGCAACAGTTCGTCCGTGCACTGGGATTTGATACAGATGCAGGATGCGGCGCACGGCGGCGGTGAAATTTATTTGGACGGGATCTTGGTCCGCAAGGACGGGCGATTTGTTTTGCCTGAACTGGAAGGGCTTAATCCGGAAAAATTAAAAAACGAGGCTTAAAACAAAAGAGGGGATTTCCCCTCTTTTGTTCAGATGTTGCTTTTGACAATCCGCATATAAGGATTGTGAAAGACTTTGTTGAAAAACCAGCCGGTGTTGCGGTCATAGGCAACGCGGAACTTTTCGTCAAAATGCATAAAGGTGTCGCCGGCGGTCATCGTTTCCCAGGTAATGTTTGTCGGGTCGAAGCCCCGATGAATGATGGTGTCTTCAATGAAAGCCGGACGGAATTCTCCGGTATGATCACAGCGGTTAATCAGCCAGCTGACAAACAGGAATTTTCGCTGCGGCAAAATGGAAAAAACCTTTACCAGCGAAATGTCTTCGTAGGCGATGTTATCCATGGCATAAAGAGCGTGAATGTCCTGCTGGTCGGCATAGACGGCAACTTCACGAATGGTCAGGCCGAGAAAATCATCATCACAGAGGATGTAAAAATGATTTTCGCGTCCGATGTAATTGCCGATGTTTTCCTGACGGAAACGAATGATTTTACCGTTGTAAGGAACTTTGCTGCGAAAAGCCTGGAGCGGATAGTGTTGTCCGTCTCGGGTTTGCATCAGCCAAACCAATTCGCATTCGTTGTTGTCGGTGTAGGCTATGCCGCAGGAAATTTTGCCGAAAAGGTGCAAGCGGGCAAAATGGTGACGGGCATCGGCCTGAGTCGGGAACAGGCATTCATCCCGGGCGGGAAGCGTAGCTTCCAGGATAGGCATTTTGTTCATGACTGTATTTTTTAGGGTTAATAATCGAAAGAAAAATTATTTTGTCTAAAGATAAGATAGACGCGGGTGAGGAAAAAAGCAATATGTTTTTGTAAATGGAAAGAAAAAAGGAACCGTTCGGTTCCTTTTTGAAAAACGTTTTACAGTTCCTGTCCCTGCCGCTGGCGGTAGAAACGGGTGATGTCGTAACCGCGATACTGTCCGGCATCGATTTCCTGTGCCATTTGGCGGATTTTTTCCCTCCGGGCATTGGCGCGGTCTTTTTCCATCGGGTGGAGGTAAAGAAAAGTCTGCTCTTCGGTCAGAATGTCCTGCAGGCCGCGGCGATATTTCCGGCTCTCGTCGCTGTAGGCATAAAAAGTGCAGTATTTTTGGAAGATGAATTCGGTGCGCTCTTTACGCTTTTCCGGGGTGAGCCCGTTTAATTCGCCCTGTCCGTAGTGGGAGAATTTATAAGCTTCGGTGCGGAGCATGGCCTTTTCGACGACAGCCCGTTGAACGGCGCCGTTCAGACTGCGATATTTTTTGCCGCTCTGATGGGCGGTTCTGATATATTCCTGATGATAAATGTTTTTGAAATAATTCAAGTCATTAAAGTCGGCTTTAAATTCAGCAGCCGGTTGTGATGTATTTTCTGTCATTTTTTTATCCTAAATTTGAATATTTTATGAGTCTATTAATATCAGCAATAGATAGTAATTTTTTGAGAATTTTCAAATAACCCACAGAATTTAAATCTTATTTTCAATATAAAGTTGTGTCGTTTTGTTTTTGCGATTTCAAAGGATAAAAACAGGGCTCCCAAACCGGAAAGAAGGAGGCCTGAGGCAATCTGGAACAGGTGCGAATCGGCAGACGATTCGCCGGAAAAGGAATGCGGAACAAAGCGAAAGTCTTGTTTTGCTGATAAGTTCTAATTTGTCTAAATTTGTCTTGCTATGTTTGACCGATTATGATAACGTGGAAACCTAAATTTAATTATGATGGGTATTATTGGAATTTGACTTAAAAAAGTTGAACTTTTTTATAAGGATTTTCAAGTGCCTGTCGCTTTATGTCTTCACTTTTAATTTTTATTGATATGAAACAACAAAAAGTTCAGGCACTTACCAGTGCCGAAGTGTCGGAAATTCTGGCGCTTCAAAAATGGGCGACTTACAGTCAGGAGTATCCGATCCGCTATGCCTGCACGCTTAACGGCGCGCTTGTGCAAGTTGACAGTTTCGGAATTGACAATCTCCCCAAACTTGATGCTTTGGTGGTGTTCGGCGGTTATCCGCGGATTGTCAAGTATGCCGGGGAAATCATTATGAAACACCGTCAGCAGTATCCGGAACCCGAACACAAAGCGCCGGAAATCATTTTGCTGGGGAGCGCACCGTCAACCGGGCAGAAAATTCCCGGCACATCGGAAGCGCTGCTTTATGCTCAGCTTCTGGTAAGCCTTGGGTTCGATGAGGCCTATATCCGGCGAAATTTGCTGAAAGAGGCTCTGGTTTACGGCGGAAAAGTTGCCGAACTGAAACAGATTATCCGCAGTTCGGAACGGCTGTCAAAACTGGATTGTCCGCGTATCGGACTGTTGACGGAAGCCGGACATTCTCTGTCGGCTGTGCAGAAATTTGCGTTTGCCATGCGAGATGTTCATTTTCTGGCGTTTGAAACACCGGTGGCGCAGCTTTGCGACCGACTTTTTGACGTGGACAGTCTGACTTCGGGCTACGGCGTTGATATTGTCGTCGGCAATGTGTTGAGCTGCTTTACGGATTGGAATAACGGGAGATTTCCGCTGCCGCAGGAAAAGCAGAACAGCTTTCCGTCGCGGGAAGGGGTCTTCAGCGTGGTGCGCAAGTATTTCATGAAGGGATACGCGTTCTGTTTGCAACATCCGGAACAGTGGGAGCTGATCGGTGTTTCCAAGGTTGATGCGCTGCCTTTGGTCAATAGCCGCAAAATTGAAATTACCGGCTGCGATTTGGACGGCAACAAAGCCGGCAACGGCTGGGAGAGCAGTTCGGCGGCTTATCTGCGTTATCAGATGAATACCATGGTCAACGGTATCCTCGACACATGGTTCAAAACCGGAAAATATCCTTATTAATAAACTTCAAAAAAATTAAAGTCATGGAAACAATCGTAAATTTTTTGCATGAGTGGGCAATCCCGGGATTGTTGTTGTGTATTTTGATTCTGGTTATCATCGGTATCAGACAGCACAGAGTGAATAATGCAGTTTCAGCCGATGAGGAAGACAATGAGTCTTCGGGCGAAGGCGAGCTTCCGCTTGCCGAGGAAAGTCCTGCGGATGAGGAAACCGGCAATGCCGAGGCGGAACAAGTTGCCGCAGCAGCGGAGAATGCAGAGGTGCGGCAGGAGCCGGCTGAGTGTCTGCTGCCGCCGCGTCGTTTCGGCCGTTATACTGCCGTTTCGCCGACGGATGTTGTTTTGACCGCTTTTCCCGATTTGCTGCCGGGAGATGCCGATGGTGTGGAAAAACTTCGCAAGGAGTTCAAAACGCTGGGCGGCAAATCGGCTGAAAAAATGACCTCTTCGGAACGGACGCGTTACGCGGCGTTGGCTCATGTTTTGACCTTATATCGCTATTGATATACCGGTAAGAAAAAGAGGGAGCGAGCCGCTCTCTCTTTTTTTGCAATATGGTGATATCAGGAAATGGGCTGAGAGGATATTCAGTCATAAGGAGATAACGAAATACCCCGAATTGTTTCGGGGTATTTTATTGTTCAGCGTTGATAACCGTTGCCGATCATCTGCTGTACGGAAAGCGGCTGATTGCCGTTTGACCGTTGCTGCGGTTTGTTTTGCTGTGGAGTCAGTTTGGGGTTGTTTCCGTTGCGCAATTGTTTGATGAACGATCCAGAAGCTGCTCGGGGGTTTGTTGCTTGTGTTGGTGAAAGCGTGTGTTCATTTTTCATCTCTCCCATATATTGAGGGGGAACTTTCCGGGTAAGGTGCTGCCAATTATCAATGGAGTGTTCGGGGTTGTTCAGATATTCTTTTTTCAGATTTTGCCAGAATTTGGGATCTTGAGGAACATCTCCGCCGACGGCAATACCCTCATTAATGAAAGCTTTTGCGAAAGCGGCCATCTTTTGGGGATTTTTATCGGAAGTATGATATTCGACGATGCTGTTTTTTCCTTTGTCGGGGCGTTTTTCATTTTCTTTTTTGTAAGAGCCGGCAATGAGTTTGTTCAGTTCCTCATAGTTTTTAGCTTCAAATGTTTCACCATTGCTGCCGCGGCCGAAAAGTTTTCCGTTTTTTTCTTCCGAAATGAATGAAAGGCCGTCGCCTTTATAGTCCGGCTGGTCAGTGTTTCTTGAGTTTTTGTTTTTATTCTTATCATTATCATCGTCTTTTTTGTAAGCCATCGGGTTAAGTATATCCAAAGGCATACCGATGTTTTGCAGTTTCTGGGCGTCAAGGCGGTATTTTGCTTTGTCAAAGTTTTTTTCTCCGAGAATAGAGATAAAATCATTTTCCTGTTGTTCCGGAGTGAGTGGGGGCTCATCGTTTTGGCTGTTATCACTCATGTTAGGTTCCTTTGTTGTTTGGAAATATTAATATTTTATTAGCAAACATTTTTCTAACAGCACACCTAGCAACTTGTTTGCTATTGGCCTCTACCAAATTAAATTTTACGTCTGCTACTTTATTAAAATTTGTATTTACTGGACCAGGGCAAAGTATTGAAATCTTTACATTTGATTTTTCTTGTTTTAATTCTTCTCTTATGCTTTCACTTAATCTTACCACATATGATTTTGTTGCGTAATATGTGCTCATAAGTGGACCTGGCATAAAACCTGCAATAGATGA
>OMDD01001005.1_pt1 | contig 12094 bp, 7 predicted proteins | sample 1674331 | NCBI WGS metagenome assembly OMDD01 (sample SAMEA103958164, study PRJEB25191) | human gut metagenome | biome: human-associated habitat [ENVO:00009003]; feature: intestine environment [ENVO:2100002]; material: feces | place: Germany | collected 2013/2015
TAAAAAGTTGAAAAATACATAAAAATTCAGCCGATTACTTTTGCACTTTTTCTTGCATCAGCAGTTTTGATATTTGCATTTTGACAGTAACAAACTCTACAATAAAATAGGGTAGAACAACTGCTGTAATGAGGCTCGAAAGAGCCTCATTTTTAATGCTTGAACAGAATACAAATTTATTGTGATGATAAACAGCGTTACAGCTATGTAAAAATTTTTACAGAGATATAATGATGAAATATAAAATATCGAAATAAGAATAAACCTCCTACACAGAGTAAAATCCGTTGCAGGAGGTTTTGTTGTACGAAAAATTATATGGGCTTAATTATTGGCATATTTGTTGGAATCTATATGTAAAATTTACAGAACCTGAAAATATGCATTATTGATACTTTGTCGTTACAGGGCACACATCAGTTCTTGCTGTTTGCAATTGCCTGATCAATCAACTTTTGCAACTTTTCAGACTGCTTTTCGGAGGTTATTGCACCGACAATCGGCTCTCCCACAATATTACCGTTTTTATCGACAACATAAGTTGTGGGGTAGGAGTACAATCCGGATGTGAATTCTCCGGCTTTACTTTTTGAATCAAACCAAATGTTTTTGTAGGTCACACCCTTTTTTGCCAGAATATTCTTTGCGTCAGAGATAGCCGTTTTGTCACCGTCAAGTGTAAATGAATTGATTCCGACTACTGCTCCGCCTTTTTTTGCAAGCTGTTTATTCAGAGCTTCCAGGTCGGCAAGTTCTTCCACGCAGGGATTGCAGGTGGTAAACCAGAAGTTTACTACAGTAACGGTATTTTTTGCAAAAAGCGTACTGCTCTTAACTTCGTTTCCGTCAAGATCCTTGCCGTCAAATGTCGGGAATTTCTTCAGATTATCCTTTTCGATGGGCTTACCGTTTTCCGCCGGAACGCTCATATCTCCATCGGACGGTTTTTCTCCGCATCCGGGAAATTTTTGTTCCAAAAGCGTCAGCTTTCCTTCAATTTCCTTAATCTCTTCGGCGCCTTCATTAAGCAGCTTCAACTCATCTGCACTGAACTGATCCTTGATACCGTCAATCGTTTTCAGAAGAAAATCGCCGTAGTTTTTGCCGTCCTCATTCATCGCCATACCTTTATCGGCTGAAGCAAATACCTTTTCCCAAAGCTTGCTGTTTTCGGAAAGAATAGCATTTTCCTGTGCCATCAGTTTTTGATGCAGGTCGGCGGCCTCGTCTTTTGTTTTCGGATTCACAGCTGTCAGCATAGCCGTTTCGCTTTTCTTATTTGCAGTAGTATTCGTCGTATTGCCTTTGGCTGTGCCACAGGCGGCAAAGCTTAACAACATCATCAAGGCAGTCAGTAAGGTTAAAATTTTTGTTGTTTTCATGGTATTTACTCCTTTTCTGTTTCAATTTCTGTTTCAATTTCTGTTTCAATTTCTGTTTCAATTTTTTGTTTTGCTGTTTCCGCTTTTTTAGCGGGACAATCATTTTCTTTTCCTTTGCCAAAGCCGTAGCAAAAGCTGACCGCCTCGACAGGACAGGCACGGATACACTTACCGCAGCGTATGCATTCGGTATGGTTGGGAGTTTTGGTTACATCTACATCCATCTTGCATGCTTTGGCACATTTTCCACAGGAAATGCACTTGTGTTTGTCTACTTTCATTCCGAAAAGTGACACCTTGTTAAGCAATGCATAAAATGCACCGAGAGGACACAGCCACTTGCAGAACGGTCTGTAGAAAAGTACACTCAGTACGATTACCGTAATCAATATGCCCAGCTTCCACGAAAAGAGCGTACCCAGTGCGGCACGGATTCCCGAATCAATGGCGGCAAGAGGGATTGCCCCCTCGAGTACCCCTTGAGGACAAAGATACTTACAGAAAAAAGGATCTCCCATACCCACATCATTTGTAATGAGCATTGGCAGCAAACCTACAGCAAAAAGCAAAACTGCATATTTTATGTATGTCAGCGGCTTCAGCTTTTTAGTGGAAAGCTTTTTTGTCGGTATCTTATGTAACAGTTCCTGAAGCCATCCGAACGGACACAAAAAACCGCAGATAAAACGCCCGAGCAGAACTCCTATCAATATGAGGAATCCTGTGATATAATATGAAAAACTGAATTTTGACGAACCCACTACGGCCTGAAACGAGCCGATTGGGCAGGCGCCCGATGCCGCAGGGCAGGAATAGCAATTCAGTCCCGGAACGCAAACAGCCTTTCCTTTGCCTTGATAAATTCTGCCCTTCAATAAATTCGGCAGATGAATATTACTCAGCAAAGTTGCTCCTGCTTGAATAAGCCATCGAAAGCGTGAGAGAAACTGCGATACACCGCCTCTTTTTTTCTTCGGTTCTTTGTTATCCAATTCCCACACACTCCAAACACAGCCGGATTGCCTTGCTTAACACGGTTTCTGCCTCTCCACGCAGAGCTCCGTAACACAGCATCATAATTCCGCAGATAATCAGTACGATCTGAAATACGGCTTTTTTCTTTCGAGTCAATTCGGTCACTCCTTTCTTTTGTGCTCTCATTGTAGCACAGAGGATGTAAAATCCCTGTTAAGAACGAAAACTTAACAAAAACTTTATGCCTGAGCGATATAATGATATAATTAAATTATCAAAGAAATATGAAAACACAACAAGGAGAGTTTCTATGCGTATTTTAGTAATTGAAGACGAGCGTGCGCTGTGCGAGACAATTGTTCGCAGCCTTAAAAGATTGGCATACAGCGTTGATTTTTGTTATGACGGAAACAAAGCAAATGAGTTGCTCGGAATAGAAAAGTACGATCTTGTTTTACTTGATCTGAATTTACCCGGTGCAGACGGGATGACGGTACTGCGAACTCTGCGACAAACCGACAGAGATACCGGAGTGTTAATTCTTTCGGCACGTTGTGAGGTTGCCGACAAGGTGGAGGGACTGGATGCCGGAGCAAACGATTACCTGACAAAGCCTTTTCATTTGGAGGAGCTTGAGGCAAGAATACGCAGTCTGACTCGCCGGCGGTTTACACAAAACAATGTTGTTTTGAACTGTGGAAAGGTTGCTTTTGACACCAAAGCCCGTGTTGCCGTTGCTGACGGTCAGGAGCTGTCACTTACCCGAAAAGAAATCGGAATACTTGAATATTTACTTCTTAATCAAGGTCGCCCCGTCAGTCAGGAAGAACTGCTCGACCATGTTTGGGATAACAGTGTTGACAATTTCAGCAATTCAATAAGAGTACATATATCTGCATTACGAAAGAAACTGCGTGCGGTACTCGGCTATGACCCGATTCGCAATCGCATTGGTGAAGGATATGTTATGGAGGAAGAAAAAGTATGAAAAAGCTATCCTTGCAATGGCGCATAACTCTGATGACTGCACTTCTTATCGGAGCTACCTGCATTTTTATGAATGTTCTTATCGGCTATTCCGGCAGCCATTATATGGATTCCATAGGCTCTTATGTTACAGGTTACGGTGATACGGACAAAGGAGAACCTGACTTTTTCGATCCCGAACACGAAAAGCTTGATCGTGAATTGACTATTGTAATTAACGGAGCACAGGAATCCTTTATCGCTACCAATTGGTATATTACGGCGGCGGCAACATTGTTAGGCGGTGTGCTTGCGTATTTTTTAAGCGGGCATGCACTTAAGCCTCTGCGTACTTTTACTGCTCGGGTGGAAAAGGTTCAACCTAACAATTTGACGGATATGAAGATAACCGAAGATGTTCCGCCTGAACTGAGACAGTTTGTCAAGTCGTTCAATCGGATGCTTGACCGTCTTGATGAGGGATTTACTGCTCAACGACAGTTCACGGGAAACGCCGCACACGAGTTGCGCACGCCGCTTTCGCTTATGCAGGCACAGCTTGAACTTTTTTCGGCAGAGCATCCCGAGGTATCGCCTGAAACGGCAGAGTTTCTCCGATTGTTGCGTGAGCAGACCGAACGAATGACACAAATGACAAAAACCCTGTTGGAAATGAGCGAGCTTCGCACAGTATTGTGTGCCGACCGCATAGAAATAGGACCTATGGTAGAAGAGATTTTCACTGATCTTGCACCCCTTGCAGAGAAGAACAATGTTACACTTGAAAGCACGGGTGACGCTGTTATGACAGGCAGTGACACGCTGATTTACCGTTTGTTATATAATCTGACCGAAAACGCTATACGCTACAACCGTTTTGACGGTACAGTGAATATTACCGTAACGCACAAAGACAATCAGCTTGTTATTACGGTTGCGGATACCGGCTACGGCATCCCCGAACAATACAGAGAAAGTATTTTTCAGCCCTTCTTTCGTGTAGATAAATCCCGAAGCAGAGAATACGGCGGAGTTGGATTGGGACTTTCTTTGGTGTGGGAAATCGTTGCACTGCACAATGGTAAAATTCGTGTGGAAGAGAGTTCGGAAAAGGGTACTGCAATAGAAGTAAAGTTTCCGACAGATGTGATAAAAATTTAATATTTTGCGATTTTTTCTTAATTAATTGTTGAAATTGCCGTAGCTCTGTGCTATACTATAATTAATTAATCGATTAGTTATCAAAAGGAAGCGAATGTTATGAGAACAACAGAGGAACAGCACAACGAGCGTAAGAGGGAAATAATGGAAAAATGCTTTGAATGCTATGCTGAAAACGGATTGACCGGTACGGGCATCAAGGCTTTGGCGGCAGCGTGTGGCTGTACAACGGGAAATCTGTATTCCTATTTCAACAGTGTTGATGAACTGATTATTGAATCAACTGCATACTGTATGGAAAAGGTCGAGGATGATTTTATGGAAAAAGCTCCCACCGACCCGAAGGATGTTGTTCGATTTGTGAAAGAGGTTCCGTATTGGACCGCAAAGAAGCACGGCAAGAAATATCGGCTGATGTATCAGGTCTATACCCATCCGAAATATATTGAGCACGGCAAGAAATTTTTTGAGGGGGTAAATGAGCGCTATACCGAGTATGCAAAGCGGCTTGAGCCGAAAATCGGCATTCCGTACACGGTGATTACACCGCTCATTTTTATATTTGTCCGTGCCTGTGTACACTATGCTATGTTTGAGGATGAATATTATTTAAAAACCCAAATGGAGGTCTTAAAACAGGGTGTTGCCCTGTTTGCTGATAAATACCGTTCACAATATTTGAGAGGAGGCAATGATAAATGAAAAAACGAATATACTGTATTACTACCGCACTTTGTCTTGTGCTTTGCATCGTACTTTGCATTGCATTCGCTGCCGTATGCAGCAAGGCGGAAAACAGCAAAACCCTGTTGCCGGAGGTGAGAAACAACGGCACAGCAATCCAATGGAGAGATACCGCCGAAGAGGAATGGCACGATCTTGTAGCTCTTAACACGCTCAGAGGTGCTGTCGGAGAAAACGGCACTGACGGAAAGAACGGTCTTGACGGAAAAAACGGTATTGACGGAAAAAACGGTATTGACGGAAAAAATGGTGCTGACGGTAAAGACGGTACTGACGGCAAAGACGGCATTGACGGAAAAAACGGTGTTGACGGCAAAGACGGTGCTGACGGCAAAAACGGTCTTGACGGTAAAAACGGCGTTGACGGCAAAGACGGTACTGACGGCAAAGACGGTCTTGACGGCAAAAACGGTCTTAACGGCAAAGACGGCACTGATGGTAAAGACGGTCTTGACGGCAAAAACATAGAGGTACAAAGAACAACAGAATATATACAGTGGCGCTATGAGGGAGAAGACTGGCAAAACCTTGTTGCCATTTCCGATATAAAAGGACCCACAGGGCAGAACGGTAAAGACGGAGCAAACGGAAAAACACCGGAGTTCCGTGTAAATGAAAACAATCTTCAATGGCGTTATGTCAACGATGAAATATGGTTAAATCTTTACGATCTTTCAAATTTGAAAGGTCTTGACGGAAAAGACGGAATCGACGGAAAGAACGGTGTCGATGGTATTGACGGCAAAAACGGCGATACGCCGTTCATCGGTGAAAACGGCAACTGGTGGCTCGGAGTGACCGACATTGGCGTAAAAGCCGCAGGTGTTGACGGTGAAAAAGGCGACAAGGGAGATAAAGGAGATGCCGGAGAGAACGGTAAGGACGGAGCAAACGGAAAAACACCTGAGTTCCGTGTAAATGAAAATAACCTACAGTGGCGTTATGTCGGCGATGAAATATGGCTTAACCTTTACGATCTTTCAATTTTGAAAGGTCTTGACGGCGCAGACGGTAAGGACGGTATAAACGGTAAAGACGGTGTTGACGGCAAAGACGGTGCTGATGGTAAGGACGGAACAAACGGACAAAACGGCACTGACGGCAAAGACGGCAACACCCCGTTCATCGGTGAAAACGGCAACTGGTGGATTGGAACGACCGATACGGGAGTGAAAGCCACAGGAGTTGACGGTGAAAAAGGAGACAAAGGAGACATCGGTGAAAAAGGCGAAAAGGGTGACAAAGGAGATAAAGGCGACAAGGGTGACGCAGGTCAGAACGGCAGCTGTTCGGGATATTTTTACGGAGAGGCGGCCTCTCCGATTAAAGTAGTACTGAAGAATAACAGTCGTGCCAATATTACCGTCTACCAAAAAATAAACAAGGGCGGCTTGATTTCATCCTACATGAATAATATTACACTCAAAAAAGGACATATTTACAATGTCTGCTTAAGCGGTTCTCTCGAAGTCGGTTCAAACGAAGCTAACAAAAGCGGCAATTACTCTATTCAGATGACGGACGGTTATGATGACGATCTGTGCAGGGAGCTTACACGAATAAAAAGGGACGGGGCAAAAATACCGTATACCAATGATCAACATTCCTTTAATTTCAACAGAATGTATGATGCGTCAAATAAAGACATTACATTGCAGTTGTGGTTTGAAAATTCGGCATACAATACTTATCTCGGTGGCTTCAGAGGTACTATTACAATAACTGCTCTTGATTAAATTTATATAACGGAGGTGGCGAAAAATGAAAAAACGAATACTTAGTATCCTGCTGACTTTATGCATGACGCTCTGCCTTACGCCGATAAGCGTATTCGCCGAGGAGGTTGGGGCAGGGGGCTCTGCTGCGATACAGCTTGGTGCAGATGCACTAAGTGTGTTAAGTAAAAATGTAAACACAGCGACCGCACCGACTGTGTATTTCGGGCAAAACCATGAAAATAATCCCGCTGCATGGCGAGTTATCGGCTATGACGGAAGCGGTGTTACAAGCTCACAGGGGGATATTACCCTGCTTGCGGCAGGCGCTATGGGAGTTATACCATTTGTCGATACCATATTAAACAACGAATACGCACCGAGTAATTTGAAAACCGCGATAGATGCGCTTGCAGCAAAGCTGACGACAGAAGAAAATGCTGCCGTAAAGAAACGGGCGCTTACAAGCGGAAGTTACGACGGAGAGAATACCGACTGTGTAGCGGGAGGGCAGGTGGATAACGCTGTATTCTGGCCGCTTTCCACAGCGGAAGCGTTTGCGGTAAACAACGATCTGCGTGCCTTGGAGCCTGCACATCCGAATTGGGTGACAACCGCTTGGTGGCTGCGCTCCCCCGGCTCCGATAAATATCATCTCGCCGTCGTGAGTAGTGATGGTTCTGTCCAATACTCTGGGCACACTATCCTCATTTTCAATAATCATCGGACTGTTCGTCCCGCTTTTAAATTAAATATGAACTCTGTCCTTTTTGCATCTGCCGCTGTGGGCGGAAAGCCTGACGGAGGGCTGACCCCGATTCCCGAATACAGCGGAAACGAGTGGAAGCTGACGCTTTTAGATAGTAGACGCAATTTTGCCGTGACAGAAAAAACTGTCAGCGCCGCCCCCGACGATACCGTTACGCTGAATTACAAAGGGGCGACCACAGGGAAAAATGAATATATCTCTGTCATCCTGGCGGATAACAACGGCGCACAGTATTACGGCAGAGTAGCACAACCTACTGCCGAAAGCGGAACGGTTGAAATCAAAATCCCGTCTGACATTGCACCGGGCGACTATACCATGAAGGTATTCAGCGAGCAGTATAATGGTGACTGCAAGACCGACCTTGCAAGTGCTTTTGCGGATGTCACGCTGACGGTGGAAAGTCAGCCTGACGAACAGTTTACCCTCGCCCCCGGCGGCAGATACTATTTTGATCTGTCGGCGATGAACATCCCCGGAACGGTAAACAGCAATTTGCCTGACAGCACACTTCATTATGTGCCTTTTACCTATGTGGGCACGGTCAACGCTTATAAGCTCACATCGGAAATGGCAACCACCGAGGAGTATGCTCAGAAGAATAAATATCCCCACAGCCTATTCATTGCGGACTATGCCGTAACGCATACGGTAAGCTGGGATGACCTGAATACCGCAGGTCTGATTTTCGGCAAAAATTATGCCAGCGGCGGCGTGGATTATACCCTGCGCACACCGTCTGCGGGAAGTGACTGTACGGGTTTAGACGATTCCAAACGCGGCGTGCCCCAAAGCAACGAATGGGACACGATGCTGAACAAGGACAGCGGATATATCCAAAACTGGAATAGAATGTTTTCGTGGGGACAGGATGTTTCTTCTGGCGGCGCGTCGTACCGTGCGGTTCGCGGGTACTTGTCGGCCCGCTTCTGGAACGACAAACTTGCTGCGAACTCCTTCCCGTACGTCGGTTTCCGCCCCGTGCTTGAAGTCCTGAACCCTGACACACTGGGCTCTGACGGACTGAAGGTCGTTACCCTTGACCTTGGCGGCGGCACGCTGGGTGGTAGCTCCGATGCTATTCAGATCATCGTGAAAAAAGGCGAGAGCTTCACTGCACCCTCTGCCGAGGGACTGCCCCGCCCGGACGGCATTTCGGAAGACGCGCAGCTGTATTGGTCGGATGAAAATGGGAACTGCTATAAACCCGGCGATACCGTACCTGCCGATGTTTCCATGCTTTCGATCACTGGCGACTATGAGGTGATTTACCTCCCCGGCACATACGGCACCGGCAGTGCGGTGACGGATATGAAACCCCACAACAATATTCTTACCCTGCGCGGCGCTTTGTTCACCCGCGCGGGCTACACGCAAGTAGGCTGGTCAACCGTTGACGGAGGCGAAAAGGTATATGACTTTAAAGATATTTATACCAAAAACGAGGCACTGACGCTCTATCCCGTGTGGAATACGAATAAATACACAATAACCTTTGATACCAACGGCGGAAGTGAAATTGCACCCATTACACAGGACTACGGTACAGAAATTACCGTCCCTGACAACCCGACAAGAAAAGGTTATACCTTTAAGGGATGGGATAAGGAAATCCCCGAAACCATGCCTGCCGAAAACATTACAATCACGGCACGGTGGAAAGATACCGAAAAGCCGACGGGCGAAATTATCATAGGCACGAATAAATGGAATGAATTCTTAAACGAGCTTACCTTTGGCATATTCTTTAAGGATACACAGGAGGTAACTATAAATGCCGTAGATAACAGCGGAGTTGTGTTTGTATCCTATTTGGTAACAGATAAGGAGCTTTCCGAGGCTGAACTGAACTCTCTTGTATTCCGTGCATATGAAGAACCGTTTTGCATAGACCCCAACGGAGAATATATTGTTTATGTAATGCTTGTTGATGAAAATATTAATATAACATACCTTCGCTCCGACCGTATAACGCTTGATAATATTCAGCCTGTAATCAGCGGTATTGAGAACGGCAAGACCTATTGTGAGGCACAAACCGTTATTGTTGATGAGAAGTATGTTGATACCGTTACCGTAAACGGTAAGGTGGTTACGCTTGATGCAGACGGAGGTTTTGTTCTCCCACCGACAAACGGTGAGCAGAAGATAGTTGTCACCGACAAAGCGGGTAATAATGCAGAGATGACCGTAACAGTCAACAACGGTCATACCTTTGGCGAATGGGTATCTGACAATGACGGTAAGCATACCCGAAAATGTACCGTGGACGGATGCGATGCTTTTGAAACCGAAAATTGCTCAGGCGGCAATGCCACCTGTACCGAAAAGGCGGTATGTGATGTCTGCGGTAAAGCCTACGGAGAATTTGACGGAACAAACCACAAGGGCGGTGTACAGGAGTGGACGACAAGAACCGCTTTTAATCACGAACAAAAATGGAACTGCTGTGGTGCTGTGATTGTGGCAAGTGAAGCACATGAGTGGAAAGACGGTGTGTGCCGAGAATGCGGATATGTATGTCTGCATAATGACGCAGATAAAGACCATATCTGCGATTATTGCAAAAAGACAATCTCTGAGCATGTAGATAAGGATAAAAACCATATCTGCGACTACTGCGAAAAGACAATCTCTGCTCATAAAGATGCGCCAACCAAAGAAATCAAAAAGGCTGACACCGTAACGGCTAAATTGCCCGATGATTCAAAGTCCCCTCAGACAGGTGACAACAGCAACCTTATTTTGTGGATTGCATTGCTGATTATCAGCGGCGGCGTTATGAAAGGAGTAACGGCATTCGGTAAGAATAAAAAACATTCTGCCAAAATTAAAGATAAGTAATATTTTACGCTCTGTCATGGAAATATAGTGAATACGGCACAGTAGGTATAGAAACCGCTGTGCCGTATTTCTTTCAGAATGACTGCTTTTGAAAAACAGGCACTTTCTCGGTCATCATACGATAAGCAAAGACAAAGAATAAATCCGCAATCCGGAATTTAATGCCAATACTTCCGAAAATCGGCAGACAAGTTTGTTAATAAGTTCGTATAGTTGCATTTGTTTTTATTTATGATACAATTAAAAGCAATAAACTTAACAGATTCTTATGCAGATAAAATTGCGGTAAAATTCGGAAAATATGTCGATAGCCTTGCACGAAAAAGTAAAATTGTTTCAAATTGCTATTGCACTTTTGTGATTTTTTCTTATATCTCTTTTATAATAAATCAAAATGTGATACAATATGACTGATAATCTGAAAACGGAGTTGATTAAATGAATTTCATCAACAGAAATGAAATTGCAAACGGTGTTTACTTTACAAACATTAAGGACAGCCGTTTTAAAACTATGAAAATCAGCGTGAATATTGTTGTTCCGCTTTCTGTCGAAACAGCGTCGGAGAATGCGCTTGTGGGCGGATTGCTTGTTCGTTCATGCAAAAAATATCCCGATTTTACTGTTCTCAGCAAAAAACTCAGCTCACTTTACGGTGCAGACCTCACTTCATCGCTTTCAAAACACGGTGAAAGCCAGGTAATTAAAATTTCCGTATCAGGTCTTGATGACAGATATTCTCTTGATGATGTCAGCATTGCCAAAGAACTTTCGGAGCTTTTGTGCAGCGTAATTTTTGAGCCTAATGTCAAGAACAACGCTTTTATTGAGAGCGAACTTGAACAGGAACGCAGACAGTTGCTTGATGTGATTGATTCGGAATTCAACGAAAAACGAATCTATGCAATGGGACAGCTTATAAAGCATATGTGCAAGGATGAGGTTTTCGGAATCAAGCGTTACGGCACAGCCGAAAAAATCAAGGCCGCAACTGCCGAATCACTCTGCAAGGCATGGCAGAATCTTCTTAAAACCGCAAAATTTGAGATTCTCTATATAGGTGACAGCCCTGCCGATAAGGCAAAGGAGGTTTTTGCGAAAGCCTTTGCAAATATCGAAAGAAATGTTGTGACTTCATCTACTGATGTTGTTAAGAATGTTTCAAAAGAAAAACATATTACAGAAGAAATGGAGCTCTCACAGTCAAAACTTGTCATGGGATTCAGAACACAGATTTCCGCAGGTGATGAAGAGGCGGTTGCCGAAAGACTTATGTGTGCTGTTCTCGGCGGTACTGCAAGCTCAAAACTCTTTAACAATGTTCGTGAAAAGCAGAGCCTTTGCTATTACTGCTCGTCCTCCTATGATTCAATCAAGGGCATAATGTACATCAACAGCGGTGTTGAGGGCGAAAATCTTGAAAAAGCCGAAAAAGCTATTCTCAAAGAAATTGAGGACATGAAGAACGGCGAAATTACAGATTTTGAAATTGAGGCAACAAAGCTTGCTGTTGTTAATTCATTCAAGTCAAGCAGCGA
>OMDD01001012.1_pt1 | contig 12043 bp, 11 predicted proteins | sample 1674331 | NCBI WGS metagenome assembly OMDD01 (sample SAMEA103958164, study PRJEB25191) | human gut metagenome | biome: human-associated habitat [ENVO:00009003]; feature: intestine environment [ENVO:2100002]; material: feces | place: Germany | collected 2013/2015
TTGCCGTTGATGATGTCAATGGCACCTTCATGGCAGGCGGTTGCGCACAAGCCGCAGCCGTTGCATTTTTCTTCGTCAATATGGATGATCTTCCGAATCATATCTATACTCTCCTGTTGTGGGTGTTTTTTGCATTTGCAGGTTCATTATAGTATACTAAAGGCAACTTGTCTGTTTGAATTCCAACAAGGAGGACTTTTATGCAAAAATATCTGCCTGTTCTGCGGAACTGCCCCTTTTTTACCGGGCTTACCGACGATGAGATTTTGTCCATCCTGCACTGCGTCAGTGCAGCGAAAATCACCCGGCCCCGGGGCTCCTACATTTTCCGTGCCGGAGATTCCACAGAGGTCATGGGGCTTATGTTGTCCGGCTCCACCCTTGTGATTCAGGAAGATCTTTGGGGACACCGCAACATCCTGTCCAAGTGCAATACCGGAGACTTTTTCGGGGAGCCTTACGCTGCCACCCCCGGTGCCATCCTGAACATCAGCGTGGTGGCAGAGGAGGATTGCGAGATCCTGCTGCTGAACGTCAAGCGGCTGCTCACCTCCTGCCCCACCGTCTGCGACCACCACCAGAAACTCATCCGCAATCTGGTCAGCGTTCTGGCAAACAAAATACTGCTTTTTAACGATAAGATCACCCATGTCAGCAAGCGCACCACTCGGGAAAAGCTGCTGTCCTACCTGTCTGCCGAATCCATCCGGCAGTCCTCCCTTTCCTTTGACATCCCCTTTGACCGTCAGCAGTTGGCGGATTTTCTCTGCGTGGAGCGTGCTGCCATGTCAGTGGAGCTTTCCAAGCTGCAAAAGGAAGGGCTGCTGGTCACCAAGCGGAATCATTTTCAGTTGTTGACCCGCTGACAGCCTGGCACATTGCCTGCAAGCACCGGCTCCCTTACGAAAGCCGGTGCTTTTTTGCAGTTGCACTTTCCCCGGGAGATTATTATACTTATAAAAAAGGCCGGGTGCTGCAAGGACAGGAGGGAAAGCGTATGGCACGGAACAAAACCGCGCAGGGCGGTATATCCCTGCGCCGCAAGGTCACGGCATGGCTTGCCGCGATTTTGCTGGTCACCATGCTTTCTACTGGCATTGCTACCATGGCAGGTCAGTGGACGGTACGCTCCTTTGATATGCTGCTGGCCGACAACGCCGTCTGCTATACGGTGCAAAACGCCCTCAAGGACGAAACACAGGCCTTTGCACGCTATGTGCGCCAGCCTACTTCTGAAACCGAACAGGCCTATACCGCCGCCTGTACCGCTTCCGAGCAGAGCCTTGCGGCCCTGCCCTTCGATTATGCCCGCATCGGCGAGGAGCGCTATGCCCGCACATGGAATCTTTTGCAAGGGTATGCGGGCTATCGGCAGGAGCGGGATGCCTTTTTGCAGCTTTCTCCCTCGGCAGATACCTATATTGAACAGATGTACCATGTGATGGCGCTGCAAGACTACCTTGCCGAATACGCGCTGCGGCTGACACAGGCCACGCTGGAACAGGAAAACGCCCTTTACAGCAGCACGGCGGCTCACATCCGGCATCTGCCGTGGCTGTATCTGGGGCTGTTCCTGACGGCGGCTGTACTGGTGCTGCTGCTCATCCGGGTGCTGAGCCGCGCGGTGGTGCGTCCGCTGCTGCGGCTGGCGCAGGCTTCCCGCAGCATTGCCGAGGGCGATTTTTCCAGGCCGGACCTACCGGTGAAAAGCAGCGACGAGGTGGGGCGGCTGACGGGAACCTTCAACCAGATGAAGCACGCCATGGCGCAGCAGCTGACCACCCAGCAGGCCTTGCACCGGGAAGAGGTGCGGAACCTTGCACTGGAAAAGGATCTGGAGCACACCCGGCTGGAGGTGCTTAAAAGTCAGGTGAATCCGCATTTTCTGTTCAACACCCTGAACATGATCTCCTGCATGGCGCGGCTGGAGGATGCTTCCACCACCGACCAGATGATCGTGCATCTGGGCAGTTTGTTCCGGCACAACCTGCGCACCAAGCGCCAGCAGATCACGCTGGAGGAGGAACTGGACGGGCTGGAGGACTACATTTATTTGCAGCAAATGCGGTTCGACGGACGCATTACCGTAGAAAAAAGCATCCGGGTGCAGCCTGCGGCGGTTTTGGTGCCGTCCTTTATGCTGCAGCCTGTGGTGGAAAACGCTTACTCGCATGGGCTCAAGTCCCGCGAGGAAGGCGGACGCATCCTGCTGCGGGCATGGATGCAGGACAAGGTGCTGGTGCTCACAGTTGCAGACAACGGCAGGGGAATGAACAAAGAGGAGCTGGACGCTGTGCAAACTAAAATTGCGCAGAGCGAGCAGACCGGACGCAGCATTGGTCTTGGAAACATTTCCCGACGTATCGGGATGCTGTATCCGGGCGGAAAAATGCAGATATACAGCCGCGCAGACTGCGGTACTGTGGTGCGGTTTGAGCTCCCGCAGACGCAGCAGCCGGAAGAAAAGGAGGAGACGCTCTCGTGAAGTGCAAATTGCTGGTGGCAGAGGATGAATTGATCGAGCGCAAGGTGCTGTGCAAGACGCTGCAGAAATATCTGGGGGATTTGATCAGCCTGTACGAGGCGAAAAACGGCAGGGAAGCTCTGGAAATTTTTGCCCGCGAAGCGCCGCAGGTGGCTGTGCTGGACATTGAAATGCCGGGTCTCACCGGGCTGGAGGTGGCGCGCAAGATCCGTGAAACAGACAAAAATTGCGCCATCCTGTTCCTGACCGGCTTTGATAAGTTCGACTATGCACGGCAGGCGATCTCTGTGCGGGCGATGGACTATCTGCTCAAGCCTTACAACGAGCAGGAACTGGTATTCGCGGTGGAGGATGCCATCCGGCAGGTGTCGGTGCCGCTGCCTGCCCACCCGGCACAGCCCCCTGCGCCTGCAGAGCCCCTCCGCCGGGAAGAGGACGAGGATATGCGCACCGCCATCATCCGTGCCGAGATCAGCCGCTTCATCGACGCTCATTATAGGGAGGATATCTCCATGCAGGATGCCGCCGCTGCGCTGCGCTACTCGGACGCCTACTTCTGCAAGCTGTTCAAGCAGTGCTTTAAGGTGAACTTTTCGGCCTACCTGAACGAATACCGGGTGAACAAGGCGCGCCAGCTGATTTTGGACCCGCGCCTGAGCCTGAAGGATATCGGCGCTGCTGTGGGTTACAGCGACGCCAACTATTTTACAAGGGTGTTCAAGCGCCTGACCGGCCAGACCCCTTCGGAATACCGCGTAGCCGCAGCGGAAAAAGCGGCACAAGGATAAATCGGATCCAAAAGAAGCGCTCGTTCTTTCCTGCCTGTGAACAGGAGAGGAACGGGTGCTTTTTTGTTTTTGCCAGTTTTTTTCGTCCAAAAAACACAAAAATTGTACTTGGATACAACAAAGACAAAATCGTACTGCGTTTCACAAAATAATCCGGTTTCGCAAAAATGAACGAGTTGTTAAAATATAATCATAGAAAAAACGTGAAAAGAGAGGATGCCATTCATGAAGAGAAGAACGTTTCTGTCGCTGATGGGCGCAGCGGCACTGACCAGCAGCATGATGCTTACCGGCTGCGGTGCCGGCTCCGGTGACGACCGCAAGATCGTGCGCATCGGCCATGTGCAGTCCCAGACCCACCCGGATCATCTGGGACTGGAAGCCTTTGCCAACTACATCAACGAGAAGCTGGGCGACAAGTACCGCGTGGAGGTGTACCCCAGCGAGCTGCTGGGCTCCCAGACCGAAATGGTGCAGCTGACCCAGACCGGTGCCATCGACTTTGTGGTGGCGTCCACTGCCATCATGGAGACCTTCAGTGCCAAATACCAGATCTTCAACCTGCCTTACCTGTTCTCCAGCGTAGAAGCCTACCACGAGGCGATGGACGACCCCGAGGTGACGGACCCCATTTTCAAGACCACTTCCAAGGCCGGTCTGGAGACGGTGGCATGGCTGGATGCCGGCACCCGCAACTTCTACACCATCAAGACCCCCATCAACCAGCCCTCCGACCTGAAGGGTCTGAAGATCCGCGTGCAGCAGTCGCCCACCAACGTGGAAATGATGCGTCTGCTGGGCGGCACCGCTACGCCCATGGGCTTCGGCGATGTGTACACCGCACTGCAGGCCGGTATTCTGGACGGTGCCGAGAACAACGAGCTGGCTCTGACCGATAACGGTCACGGCGATATCTGCAAGTATTACTCCTACGATATGCACCAGATGGTGCCGGATCTGCTGGTGGCAAACTACGCCTTCCTGAACGAACTCAGCGACGAGGAGCGCGCGATCTTTGAAGAGGGCTTCCAGATCGTGAAGTGCACCGAGCAGGATGCTTGGGAGGATGCTGTGGCTGAGGCGAAAGATAAGGCCGAGAATGAGCAGCACGTCAACTTTATTTACCCGGACACTGCACCGTTTCAGGAGGCTATGGCCCCCCTGCACGATTCCGTGCTGGCAGCAAACCCGGAACTGCAGCCCATTTATGACCTGATCCAGCAGCACAACGCTGCCCACACTGCGGACTGAGGAGGAGCATCATGGAAAAACTGAGAAATACCCTGAACAAGGTGCTCAACCTGCTGGCAGGTCTGAGCATGACGGTCATGGTGGTGCTGACCACCTATCAGGTCATCGTACGTTATATTTTCAACTCTCCCTCCACATGGTCGGAGGAACTGGTGGGTTATCTGTTCGGCTGGAGCACCATGCTGGGTGCCACCATCGTCTCCGGCGAGCGCGGCCACATGAACATCCCCGTGCTGGTGGACCGGTTCAACCCCATCATGCGCAAGGCGTTCCACATCTTTGCCGAGGTCATCGCCTTCATCTTCTCCGCGACCATTCTGGTGTTCGGCGGTTTTCAGGTGTCCCAGCTGGCTATGGGACAGCAGACCTCCTCGCTGGGCGTTGCCGTGGGCGTGTTCTACTGGGTCATGCCCATCTGCGGCGTGATCATTCTGGTGTATTCCGTGCTGAACATTATCGGCATCGCCAACGGCTCCATCTGTCTGGATACCCCGGAGGATGCAGACTTTGCAAAAGTGGAAGCCGAAATGGCTGCCGATGCCGACAAGGAAAACAAGGAGGACTAAGCTGTGGCAATTCAAGCGTTACTCGTAATTCTGGCAGTGCTGCTGGTGCTGCTGTTCCTCGGCGTGCCCATCTCGTACGCCATGGCAGTCTCTTCCCTGACTGCCATCCTTTCTTCCATTGACCTGAACGTGGCCGTGCTGACCGCTGCCCAGCGCACCTTTGTGGGCATGAGCAAGTTCAGCCTGACCGCCATCCCGTTCTTTATTCTGGCCGGCAACATCATGAATCAGGGCGGCATCGCCAAGCGTCTGGTGGATTTCGTCATGGCCATTCTGGGCAAGATGCCCGGCGCACTGCTGGTGACCAACATCGGCACCAACGCTCTGTTCGGCGCCATCTCCGGCTCTGCTTCCGCTGCGGCGGCTGCTGTTGGCTCCATGATCCGCGACGGTGCCGAGGAGCAGGGCTACGACCCCGCCGTGACCGCTGCCACCAACGCCGCTTCCTCCTGCTCCGGCCTGCTGATCCCGCCGTCCAACGCCTTGATCACCTACTCGCTGGCGTCCGGCGGCACCTCTGTGGCTGCGCTGTTCATGGCCGGTTACATTCCCGGCATCATCTGGGCGCTGTGCTGCTGCGTGGTGGGCGTGCTGCTGGCGGTCAAGCTGGGCTATAAAGGCACCCCCGGCAAGTTTGACTGGAAAAATCTCGGCATCTGCACCCTGCGCGCTCTGCCTTCCCTGTCCCTGATCATCGTGGTCATCGGCGGCATCATCGGCGGTGTGTTCTCTGCCACCGAAGGCTCTGCCATTGCCGTTGTCTATGCGCTGATCCTTGCTTTCTGCTACCGCTCCATCAACCTGAAGAGCCTGTGGAAGATCATCGTGGACTCTGCCAAGATGTCCGGCATGGTGGTGTTCCTTGTGGGTGTTTCCAACATTCTGGGCTGGGTCATGGCCTTTTTGCAGATCCCGGATGCGGTTGCAGCAGCCCTGCTGAGCCTGACCAGCAACAAGTACATCATCCTGCTCATCATGAACGTGATCCTGCTGGTGTCCGGCACCTTTATGGATGTGACCCCGGCCATCCTCATCTTCACCCCGCTGTTCCTGCCCATCTGCCAGAGCTTTGGCATGAGCACCATCCAGTTCGGTCTGATCCTCGTGTATAACCTGTGCATCGGCAACATCACCCCGCCTGTGGGCAACGCCCTGTTCGTGGGTATCAAGGTGGGGCGCACCTCGCTTTCCAAGGTCATGCCGTACATGCTTATGTACTATGTGGCCATCATCGGCGGCCTGCTGCTGGTCACCTTTATCCCGGCAGTGTCTACCGCACTGCCGCAGGCAATGGGCCTGATGTAACTGAGACATTCCCTTCTTCTCCTAAAAAAGGCGGTACCTGCTTTGCGGCGGGCACCGCCTTTTCCTGTCTCTTGCACAAAGGCAGTCTTGTGCGCTATACTATCTGCAAAGGGAGGGAGACACCATGCGCAGACGGACTTTTTTAGCCGGGCTGGGCTTTGCAGCCTTGCAGCTGGCAGGCTGTGCCGCAAAGCCGCAGACCACACCGGACTATGTGCTGACCTATGCCGACAACCAGCCCGCCGGGTACCCCACTACGCAGGGCGCGCAGTATTTTGCAGACCTTGTGCAGCAGCAGACCGGGGGCAAGGTGGTCATTCAGGTCAAGGCGAACGGCGAGTACGGCTCGGAACAGCAGGTGTGGGAACAGCTTGCCATTGGCGGTGTAGATTTTGCCCGTGTGTCGCTCTCGGTGGTCACGGACGATCTGCCCCGGCTCAACGTGCTGCTGCTGCCGTATCTCTACCGGGATGCCGACCACATGTGGCGCGTGCTGGACGGCAGCATCGGGGCTGAGTTTTTGCAGGACTTTACCGCGCAGGGGCGCGTGGGCCTGAGCTGGTACGACGCGGGTGCCCGCTCGTTCTATGCCCGTCAGCCGGTGCGCAGCCTGAACGATCTGCAGGGCAAGACCATCCGCGTGCAGGATTCGCAGATCGTGATCGACATGATCCGCCTGCTGGGTGCAGTGCCGGAGACCACGGCGTACAGCGATGTGTACTCGGCGCTTGAGACCGGGCAGATCGATGCCGCCGAAAACAACTGGCCGGCCTACTATTCCATGGAGCACTACAAGGTGGCACGGTACTACATGGCCGATGAGCACAGCCGCGTACCGGAGGTGCAGCTGGCTTCCGGCCGCACATGGGATGCACTGCCGGAGGAATACCGGCAGATCCTGCAAGCGTGCGCCCGGGCATCGGCGCAATACGAGCGCCAGCTCTGGGCGCAGGAGGAAACAGCTGCCCGAAAAGCGGCATTGGCTGGCGGGTGCCAGGAACTGCCGCTGCCCGAAGAAGAAATGCAGAACTTCCGGCAGCTGGTGCAGCCGCTATACCGAAAATACTGTGCCGACTATCTGCCGCTGGTGGAAGAGATACAGGCAGAGTGATAACAGAAAAGGGACGAGTCAAATAAAAAGGCTCACAGCTTTGAGGTTATACTGCGGAGCACTTTTCCTCCACGCCCACTCCGTGGAACAGCAAACAAGCCAGACCCGCCGGTCTGGCTTGTTTGCAATATCAAAATAAATGTTTCCGCTGAATATACCCAAGGTGCAGCGGAGGACCTTCTGAATCAAAAACTCTCCCTTAGCTCACATATCCATCGGTCACGCTGATGATGTTGGCATTGCCCTCCAGACTTTCATACACGTTCACGACGGCATAGTGCATCTCAGCACCCGGATAAACCGTGGTTGCTTCGCACAGGATGCGGTAGTTCGTGCCTGCCACGGTCTGGGTGCTCAACAGAGCCACCGGCACATAGTCCACGCCCACAAAGCCCTCGGTGGCCTTGTTGAACGCCGCCGTGGCTTCCTCCGTCATGGCGGGGGACTCCGCTTCCTGCCAGGCGCCCACAGTGCCTTCCTCATAGTCCAGATTTGTCAGGCACAGCGTGTCGCCAATGTCCAGAATTTCTGCCTTGCCCAGCCAGCCGCGCTGCAGCGTGACCACCACATATTCTTCCTGTGCGTCCGGTACGACGACAGTCGCCTTGCACAAAATGCGATACTGGGTACCGAAGCCGGTGGTGCGGCTTGCCAGCAGGGCTACAGGCGTATAGGAAACGCCCTCCAGACCTTCAAAGGCCTTGTCGAACACTTTGCGGACTTTCTCGGTCAGTGCCGGGTCGGAAGCACGCTTCCAGCTGCTGGAAATACAGTTTCCCTCAGCCACAGCAGAAACTGGTTCCACCGTCTCTGCCGAAAGTGCGTATGCCTGTACCGCACCGCCTGCCAGCAGGGAAAGAGCCATCACAGCCGTCATGCAAACAGAAACCGTCTTTTTCATAATAATATATCCCCTCTTCTTATTGTGTGTCGCTGCCGGGGTGTGCACCCGGTTTTGTCGCTTCATTCTGGATACGAATGAGCCGCCCTCGGAATTGCACGGGTTTGAAATATTTTCCAAAAAAAGAAAAAGCCTGTGTGCACAGTCCTGAATGACAGGCCCTGCATCCCTCCTGAACATCCCTCCAATTTCCATTTGGGCGGTCCAAACCGAAAAAACAGAGTAGAGGAAAAACGCATCGAAAAATCGTGGATATTTCAAATTATTGTTCGTTGAGGCGTGAATTTTGCCTTTGCACAGTGGGAACCAGATATCACTAGATATCACTGGATGACACCAGATGGAAGATGAGGATAAAAACTCAAAATCCCTTGTGCTAATAACACGTGTGGGTTCGACCCCCACCACCGGCATAAAAAGGAAGCCCTCCAGCTTGTCTGGGGGGCTTCCTTTTTATCTGCGGCGTGTGAGCGGGTCGAACAGCACGACCCTGCACAGCAGGGGAGCAATCAGCCCTGCGGGCTGTTGCTCAGTGCGCGGGAGACCCCCACCACCGGCATAAAAGCCCATCAGGCATTCGCCCAATGCCGTTAAGTTAAGAGGCTAAAGAAAAATAGACTTCATCGAAAAGATGATGTCTATTTTTTTTTGAAAAAGATCAGAAACAGATTTTACGCACCCTTTGCCGGATATGCCAAGGCCCCCACAGAACACGGGATCTGCAGGGGCCTTGCGGGCAATATTTTTACAGCATTTTGACCGCCAGTGCTTCACTGGTGCGATCCTGTGCGGCGTTGGCATTTTCGGGGTCGTCCATGGTGTAGCGCAGCACCAGCACTTCAGCCACATACAGCAGCGCCACCTTGACCGGGATGTTGCCGGAGTCCAGCGGGCTTTCCTGCGCACCACACAGCAGCACGATATCCGCCAGCTTTGCGCCGGGCGAATCCTCATAATGGGTGAGCAGAATGATCTTTGCGCCCGCCGCCTTGGCCGCGCGCAGCGTTTCCAGCATATCGCGGGTAGCGCCGGAATAGGAAACGAACAGCACCACATCCTCCGGGGTCATCAGGCTGGCCGTGATCAGCTGCATATGGCTGTCACCTGCCGTGCGGAACTTGGTGGAGATGCAGGCAAAGCGGGCGCAGATATCATTTGCAATATACATGCTGCCGCCCTGACCAAGGCAGTACACCTGCCGGGCCTTGTGCATCAGCTCCGAAGCCTTGTCCACCGCCTCCGGCGAAAGATTGTTCTGGGTGCCGTTGATAGTAGTCATCAGCAGGGCGCTGGCGTGCTCGCACAAAGTTGCCGTGTCGGCATCCGGCTCCGGCACATGCTGGTTGACCAGTGCACCGGTGGCGTTGGCCTGCGCCAGCGCAATGCGCATTTCATGATAGCCCTCAAACCCCAGCGCCCGGCAGAAGCGGAACACCGTTGCCTCTGCCACACAGCACTCCTTTGCCAGCGAGGAGATGGACAGATACTGTGCCTCTGCCGCGTGCTGCACAAGATAGTCCGCCACGGTGCGGCCCGATTTTGTCAGGTCGCCCTGATGCTGCTGCAGCAGCTCCCAAAAATTCGTTGCCATTTTTTCTTTTTCCTCTTTTCCGGCGCAGCAGTCCACCGACCCGGATCAGCTGCCGACCGTTTCATTCACCTTTGTAAAAAGTATAAAAGAATCGTCCCCGCTTCGCAAGAGACGCATTGCCCACATTTTGGCTCGCAGTTCTGTGCAGAGCACACAGTTTTGGCGGAAAAGCCGGCCATTTTGTGAAAATATCTTTCAATTTTGCATTTTTGTTTAGAAAAACATTTTCACTATCGTTTTTGTGGGTTTGTACTATTCTGTAATAATTTCAGAAGAGTAAAGCAAGGTTTTCTTTGCATTTCAACATATATCCCACGCTTTTGTGCACAATGTACACTGTCATTCTGAAAATTTATGAAAACCATGAATGGACAAAATGAAAATATTTTTCTATAATGGAGCCATCAAGAGCGGCCGCTGGCACGGCAGGCCGCCAACAACGTGAAGCATCTTGAATGCGAAGGAGAAACTACTATGAAAAACTGCATTTCCCGCCGTTCGTTCCTGAAGGCCGCTGGCATTCTGGGCGCAGCCGGCGCTCTGGCCGCATGCGGCGGCTCTTCTGCAAGCACCAGCACTGCTGCTTCCACCGCAGGTTCTACCGCTGCAAGCGCAGCTGCTTCTTCCACCAGCATCAAGCTGTGGACATACCCCATCGGCGGCTGGGGCAATGACGAGACCGTTCAGGGTCTGGTTTCCAGCTTCAACGCAAAGTATCCTGACATCAAGGTCACTGTGGAGTATCTGGACTACACCAACGGCGACGATCAGGTGAACACCGCCATCGAGGGCGGCAGCGCACCCGACTTGGTCATGGAAGGTCCTGAGCGTCTGGTCGCCAACTGGGGCAAGAAGGGCGTCATGGCTCCCCTGAACGATCTGTGGACCGACGATGCCAAGAAGGACATCTACGCGTCCGTCGAGTCCGCCTGCAAGGATGACGCTGGCAACTACTACGAGTATCCCCTGTGCATGACTGCACACTGCATGGCCGTCAACATGACCAAGGTCAAGGAAGTCGGCGCAGATCAGTACATCGATACCGACAAGCACACTTGGAGCACCGACGGCTTCCTGAAGACCGTTGACGCGCTGTATAACGGCGGTTACGAGAACGTGGCAGCCATCTACTGCAGCGGTCAGGGCGGCGATCAGGGCACCCGCGCCATCATCAATAATATGTACGGCGGCACCTTCACCGATGCAGCGCACACCAAGTACACCGCCGACTCTCCCGAAAACATCAAGGCCATTCAGACTCTGTACGATGCAAAGGGCATCAACTTCGATGCTTCCATCAACGGCGGCGAGGAGATCACCCTGTTCCGCAACGGCACCCTGCAGATGGCTTTCTGCTGGAACATTGCACAGCAGATGAACGCTGACACCGCTGCCGCAGGCCAGACCATCAGCGGCGACGAGATCTTCCCCATGGCCTTCCCCACCGAAAGCGGCGACCCGAAGCTGTGCGGCGGCATCTGGGGCTTCGGCATCTTCGATAACGGCGACGAGGCCAAGATCGAAGCAGCCAAGACCTTCATCGACTTCATCGCTGCGGATCCCGATCAGGTGGGCGCAAGCGTTCTGGCTTCCACCTACTTCCCCGTCCGTGAGAGCGTTGGCGACATCTACGCCGGCAACGACATCATGAGCGAGTACACCAAGTTCATGTCCTATCTGGGCGATTACTATCAGATCACTCCGGGCTGGGCAACGGCTCGTACCGAGTGGTGGAACATGCTGCAGCGCGTTGGCACCGGCGAGCCCGTTGAGACCGCTGTCGCGACCTTCGTCGAGAACGCAAACGCAGCCGCTACCGCTGAGGCCTAAGCTGCCGAACACATCCTGATAGTACTCCCGTTATAAACCTTGCCCCTTCCTCGAAAATCCCGGCGAGGGAGGGGCAGTTTTTTGTACTAGATCCGTCGGGAGCCGAGCAAAACGAAAGGTTTGGTGATTTTCTTGGCCGCAAAGACTGCAAAAATCAAGGAGCCGAAGCGCAGCCGCGCACTGGTCCGGCAGGAGACCATCGCCTCCTACATCTT
>OMDD01001013.1_pt1 | contig 12040 bp, 9 predicted proteins | sample 1674331 | NCBI WGS metagenome assembly OMDD01 (sample SAMEA103958164, study PRJEB25191) | human gut metagenome | biome: human-associated habitat [ENVO:00009003]; feature: intestine environment [ENVO:2100002]; material: feces | place: Germany | collected 2013/2015
GCAGCCGTCAATTATGTATGTACTGCTGTTAATTTTTCTTTTGCGCGAATGAGAAAGAAATACATTGAAGACAATGATGAACTGGATGCGGAGAAAGTGGAAAAAGTGGCTCCTTATTATCAAAAGACTTCTGTGGTACTTGCGGGGACACAGATCGGTTATCTTTTCTGCAGCAGCATTTTTGCCCTTTCTTTATACCAGAGTGTCCGTCACATGGTTTTGTTTTGGGAAGAAACCAATTTTTTTTCCGCGGTGCTGGTATATGTCGGTGTTTCTGCCTACATTGTTATTGCACTGATGCTCTATTGGATTTTTACCATTCTTGTGCCGGGATCCATATCATTGGTCAGGCCGCTGTCCATGTTATCCTCTTATACATGGTTCATCAATTTGTCCGGCAGGCTATGGAAACCTTTCATTTTCATCGGCTTGTTCGCGGTAAAAAAGATATTGGATATGAAAGGAATCCCGTGCAGAGACGAAGTTAATTTCACTTATACCGAAGATGAAATCCGTTGCATCGTGGAAGAAAGTCATCGCGGCGGGCGTTTGAATACTCTTGAAAATACGTTGATCAAAAATTCTTTTGACTTTTTTGATTTAGATGTGAGGGATGTCATGATTCCCCGGAATGATATGGTCGTTTTGGATTTTAATGATGATATGGACGTAATGCGCCGGAATATTTCAAAAACGCATCATACCTGTTATCCCGTGTGTATGGAGGACAAGGATCATATTCTTGGATTTATTCATGTAAAAGATTTTTTAGAAAGCCTTTTGAGGGGTGAGTACAACATAAAAAGAATCATGAGGGAAATACTGACTGTACCTGAAGTTATGCCCGCGCCGGCCCTCCTTCAAATGATGAAGAATAAGAGAACATACCTGGCGGTCGTCGTGGATGAGTATGGAGGGACGTCAGGCCTTGTGACGCTGGAGGATCTGATGGAAGAGCTGGCTGGAGAAATTCCGCAGAATGAGAGCAACGCGCCTGCTGAAATTTTGCGTGTGAATGACCATGTTTATGAGTTTGACGGTACCGTCATCCTGGAAGATGTTTCTGAAAGGCTCCAAATGGAGTTTGATGATGAAGAAAGAAATAATACGATTGGCGGGCTGATTTTTTCGAAATTAGAACGGATACCCCAAGTCGGTGATCATATTTCTTTTGGCGGGTGGAAGTTTACCGTACTTAAAATGTACGGATTCCGTATTATGCGTGTGAAGGCGGAAATGGATCGTAAAGAAGAAACGGAACCAGACAGTCATGAATAAATTGCTTGAAAATGATGAGGGGATCCTTCTTCATGCTCATGCGGGGAAGGATGGCGGGAAAATTGCGGATGTATTTACTTTATCTGCCGGATTAGTACGGATCTATGTAGGCAAGACGGTGCTTGAACGATGTGGAAGCGGCGGCATGGTTTCTTTTGCGTTTCTTCGGTTCACTGCGTGGAAAGATGGCGAGAATTTTTTCATGTCCCAGTATGAGAGCCGGATGCTTTTGGATATGATGAATTTATCCTATGAAGAAATGCAGTGCTGGTACTATGTGATTGAGTTGGTCAGTATATTCTTTCCAAAAGAGGAAAGAAATGAAAGGGTATACCGGCTTTTGGGACGTGCGATGACTGTTGCCGCATGTAAAAATAAAAAGGTGGCAGCGCTGATTGTATCCGTGCAGCTCCTTCGGGCAGCCGGTATCGATGCAGGAAGTCATGAAACAGAACGTGAATTACATTTGTCACCGGCAGGGATGAAGCTTATGCAATCTTTTTCTGATTATGATTGGGGATCGGAGTGGGGAGGCTCTATTAAGGCATCAGTTTTTAAGGAATTGGCGGGGTATATAGATAAATTTATTCTCTGCTATGGAGATGTAAAAATGAAAACCGCCGGAGCTTTTTTGATAGAGGTATAGATCAGATTGAATGCGGAATATCCGCCATAAGGCACACGAAAAAAGACTGTGAAAAGTATTTCGCATTTTCACAGTCTTTTTTGTATCAGATTCAGTTGTGGGGAACCATATCTTTAGGATCAAAAGTTCCATTCTTGCGGCGTTCAGAAAATTCAGCAACAGCAGTAAAGAGGACATCACTGGAACTGTTCAGTGCCGTTTCACAGGCATCTTCAAGAACACTAATGATGAAGCCTACACCAACAACCTGCATGGCAATGTCATTGCTGATACCGAAAGAGGCACAGGCCACAGGAATCAGAAGGAGGGAACCGCCGGCTACACCGGAAGCGCCGCAGGCGCCAACTGTGGAAATCAGGCACAGAAGAAGCGCTGTCGGAAGATCGACAACAATTCCCAATGTGTTGGCAGCAGCTAAAGCCAGTACAGAAATGGTAATGGAAGCGCCCGCCATATTGATAGTTGCACCGAGCGGAATAGAAATTGTGAAAGTATCGGGGTTAAGGCCCAGCCGCTTGCACAAGGTCAGATTGACCGGGATGTTTGCTGCGGAACTTCTTGTAAAGAATGCATATACACCGCTTTCACGGATTGTTGTCCAGACAAGAGGATAAGGGTTATGGTGAACATTGAGGAATACGATAATCGGATTCATAACAAAAGCAACAAGAATGTAGGCGCCGATCAGGACAGCCAAAAGTTTTGCATATCCCAACAGGGCATCTACACCGGCAGTACCGACAGAGTCAGCAACAAGCCCCATGATGCCAAGCGGAGCGAAGTGGATGACCCAGGTGACGACCTGAGTGATAGAACGGGCTATATCATCAAGCACAGATTTTGTTGTGCCGTTTGCGTAACTTTTGAGTGCAAGACCGGCAATGATCGCCCAGGCCAAGATACCGATGTAATTTGCAGTAAGAAGCGCATTGACCGGATTATCTACAACGGAAAGAATTACATTGTGCAATACTTCGATGATGCCGGAAGGCGGAGCCAGTTTGGCATCGGCTGCCACCTGGAGATGAAGTACGGTCGGGAAAAGGAATGACAATGCCACGCCGACGAGAGAGGCACAGAAGGTTCCGATGACATACAGGATGATGATCGGTTTCATATTTGCGTTCGTCCCTTCTTTTTTTTGTGCCATCGCGTTCATGACAAGGAAAAATACGAGGACGGGAGCAACGCCTTTCAGTGCTTTGACGAAGAGATCGCCAAAAATTTTAACGACAGGGATTACCGTCGGTGTAAAGACGGCAATCAGGATACCGATGACCAAGCCGACAGCGATTTGTTTGATCAATGCGACACTGGACAAAACTTTTTTGATTTTGTTTAGCAAAGTAATTCCCCCTTTAAATTATAATAATTTAAGTATACCTTGCGTTTATATTTCTTTCAAGAAGCATATAAAAATGATTTGTATAAGGCTGTTTAGCATACGTTTTTAGCATAAAAAAGTATTTTGATATAGAATCGATAATTTCCGTAAAATACGAAATATATGGTAAAATACTCAAAGGGTAGAATGATAGGGGGAACGATGGAGACCGTAGGACTGCTTGCCGGAATCGGCATACTTCCGGTGGAATTTATAGAGGCCGCACATATACAGGGATATAAGGTTGTATGCATTGCTGTGATTCCAGGAGTCGAAAAGGAACTAAAAGAAAAAGCTGATGCTTATTATGAAATCAGCGTCTTTAAATTGAATAAGGTCATTAAAACGCTTTTGTCGGAAGGCGTGCAGGAAGTCACAATGCTTGGGAAAGTAACAAAAGAATGGCTGTATAAGGATCATGTGATTCCTGATTTGCGTGCGCTGAAAGTTTTGAATCGATTGAGGAAAAAGAATTTCAAGGATGACACGATTACTTTGGAACTTGTGGAAGAATTGGGGAAAGACGGGATTTCAGTGCTGGATCAAACGAAATATTTAAAGCCTTTAATGCCGGGTCCGCAAATATTTACCAAACGCCGGCCGACAGAAAATGAAATGCTTGATGTAGCATTCGGCTTTAAGGCGGCTAAGGCCATTGGCGGTATGGATCTGGGGCAGACGGTGGTCATCAAAGATCAAGCGGTTATGGCAGTGGAAGCGATTGAAGGGACAGATGCCTGTATTAGACGCGGTGGTATGCTGGCCCGCGGGGGAGCCGTGGTGGTGAAGACGGCAAAACCGGATCAGGATCTGCGTTTTGATGTACCCGCTGTCGGATTGGAAACTTTACATTCTATGATGGAAACCGGATGCAAAGTACTTGCCATTGAGGCGTATCGCACCTTATTTGTGGAAAAAACGTCCGTGCTGAAAGAGGCGGATTGTGCAGGAATTGCTATTCTATCCGTGGAGCAGGAGCATTTATGAAAATTATGATGTCTGCCGGAGAAGCTTCCGGGGATATGCACGCCGCCGCTGTTGCCGCGGAAATTAAAAGAGAATATCCTGATGCTGATATTTTCGGCATGGGCGGAGATAATATGCGTAATGCGGGAGTGCGTATTATTTATGATATTGGTAATCTGGGAATTATCGGAGTGGTAGAAGTCATTCGTCATTTATCACTGTTTTTTAAGTTACGGACATTCCTTAGACATGCTATGATGGAAGAAAAACCGGATGTAGTTGTGTGTGTGGATTATCCGGGGTTCAATATGAAGATTGCCCACGTGGCAAAAGAGCTGGGCATTCCGGTAGTGTACTATATTGCACCGACAATTTGGGCCTGGCACAAGGGACGGGCAAAGAATATTGTTCGTGATGTGGAGCATGTGGCATCTATATTTCCCTTTGAAGCGGAGGCTTATCGAGAAGCTGGAGCCCGGGTGACTTTTGTGGGGCATCCTTTGGCAGATACTGTGAAAGCGTCTATGTCTTATGAAGAGGCAATGATGTTTTTTGGGGGAGACAGAGTAAAAAAAAGAATTCTGCTTATGCCGGGAAGCAGAAAAAATGAAGTGGAAAAACTTCTTCCCGCCATGCTTAAAGCAGCGGATATACTTACTGAAAAATGTGAGTGCCAATTCTTTTTGTCCCGTGCTGGTACGATTTCATCGGAGTTTATTCAAGGGTTTTTAAAAAATGCTTCACCGAGATTGGATATCATTGTGACGGCCGGCCGGATATATGATCTGATGCGGATTTGTACGGCGTGTATCGCTTCGTCTGGAACCGCTACTCTTGAAACAGCGCTGATGGGGCTTCCTACTGTGCTTGTGTATCGATTATCTGCGATTACCTGGTTCCTGGCCAAGCATCTTGTACGGGTGGAGTATGCGGGGCTGCCGAATATACTGCTTCATAAAGAAGTGACGCCTGAACTTTTACAGGATAAAGTTACTGCCGGAAATATAGCGGAAGTCGTGCTACCGTGGCTGACTGATGAAGTAAAGCGGCAGGAGAATATAAGAGAATTAAAATCTATACGTGCCGTGCTGGGTGAAGGCGGAGCAGTTCGTCGTACGGCGGAACTTATATTAAGGACAGCAGAGGGGAAATAATGAGTAGTAAAAAAAATAAGATAAATAGTTATAAACGTCTTCTGTCTTACTTGTGGCCATACAAGAAGTTATTAATATTGTCAGTTGTTTTCATGCTTTTTGTAGCATTGTCAAATTTGGTGGTTCCATGGATTATTAAGGACGTGATTGACCAAGTGCTGGAGCAAAAGGACTTGCGAATGCTGTACTTGGTCATTGTAGCTATTTTAGTGACTTTCTTTATCAGGGCGCTCACGACTTTCGGGCATCGATATCTGATGGGGTATATCGGACAGGCGGTTATTATGGATATCCGTAATGTTCTCTACCATCACTTGCAGGTTTTGTCCATTTCCTACTATGATCGCCGCCGTACGGGGGATATCATGAGTAATCTGACTAATGATATTGCTGCGTTGCAAACGGCCATCGTGGTGGATTTTATTTCTCTTGTACAGGAAAGCGCAATTTTTATCGGCTCCTTTGCGTCTATGATTTATCTGCAATGGAAGCTGACCGTGCTTTGTCTCATCATCGTGCCTCTGGTTTCTTATGTGATTAAGTTTTTCGGCAGAAAACTGCATACCAGCGGGAGGGTGGTACAGGAATGCCTTGCTGATGTAACCTCCATGCTGCAGGAGACGATACAAGGCGTTCGTATTGTAAGGAGTTTTAACCGCGGCAGTTATGAGGAAAAACGGTTTGAAAAAATTAATCGTTCCAGCTTCAGCGCAACGGTTCGTTCCATCCGCCAACAGAGTCAGATGACGCCTTTTGTTGAATTTTTAGCGGCCATTGCGGTGTGCGCTATTATCTGGTATGGCGGTGTTTCCGTTATTGACGGGGTGATGACGACCGGGGAACTGATTGCGTTTCTTATTTATGCCATCAATTTGGCGAATCCGACACGGCGCGTGGCGGAAAGTGTTGGGAATATCCAAAAATCACTGGCTGCAGCTGACCGTGTTTTTGCCATCCTTGATGAGCAGCCGGAAGTACAGGATAAGCCGGACGCAAAGCAGCTCATTATTAAGAGAGGCAGAGTAGAGGCAAAGCACGTTTCTTTTTCCTATGAAAAAGAAAATCCAGTTCTCTTAGATTTAAACTTTATCGCGGAGCCGGGACAGACCATTGCTCTTGTCGGTCCATCGGGATCGGGGAAGACCACGGTGGCAAACCTGCTTCCCCGCTTTTATGATGTCAGCGCAGGGGCAATCTGCATTGATGGTATGGATATCCGCGATGTGACTGTCGGCTCTTTAAGGGAAAATATAGGTCTTGTACCTCAAGATACACTTCTCTTTAATACGACAATTAAGGAAAATGTTCTTTATGGAAGACTGGATGCGACGGATGAAGAGGTTTGGGCAGCTATAAAAGCAGCAAATGCGGAAAATTTTATCAGAGAACTTCCTCATGGCATAGATACGAAAGTTGGAGACCGGGGGCTTGTATTGTCCGGCGGGCAGCGGCAGCGTATTGCTATCGCACGGGCAATACTGAAAGATCCGGCCATTTTGATCCTGGATGAGGCTACTTCCGCTTTGGATACAGAAAGCGAGAAAATTGTACAGGATGCTTTGGATAAACTGATGGTAGGACGGACGTCGTTTGTTATCGCCCATCGTTTATCGACGGTTAAAAATGCTGATCAGATATTGGTGCTGAATAAAGGACGGATTGAAGAACAGGGAACACATGAAGAACTTATGGCTATGGGCGGTTTATATCATGAACTGTATACCATGTCGATAAAACAGCCGGAAGGAGAAAAATAACTTGTACTGGTTTTATAATGTCTGTCTGGTTGCTTATTGGTTCTTTCAGGTGCCGGTACTGCTTTACCGTCTTATTTTTGAAGACGGTTTTTATGACAGACTGAAGCAGAGTGCCGGGATTATGCCGACGCCGACTTTGGAACAGATTGCTTATCATAATGCAATCTGGATACATGCGGCGTCGGTGGGTGAAGTTGTCGCAGCCAGTCCTATTGTGAGAGAATTGAAAAAACGCTATCCCAAAGAAATGGTCGTTGTATCCGTCGTTACTGCTACAGGTCACCGAATGGCGCAAAGGATTATGCCCGAGGCGGACGGCCATATATTTTTTCCTTTTGATTTGCCTGTTATCACAGAACGAATTGTGAATATAGTGAATCCTAAAGCAATTATTCTGATTGAAACGGAATTGTGGCCAAATTTTCTTCGGCTGGCATGGAGAAAGAATATTCCTGTTATGATGATGAACGGCCGTATCAGTGACCGTTCTATGAAAAGGTATTCCCTGATCCGGCGTTTTACCTCGCGCATGCTTCTCCAAATTAAAAAATTTTGTATGCAGTCGGGCATTGATGCAGAACATATTATTTCTATGGGAGCACTTTCTGATCGGGTGACAATTACAGGAAATACAAAGTATGATGAAACCTATGTGGAAGTTTCGGAAGAAGAGAAACAACAGCTTCGTCATGAATTTCACTTTGATGGAAAAGGGCCTGTGATTGTAGCAGGGAGTACGCATAACGGAGAAGAAGAAATTATTCTTCGTATATTTGGCAAGATTCTGAAAGAGTATCCTGACGCCCGGCTGCTTCTGGCAGTACGTGAGATTACAAGGGCACCGTCTGTCCGCTTTCTGGTGAAGCATTTTGGATACAGTGTTCTCCGCCGCTCTAAGATGGGGACGGAAGAAGATGATGGGAGAGGCCATCAGGTTATTATTCTTGATACCATTGGTGAATTGGGACGTTTATACAGTCTTGCGGACGTAGTTTTTGTTGGCGGAAGTTTTGTAAAGGTGGGGGGACATAACATATTGGAACCTGCGGCACATGGGAAACCGGTGCTTGTAGGTCCTTATATGTTCAATTTCCGGGAAATATTTGATCTGCTGTCTAAGCGTGGTGTCTGCCGCATGGCACAAAATGAGTCTGAATTAGAAAAAACGCTGCGGGATTTATTGGCTCATCCCGAAAAAATGAAGGCTATGGGGGAAGCGGCGTTGTCTGTGGTGGCGGAGAATCAGGGGGCGACGAAAAGGAATGTAGATACTTTTGCAAAACTTGCTGAAAAGTATAAGATTGATTTGATGGAGAATACTGATGAGTATTGAGTCTTACATACTTGGACTCCAAAAAAATCCGTCGCCGGGAAAGATAGGAAAGATTGTTCTTGGCGGGTTGGAGCTTCTTGCAGGGATTTATGAAAAAGGTGTCGTGAAAAAATATGAGAAGGCTGGGCGAAATGCCCGCCGTATGCCGATACCTGTTATCAGCGTTGGAAATATTACGGCCGGTGGAACGGGGAAAACACCGTGCATTTTAAAGCTGGCTGAAATGCTTCACAAAAAGGGGCATCATCCGGCCATTCTCTCCCGCGGTTATAAAAGCGGATTGGAAAAAGTCGGAGGAGTTGTATCTGACGGACGATCTTTGCGGATTTCCCAGAAACTGGCGGGAGATGAGCCTTATATGATGGCGTTAAAAATTCCTGATGTCCCTGTTCTTGTGGGACGTAACAGGATCATTTCTGCGGAAAAAGCGATTAAATTGGGGGCGGATATATTGCTTTTAGATGATGGTTTTCAGTACTGGGATATGAAGCGGGATTTAGACATCGTTCTCATAGACTGCACGAATCCTTTCGGTTACGGATATTCCCTGCCCCGCGGACTTCTCCGTGAGCCTATGGAGGCATTACGACGTGCCCATACATTTATCCTCACTAAAAGTGAGCAGGCAGATGTGTCTGTGAAAACGGATATAAAGAAGAACCTTTTTCGATTGGCACCGCAGGCGCTTATCCTTGAATCTTTCCATTCGCCGTCATTGCTTGTTCCTTTCAATAAATGGAAAAAAGGAATCAAAGAAGACTGTTTATCCTGCCAGAAAGGGAGAAGGACGTTTATTCTTTCAGGAATAGGAAATCCTGAAGCGTTTAAAGAAACAACATTAGAGGCGGGGCTGAGCCCTGTGGGAAATATGTTTTTTCCGGATCACCATGTATATACATCAGCAGATATGGAATCTGCTGAAATGGCAGCTGCATATAGTGGTGCTGATCTGATCACGGTGACAGAAAAAGATGCGGTAAAGATGCTGAATTTAAGTAAAGCGGAAGACAGTAAAATTCCTCTTTATGTTTTGGAGATAGAAATGAAATTTGCTGAAAATGGAGAAGCACAGCTTCAGGAACAATGGGAGGCCTTTTTATGAAAATTGCCTGTATAATCCCTTCCCGCTATGCATCGACACGTCTGCCGGGAAAACCGCTGAGGATGATTGCGGGGAAAACGTTAGTGCGACGTGTTTATGAAAGAGCGATTTTGGCGATGCTGCCTGATGTGGTCATCGTAGCTACGGATCATAAAGATATTGAAAAAGAAGTCCGGTCTTTTGGTGGAGATGTAGTGATGACTTCTGCTGATCATCCGACCGGGACTGACCGTTTAGCGGAAGTGGCGGAAAGTCTGCCAGATTATGATATCATTGTCAATGTACAGGGAGATGAGCCTCTGATTGATCCCAATGTTATCGATCTTCTTGCGAAGACACTTGTTGAACGGGCGGAACTTGATATGGTGACAGTGGCAACGCCGTTAAAAAATGACGACTACGAAGATCCGTCGGCGGTAAAAGTTGTTGTCAACCAAAAGGGCGAAGCATTATATTTTTCAAGAGCGCTGATTCCCTATCCCCGCCATGATTTTGTGGTTCCCGCATTAAAACATGTAGGAATTTATGCCTATCGGAGAGAGTTTCTTCTGAAATATGCCCACATGAAGCAGACGCCGCTTGAAATGACAGAGTCTTTGGAACAACTGAGGGCGTTGGAAAGCGGGCATAAAATAGGTGTAATTACGGTAGAGACGGAAGATATAGGGATTGACACGGAAGAAGATCTAAAGAAAGTAAACGCATATTTGGAAAGGAGCCAATTATGAAAACAATTCAGGTGGGAAATCTTACTATTGATGGAAGCAGATTATTTTTAATTGCCGGCCCCTGTGTGATTGAAGGCTACGACCGCACATTGATGATTGGCCGTGAAGTGAAAAGAATTTGTAAAAAATTAGGTATACAATATATTTTTAAAGCATCTTTTGATAAGGCAAATCGTTCTTCTTATCATTCTTTTCGTGGCCCGGGACTGGAGGAAGGTCTTCGGATTCTAAAGTCTATAAAAAAGGAACTGGATGTGCCGGTGCTTTCCGATGTGCATGATGTGACTCAATTGGAAAAGGCCGCGGAAGTGTTGGATATGCTTCAAATCCCCGCATTTCTCTGCCGCCAGACCGATTTGGTTTACGGGGCGGCGATGACAGGAAAACCGGTAAATGTAAAAAAAGGACAATTCATGGCGCCTGAAGATATGAAAAACGTGCTGAATAAAATGGAAGAAGCTCATAATCCCAATTTGGCCGTCACCGAACGAGGTGTATCTTTCGGTTATCATAATCTTGTAGTAGACATGCGTTCTTTCCCGATGATGAGGAAGTTTGGTTATCCGGTTATCTATGATGCTACCCACAGTGTGCAGCTGCCGGGAGCTATGGGTACGGTAACCGGCGGGCAGCGGGATATGATTCCTTATCTTGCACGTGCGGCGGCAGCAAGCGGAGTGGATGGATTTTTTATGGAAGTTCACGATAATCCGCCGGAAGGTCTGTCTGACTCTACGAATATGCTTTATTTGTCATCTTTGGAGGGGCTGCTGAAAGATTTAATTAAGATCAATGAAATTGTGAAACACGATAAATAAGAAGACATTAACTAATAATAAAGAGAATATAGTATAATAAATTGATACAGAACAAAACCGTTTCTTTTTAGCGTAAGATAAGGCATAGTTGCCTAATGGTGAGCCGCTGCCAGCGGCATGGATTTATCAAGGGAGGAAGCATGTCTTCGATAGAAACAGCGATAAGGGTGCTTCGTGATGAGGCGGATGCCATTTTGAGCCTGATTGATAAACTGGATAATAATTTTGAGTCAGCTGTCGATTTGATTCTTCATGCAAATGGTCGTGTCATACTGACGGGAATGGGAAAGTCTGGGCATATTGCAAAAAAAGTTTCTGCAACTATGGCAAGTACGGGAACACCGTCATTTTTTCTTCATCCTGCGGAAGGTATTCATGGAGATTTGGGAATGGTGACAGCTGAAGATGTGGTTGTAGCTTATTCCAATAGCGGTGAAACCGGTGAAATATTAAACATTCTGCCTTCGCTGAAAAGAATCGGTGCGAAATTGATTGCTGTTGTTGGGAACACCCATTCTACGCTGGCGGAAAATGCAGATGTTGTATTGGATGCAGGTGTTTTACAAGAGGCTGATTCTCTCGGATTGGCTCCAACCAGTTCAACGACAGCGGCATTGGCACTTGGCGATGCTTTGGCAGTGGCGCTTATGGAAAAAGAGAATTTTACTGCCGATAAATTTGCGGTATTTCATCCGGGCGGATCTTTAGGAAAACGTCTGCTTATGACTGTTGAAATGGTTATGCACCATGGCAGTGACAATCCCGTAATTAAAGAAACTGCTTCTGTTAAGGATGCATTTGCAACAGCAGTACAGATTCGTCGCGCGGCTCTGAAGGATCAGAACAGAACCTTCGGTTATCCCTCTATCGTTAA
>OMDD01001034.1_pt1 | contig 11742 bp, 4 predicted proteins | sample 1674331 | NCBI WGS metagenome assembly OMDD01 (sample SAMEA103958164, study PRJEB25191) | human gut metagenome | biome: human-associated habitat [ENVO:00009003]; feature: intestine environment [ENVO:2100002]; material: feces | place: Germany | collected 2013/2015
CCTGTTTTGTTATTAGTAAAACAAAACCACCTTTTTAGCAAAAGGTGGAGGAGCTCAAAAACTGTGTAGATACAGTCACACTTATTCGACCAGAGGCTTATATCGTGCACTCCTCCTAAAGAGGATATTTATAAATCTACAAGATGTTTTTGAGACACCACAACCGGTCTCCCGGCTGCGAGGATTATCTTAAAAGATAATTTTTATTTTGCAAGTTAAATATTCCGAATGCATAAATTACCTCATGCTCCGGCTTTTTTCCGCTATTATTGCCTTTTTGTTTCTGTCATGCTCCGGCTCGACCGGAGTATCCGGAGGAATGGAGGCGGCGGCAAAGGGATTGCCCGATCAAGTCGGGCAATGACAGAAAGTGGAAAATATCGGGCAATGACACAAACAAGAAAGTAATGGCCTTTGTTGTTGTCATACTCCGGCTTGACCGGAGTATCTGAAAAACAAGACATAAAGTGGTGGATTGCCCGATCAAGTCGGGCAATGACATAAATAGTGTAATGACAGAGAGATCTCCGCCATCTATTGCCTCACCTGCCAGGTGCGGCTTGACCGGAGTATCCTAAAACGAGATAGAAAATAATGGATTATCCGGTCAAGCCGGATAATGACAGAGAGAGAAGAGCGTCGGAAAATGATGTTGAGGGGTGCTGGTGATGACGGCTATCATTTCTGGCGGACGCTTAAAGCGCGCAGCGAGTTTAAAATAGCGATGACCGAAACGCCGACGTCGGCAAAAACAGCTTCCCACATGGTGGCCATTCCCATCACGCCGAGAAGCAGCACCAATCCTTTAACCCCCAGGGCAAAGACGATATTCTGTTTAACGATACGCAGCGTACGCCGGGAGATGCGGATAGCAGCGGCAATCTTTGACGGCTCATCGGTCATAATGACAACGTCGGCGGCTTCGACCGCAGCGTCAGACCCGATGCCGCCCATGGCAATGCCGATGTCTGCCCGTGCCAAAACCGGCGCGTCGTTAATGCCGTCACCGACGAAAACAAGTTTTCCCGACGTTTTTTTATCGGCCAGCAGTTGTTCGACTTTTTCTACCTTTTGCGCCGGAAGCAGTTCGCAATAAGCCTTGTCCAGTCCGAGTTCCCGGGCAACCGCCTGCCCGGCAGCTTCATTGTCTCCGGTCAGCATAACGGTTTTATGAATGTTGGCAGATTTCAGTGCCTGAACGGCTTCGGCCGAATCAAGCCGGACTTCATCGGCAATGCGTATCCAGCCGGAAAAATTGCCGTTAACCGCCAGATTGACAACCGTTCCCGGCTGATTACCGTCATAATATCCGGTATTGAGTTCTTTCATCAGCCGGGCATTGCCAAGGCTGACGCTTATACCGTTGACTTTGGCAGAAACCCCGCGGCCGGGAAGCTCCTGATAATCCGCAATTTTGGAATCGTCAATCTCCCGCCCGTAAGCCCGACGGACAGACTGGGACACCGGATGCGACGAATAAGCTCCGGCATAGGCGGCCAATTCCAAAACTTCAGGTGCGGGCAAGCCCTTTCCTTCCACCTGCGCCACCGAAAAAGTCCCTTTGGTGAGGGTTCCGGTTTTGTCGAAGACGACAACTTCCGTCTCGGCCAATGCCTGCAGATAGTTGCTGCCTTTCACTAAAATTCCCCGACGCGACGCAGCGCCGATACCGCCGAAAAAGCTCAGAGGCACCGAAATGACCAACGCACAGGGGCAGGAAATAACCAGAAAAGTGAGCGCCCGGTAAATCCAATCATGATAAGACGCCGAAGCGGAAAAAAGCGGCGGCAGCAGAGCAATGGCGACTGCGGCCAAAACCACAGCCGGCGTATAATAACGGGCAAACCTGGTGATGAATTGTTCGACATTGGCTTTTTTGGAAGAGGCGTTTTCAACCAAATCAAGAATTTTGACAACGGTTGACTCGCTGTATTCTTTGGTAACGCGTATTTCCAGAACCCGGTTGAGGTTAATGCAGCCGCTGATAACCTCATCGCCCTCCTCTGCTTCTCGCGGCAGGGATTCGCCGGTTATGGCCGAGGTATCAAGCAGTGAGCTGCCCCGGCTTATTTTTCCGTCGAGCGGAATCCTTTCGCCCGGCTTAACGACAATTACGTCTCCGGGACTAACCTCCTCGGGGCTGACTTTAACAATTTTGCCGTCTTTGAGCAGATTGGCATAGTCGGGGCGGATGTTCATCAGCCCTGCAATTGATTTGCGGGACTGCGCCACGGCGTAAGACTGGAAAAATTCGCCTACCTGATAAAACAGCATAACCGCCACGCCTTCGGAATATTCCCCTAGGCCGAAAGCGCCGAGCGTGGCGACTGTCATCAGAAAGTTTTCATCAAAAACCTGCCCGTAAAAAATATTGCGCACCGCCTTTTGAATAATTTCAAGTCCGACGGTCAGATAAGCCGCGGCAAACAAAGCCGGACGCAGCCACGGCAACGGCGGAACCAGAAAAGCCGACGCAAAAAGGACGGCGGCAACGATGATTTTTCTTAACTGGCGTTTCTGTTTCATGGCAGGCTCTCCGTAAAATAAAAATTACTTGCGAAACGTGACGTCGGCATCTACCTTTTTGATAACTTTTTCAACCGCGGCCACAACTTCCTCAAATTTTTCATCCGGGGCTTCAAGTACCAGTTTCTGCGTCATAAAAGACACCGAGGCGCTGATGACATGTTCCAGTTCTTTAACCGCGTTTTCGATTTTGGCGGCGCAGTTGGCACAGTCCAAATCTTCCAGTACAAAGGTCTTTTTCATGGTTATCTCCGTTATCATTTCAATCATTGTTTAATTGTTTATATGTTAAGTTATAACATCAAAAGCGGTGATTGTCAATCCTTCAGAAAAAATTTGACACGGAAAGTTCTAATCAATCAATTTAACGGTGATATTTCTGACAGCGGAACGGCCAAGGTCATCAACCGCCTGAATTTCGACCCTGCCCGGTTCGGGGACGATTTCCAGCGTTTCGCCGGGGCGGGTTTGTCCGGCCAGAGCCTGGTTGACAAACCAATAAATCACCGAAGCGTCGGAATCGGCGGCGGCCTGAAGCGGGATTGTCCGGTTTTCTTTTTGTCCATGGCGGCGGATAAAAACAGAATTATCGGCAGGAAATAAAATATCCGGCGCTTTTCCGGGCAATAGCGACGCCACTTGTGCACAATCGCGGGCAAAGGCCGGTGGTTTGCGGATGTTTATGCCGGCACGGGCAAAAGCCTGCAACACATCCGTGGGCCAGAAATCATAGGTTTCCAGCCGGGTGGACGGCGGCGTATGTCGGCAGGCACGCAGCCCGCTGGCAACTTCAATCGGAATCCAGCGGCTGACCCCGGACAATTTAATCCGGGTAACACCGGGAATAAAATATGATTTAACCGTTTGAGGACAATAGGCATCGGCCAAATCTCCGGTTGCGGCGCAAATATCAGCCTGCGACAGGTTAAGCCCGTCAGGGCGAATGCTGTCTCCGGCAATTCCGCGGCCGGCGGCAATTTGGCGCACCAGACGGAAAAACAGCGGTGCGGCGGCTTCGCGTCCGGTAAAGGCAGGATTGGGCGTGCCGTCAAAATTGCCGACCCAGACCACCAGCACATAGTCACCGAACAGCCCGGCGGCCCAGGCGTCTTTATATCCGTACGAGGTTCCGGTTTTCCAATAAACCTTATAGGGCGTACCGGAACGTTTGGCAAAAGGCAGGCGGCGACGGTCAACCGGCGCATTATAAGAAAGCATATCCAGTGTCAGAAATGCGGCTTCGGGCGAAAGCATTGCCGTTTCCGGCAACTGCGGTTCATCTTTCCGCCAGCGCAACGGCCGAAATTTTCCTCCGTTGCCGAGCATGGCATAAAGTGCGGCCAGATCCTGCGCCGAAACTTCCGCGCCGCCCAGCGCCAAAGCCAGCCCATAGTAGCCGGGCGTTTTCAGCTTTTTGACGCCGGCTTTTTCCAGCATTTGGTAAAAACTGTTTTCTTCCAGACGGAGCAGCAAATCCACCGCCGGAATATTACGGCTGTAAACCAGCGCCTGCGTGGCATTGACCAGACCGTAAAATGAACGGTCAAAATTTTCCGGCGTATAGAGGCCGTAGTTTTTGGGTACGTCTTTAAGCATGGTGCGAGGGTGAATCAGTCCCTGATCCAGCGCCAGTGCATATATAAAGGGTTTAAGCGCTGACCCGGGCGAACGCAGCGCCGCCGTGCCGTCAACCTGACCGTCGATTTTCTCATTGAAGAAATCTGCCGAGCCGACGGCGGCCAACACTTCTGCCGTTTTGTAATCGACCAAAATCGCCGCAGCGTTAAAAATGCCGCGTCCGGCATTGTCTTTTACATATTTTGAGAGAATTGCCTCGGTTTGTTTTTGCAGATTTTCATCCAGCGTCGCAGCAATTTTCCCCCGGGCCGTTTCCCGCAGGCGGCGCACGGCATGCGGTGCTTCATGAGGCAGAAAGCGCCCCGAAGACAGCGGCAGGTTCAAATCGTCATCGGCGGAAACCGGATGTTTTTCCCGCCACAGTTCTTTCAGCCGGGCAGCTGCCGCTGCGGCATTTTTCAGCCCTGCCGGTGTGGCCGGACTGCGCTTGACCGGATTTTGCGGAATAACCGTCAAGGTCAGAATCTGCGGCAGATTCAACCGACTGACCGGCGTATTAAACCAAACCTGAGCCGCGGCGGCTATCCCTTCAATATTTCCGCCGTAGGGTGCCAGATTAAAATAAGCTTCAAGAATTTCGTCTTTGGAATAAAATATTTCCAACTGCAAAGCCCGGACTATCTGCAGCAATTTGCCGGACACAGAGGAAGAATCGATATGGTAAACAATTCGTGCCACCTGCATGGTCAGGGTAGAAGCTCCCTGCCGGCGGCCGCCGGTCAGCATTTGCCAAACCGCACGGAGCATACTGGCGGGATTAACGCCGGGATGCTCATAAAACCACCGGTCTTCATATAAAAGCAGAGCCTTGCGCGCGGCCGGAGGAATCTCTTGCAGCGGCACGCGAATCCGATATTTATCGTCCAGGCTCAACCCGAGATGCAGTAACTGTCCGTTCCGGTCATATATCCGGTCGGAATAAGTGTAAGCATTCAGCAACTCGGGTTTACGCAACAGCAGCAAAGCGGCAACGGCTACCAGCGCTATGACTGCCGCATACGCTCCCGGCTTATGCTTCGGGCACAGCCGCATCGTCTATTCCGCAACAAAGCGGGAAGCAACGCCGTGCGCCTGTATGCCGTCGTCATACATGGCATTGGCAAAAACGGCGGGAACGACAAACTCGCCGCGTGCCACAACTTTGGCCCGATAGGTTACGGTTCGCGTTTTCGGCTCGGCCGTCAGATAGACCAGCGCCCGGTCTTCCCGTATTTCGCCGAAATCAAACCAGCCGTCAACATTGATTGAATTGCCGACAATTTCAAAGCAGCCCGGAATTAAATCGACCACGGCAATATCGTTAATATTGTCGCCTTTCAGACTGCGGAGACTGATTTTGACGGTAATCTCATCTCCGATGCGGGCATGAGAAATCGATTTGCCGTCTTTATCAAGGTATTCTTTATAGACCTCCAATCCCTGACGCAGAGGTTCGGTCTGCGGCTGTTTGAAGAACCCCTGCTGGCGAACCGTGTAATAGAACGGGCGGTCGGCAGTGATTTTCAGCTCTTTATCTGCGGGGGTAACGTCCACTGCGGCAAACAGCGTGTTATCGGCCGTTTTTCCGGCAAAGGAAATGGCTTTGTCGGCATTGCGGTCCCGGCTGAACGCATTCAGCGCCAAAATCGAATAAGCTGACGAAATCGTGTTGTATTCCCCTTGCTGCAACGGTTTCAGCAACGCTTCCAGAACCGGTTTGGATACCGAACGGAACTTTTCGGGAAAATGATTGGCCAACAGATAGACATAACGGGCATCATCAATCTGGCTGCGTCCCGTTTTATAACCGCTTATCAGACTGTCCGCCCGGGATTTATCCTGCAGCAGGCGGTATCCGGCCGCAATATAAGCGGCACTCAGGCTGTTTTTCCAGTCTTTGGAGGCGGATTTGTAATAATTTTCCAGCTTAAGCAGATAGTTGGTGGTTATTTCGCCGTTTGCGGTCAGAAGATATGCAGCATAAGCCGGGTTGGAATCGTCGGGAGACTGCGGATCACGGGATGCCGCCCCTTTGACATATCCCAGCAGACGCCCAAGCATGGCGTCGGGAACGTCGAAGTTATGCCGTTTGGCAAAAGTGAGGAACTGCGCAGTATAGAGTGAAACAAATTCATCGCTTGACGAACCGCCGCTCCAGGCCCCGAAACCGCCGTCATAATTCTGGCGGGCGCTTAATTTGGCAAGCGCATCGTCATACAAAGCATAAACATCTATGCCGCCGACCAATTCGGGATAGGCATAAAAGACGTCAATTGCAGGGAAAACCTTGCTGACCGTCTGTTCGGTGCAGAAATGCGGATATTTGTCAAGATAGTGCAACAGCCCCTGCGCCAATACCAGCGGAGAAGCCGAGGCCTCCACCTGCTGAACGCGGAAAGCGGCATACATCGGTTCAACAAAGTTTTTCAGCAGCACGGATGATTTTGCAAAACCCATATTCAGCTTAACCGCATAAGGCGAAGCCGGGCGAACGCCGACAGAATAAGGCAGACGGGCGGTTTTGTCCGCGTCATTCACGGCGGCAGCCGCAAACGTCAGCGTTTGAGCCCCCAGCTCGTCCAGCGCCTTCACTTTAAATGTTACCGGGGCTTCCTCCTGTTCGTCCAGCGTCAGCACGGTTTCGTCACTGCCCTGAATTTCCAGCCCCGGGGTTGTCTGCAGGCTGACTTTTACCGGATAAGCTTTGCCGCTGTTTTCCACCAAATTGGCAACACTCAGGCTGACGTCAAAGACATCGCCCGGGGAAACGTTAAACGGTCCGGACGGCGTAAGAGCAAAATCGCCGCGCACCAGCGCCCGGTTCTGCGCCGAACCGAAACGGCCGGCAGTTACGGCAACCGCCATTACCTTAATTTCGCCGCTGAAAGTTTCGGGCACTTTATAACGATATGTCCGCAGTTCGCCGTCGGCATTCAGAATTCCGCTCCAGAAAGCCACTGGCTTATCCTGTTTGCGGGCAAAAGGATTAAGATTGGCGGCCAGCAGCTCTTCGGCATAAGCATCATCGCCGCCGGGAGCCTTCAGGCTGCGAACCAGATTCATATCGGGCATAATCAAATCCATAATCTGCGACGTGGTTACCCGCAACGCTTTTTTACGCAGAAAATATTCCAGCGGATCAGGCGTTTGATATTTGGCTACCTGCAAAATGCCGACGTTGGCTCCCCAAAGTATCAGCTTGGCCGGTTCGGTCGTCCGGTAACTGACGACAAGCTCATCTCCCGGTTTGACGATTTCCGGCACACCGAGCGCAATGCCGACGCGGCGTTTGGATTTGTTGATGCCGAACGGTTCCACCGCATAGCTCAGCGGCGGCATATAGATTTCCGGGGAGGCTATATCACGAATCCAGGCAACATTAACATAGGCGTTTCCTTCAACGTCTTCAGGCAAGACAATGCTTTCATCGACCGAAGACTTATCGGCCTTAAACCACTTGGCGGCATAGACTTTGTCGCGTTCTATCGTTATCAGCCCGTAACCTGCATAAGGCGCGGTGATTCGCATATTTATCGTATCGCCGGAATTATATTCGCTGCGGTCAAGCCGGACAGACAACACCGGTTTTTTATCGGCCGTCCAGGCACTGTTGCCGGCGCCGGCGACATTATAGGAGACTTTATCCATTATATTGCCGCGGTCGTCAATCAGGCGAATGACATAATCGCCGGGTTCGGACGTATTCAAAACATAATCGGTTCCGCCTTCGGCAAGGGTGAAATCTTCACGGCGTATCAGCTCTTCCTGCGGCACCAGCTGATAACGATAAGTGCCGTTCGGCATTTCTACCAGGCTTGAGATTTCGCGGCGGCGGTAAAATTCCAGCTGCAACCCGGCCGGCGCAATGGACTTCAGCCCGTGATCAACGGCAATAAACCGGACTTTATGCTGCGAATCCTTATGAAGATAATAGTTCAAATCAGCATCGCTCTTGTGGCCGACCAGATAAGGCTGCGGCGAAACCCAAATGTCGGCGCCGCCGCTGACACCCCGGCCGCTGTCAAGCTCAAAGCCTTCGACCGAAAGTATCAGCCGGTAAGCCCCTTGGTCAAATTTGCTTAAATCAATTGCCAATTCGGCATTGCCGTCAGCATCGGTTGTCTGTTCGGGCAGCGTTTCAGAAACGGTTTTGACCGTCTGGTGTTTTTCACCGCGCAGCGGGTCGCGAAAAGTATAACCGGCATATTCGGGAAATGAAAAGACGGCAGGAAGGAGACGGAACTGCCCTTTGATTTTATGCCCGACGGCCGGATTGCCGTACAGATTTTGCAGATTGACCGCTGCCGTCAGCCGCCGGTCCGTTGACCAGCCGGAACGCGGCGCATTATCAAACCCTACTTTCATCCGCAGTGTGTCGGGCGTAAACTCTTCCACCTCAAAGGCAACCGAAGTAACCAGCGTAACATCGTTTCCGCTGCCGACCCGGTAAAGATACAGATTATATGTTCCGGTCGGTGCGGCGGCCGGAATGTCATAGCTCAGGCTCATCAGACCGTCGGCATCGGCTGTCAGACGTCTGGAGAAAACTTCATTGCCTTTGGAATTGGTGATATCCGCCCGCAGCGGCAGATTGGCGGGAACCTGCAAATCCGCCGAACGAACCATTAGGCCGAAAGAAGCCGTTTCGCCGGGGCGATAAACCCCGCGGTCAGAGAAGGCATAGCCGTTCAGGTGCTGCGGGTTATCCGGATTTTCATAAATGCCGTCAACGGCAAAGCGGGAAAAATCAAGCCGGCGGTCGAAACGTTGCAGGGGCAGAAAAGAAATGCTGTCTTTGTAAACCACTTTGTAAACAACCGGCGTTTTTTCATCTTTGAAAGCTTTATAATCGGGAAAAGAAGCTTCGCCGTTTTCATTGGTCGTCCGCGTCAGCACCGGCAGGCCGTTTTTGCCAAGCAGTTCAACCACGGCTCCCCTGACCGGTTTGCCGCTGACAATATCCGAAACAAACAAATCATGGCTGTTGTCAAGGTTGTCCTTAACGATAATCCCCAAATCGGTAACAACAATCAGGCGGCGGTCTTCCGCGCTGCTATACTGCTGTTTGCCCTCATGGCGGACGGCTTTGGCTTTAATCAAGAAAATTCCTTTCCGCCCCTGCAAATAAGGCTGCAAATCCAGCGACGAAAAGTTTTGTTCGGCAGGGTGAACCTGCTTGAGCGGCAAATCGCGCCGAAAAATTTCGGAAATGTTTTCTTCGGTAAAGTTATAACTGTTGAAACCCGGGCGGTCATAGCTGCCGTAGGTCTGCGTCATCAGGTGATTGAGTTCATCCGGGCGGATACGCGCCACTTCGACGTTCAGCGTATCGGCACCGCGGCTGACAAAAGAAACCGCAGGATTGCCGCGAAGGGGAATCAGCGAGCCGTCAAAAGCAATTTCAGCCTGCAGCGGATAAACCGGCGGAGTGAGATAAGAAACGTTTTCTTCGTTGAAAAGGTATCCTTCAACCGAATTCAGCCCTTTCTGCACCCGGACGGCCAGGCAATGTCCGCGCTGCGGGACGTCAATTTTAAAAGCAAAGTTTTTTGCAGCCTCGGCTGTCGGACTGACATTAATCAAAGGCAGCTTTTCGGCTCCGGCTTTCTCCCATGGCTTTGAGCCGGAACCGCTCCGCACTTTGCCGCAATCTTCGGGAAGCCGGTAAAAAGCCAGATGTTTTTCCAAATCGACCGGCTGAACCGCCGTAGAAAAATTAACAAAAACTATCTGCTCCGGGGCATCAGCCTTTTGTTCATTGGTGACAATGCGGCTGTTGACCGAGACCAGCTTAAACAAGGTGGATGAACTGGGAATCTTGACTTCAGCGGTCAAAATCCGGTCCAGCTTATCGGCATTATAGGCATTGCCAAGCTTTTTGCCGACCGTTATATTGACGAAGTCTTCTTTGGGGCCGATGACAAGCGGAGCAGACAGAATATGCAGCGTCCGGCCGGCGTCGGTCAGTTTATAGGTAAAGTCATAAGTTTTACCGCTGACGGTTTTAACCGACACATTGTCGCGGATGCTTTCAGGGTTCAGCGGATAGTCAAAACGGAAAGAGGCCGCCGCCTGTTTGATTTTAACGTCACGGGGATCTTCATAAAATTCGTCAGATAGCAGTTTGCCGTTAAAAGTCGGCGACTCGAAACTGAAATCGTAGTCTTTTATTTTCAAATCAGGATTAAACAGTTCGGGCGAGAGGCTGACCCGGAACCTGGTGCCGGGAATCCAGTCTTTTTCGGGCAGAAAACTCAGATAAGAATCGTTTTCGAACGTCCAGGTGCCGCGAATGGCCGGATAAACGGAAATGCCCCGGTCAAGCTTTTTACCCACCAAATCCATCCGGGCAGCCGGCTTATCAAAAATAACAGCAAGCGAAAGCGGCGTAATTTTGTCGTCATAAACCAGAGATTCCTCGGGAGCGCGAACTTCCGAAATGCTGACAGTCTGTGCGGGATTGTCGGTCAAACTGAAGCCGCGGTCAATCATAATATACCAAATTCCGCCGCCCAGAGCCAAGACCGCCAGTGAGACCAGAGAAGCAATCACGGTTTTCCGGGATAATATTTTCTTCAACATTCTGCGCTTCCTCCCTTGCCAATAATTTGATTTATCATAACAAACAGCCGGCATACTGCAAGTTTAAATTAAAACTTTCTTCCTTATATAATCATTTAATTAAAAAATTGCCAAGAGCACTTCGTTCTGCTATAATTAAAGTTAAGGTTCAACAAGGTTTGGTTTTGATTTCGTCATACTGCACAGCAGATACGGAAAGACCGGGTGTACGCATAATCCGCCCGGTCTTTTTCAGTTTTAATTATTCCGCGGCCGAAAATGTGCTTTTCGACCTTCGGACAAGAGATGCCGCCAACCGCAGAACCTGTCCGGCCAGACGGTATATCAACGGCAGCAGTGCGGCCGCAAGAAAAAAGCTTATCAGGCAGTGCGACAGAAAATGCTCGCCGCGCAGCATCTGATATCCCGAAGCGATACAGCCCAGGAAAAAGCCGAACAGCAATCCGTTTCTTTTTCCCCGCGGTGTTTGAAAAACATAATACAGAGACATCAGGGCAAAAGCTCCTGTCGGATGCCCGGCAGGAAAACAACGCGGCGGATGAACGGAATGAAACCAGGCGGGATACCGTTCAAACAAGTGGATATAAGGCGCAATACCGCTGTATATGGCCAATTGGTTCGGACAATATATCCGGGTTGCATCTTTCAGAAAAGCAACTGCCGACGGAATTATAATGGTTCCCAACACCAAAGCCAGCGCCCCTTGCCGATAAGGTTTCAAAAAAGAATATCCGTAAGAAGCCGCCGTTATGACTGCCGCAATGCTTCCCACTGCGGAAACAAAGGCTTTCATTCCGCCATAGAAAAGCGGGGACAGCTGCAAATGGCGTTCGTAAGAAATCAGCCAGGAGCGCTCATCGGCATTGAAAAAGGCATTGCTTATCAAAACGTCCCAATCGGTAAACTGCTCGGCGGCCAAAGTCAGCAGTATTCCCCCCACGGCCCAGAAAACAAGCGAATGTTTCATAATTACTTTTTGAGAAAATGTTTCCAATGAGAGGCGGACTGGTAGAAGGC
>OMDD01001035.1_pt1 | contig 11739 bp, 7 predicted proteins | sample 1674331 | NCBI WGS metagenome assembly OMDD01 (sample SAMEA103958164, study PRJEB25191) | human gut metagenome | biome: human-associated habitat [ENVO:00009003]; feature: intestine environment [ENVO:2100002]; material: feces | place: Germany | collected 2013/2015
AAAAAATTTTTATAAATTATAGCATAATCACAAAAAAATGGATAGCCACGAATGACAAATAGGCATTTTTTTTGACAATCAGGCAGATAACATTGACGTATGGCAGGATATTTTCGATAATAAGACGAATGTATTATAATTCATATAATATAGGTATGAATTTTGTGTTGAAACCATTTTATGCCTATATGTGGAGCTTCGTGTTTCGCGTAGATCATACTGCATCGACCCAAATATCAAACACACATACACATAAAGGCATAAATGGTTTCAGACAAAAGTGACGAAATGAAATCACAAGGAGGAACATATGTATAAACCAACCAGACACAGTTACGAAAAAAGAATGAAAAATCAGCGTAGAAAGGCAAAAGCAGGACTTCTGTTAGCAACTACCTTAACAGCAGGGATGGCAGTGAATCCATGTCCGGCAGTTGCCGGATTAGCGTCTTATTTGACCGGAACTGGAAATGTATCCGTGGTACAGGCGGCAGAGACACTCAGCATCAGCAAAGAGAATGTGACGAAGATCAATATCAGCGAACAGACACCGGAAGAGGTTTGGGGTGATATGCAGATTAACATTGTATTAGATACACCGGGAACTTATCTTTTAGAGGGCAGCAATTATATCAATGAGTCCTATATCGATACGCAGATTACAGTTCCGGAAGGCGTAGAAGTCAATATCATCTTAGCAGACGGATTCTCGATCAACAATGATGATGCAAACTATGTTTGGGGTTGTGGTTACGCCAGGTCTACATTAGGAGTCAATCCATTTGTGATCAACGGAACAGCCAATCTCTATATTGACGGCAATGTGGCGATCAGTGGTCAGTCGACACAGACTAATTATTCTGATAAACAATATGTTCGTGGACTGTTTGCTGTCAGTGGAAAACTACATATCAAAGAGGTCAAAGAAGGAGCGGTGGTTACCTTAGAAAATGATGTCTTTGACAGGACAAAGTGGGAAAGTCAGCTGAGTCTGACACCGGGAATGTTTGATGGAAGCGGAACCGTTATCATAGAGGAAGGAACTTTTGATAGCAAAGAGATTTCTCATGGGGTCAATCTAAATACAACTAATATATCCCTGAGTACAATGGGAGACGATGAGAGCGAAGAAAAGTTTACTACAAGTGTGCAGAATTTTATTATAAACGGTGGAAATTATGGCGTAGTTGAGATATACGAAGCAAAACAACATAGTGATGATTATCTATATCAGACAAATCTGTTGATCAACAATGCGTCTTTGACAAGGGCAGTCTGCGATTCGGATAGAAACGCTTCAATTGAGTATGGAAGCTGCACTGATGTAAAGGAAAATGAGACAGGAACAGGCTATATCATAACAAATACAAACCATGATTATGGAGCAGCAGATTATAGCTGGAGTGCGGATAAGAGTACCTGTACGGCAAGCAGGGTATGTCAGAACGATAAGACACATGTAGAGACAGAAAAAGCAACCGTAACATCTGCAGTGACCACGCAGCCGACGTATGAAAAGACAGGAGTCCGTACTTATACGGCAGCCTTTAAAAATGCGGCATTTAGTACACAGACACAGACGGAAACCATTGCAAAGCGGGTAAAACCACAGGAAAATATCCAGACAAAGACCAGCATTAAAAAGGCATCAGTAAGCGGTATCTCCAATAAGAACTACAATGGAAAATCCCAGAAGCAGTCGATCAAGGTCAAATTAGGCAAAAAGACATTAAAACAGGGAACCGATTATTCCGTATCCTATAAAAATAATAAGAATATCGGAAAAGCGACCGTGACCATCAAAGGGAAAGGCAAATACGAAGGAAGCATCAAAAAGACCTTCCAGATTACCGTAGCAAAAGGAAAAACCTATACGGCAGGAAACTTTAAATATAAGCTGACAAATGCATCCACAAACGGAAAAGGAACCGTTACCCTTGCTGCAACCAAAAAGTCAAAATCCGATTCAAAGTTTACTTCCTGTAAAATAACGGATACCGTAAAGATCGGTGGTAAGACCTTTAAGGTGACAGCGATCGGAGATAACGCATTCAAGGGTTACAAGAAGTTAAAGACCATTACCATTGAGTCTAAAAACATAAAGAGCGTAGGCAAGGATGCAGTTAAGAATATCCATAAAAAAGCAACGATCAAAGTACCGAAAGACAAAGTAAAGGCATACAAGAAGTTATTCGACAAAAAGACAGGATTTACTTCTAAGATGAAGATCAAAAAAGCGTAAAACAAAAAGTGTAAACAATAGAAAGAACCGGAAACGGTGTCCGGAGTATCATACACAGAGGGCCGGGGCAGGGAAATCCTGTTACCGGTCCTCTTTTTATATCAAGAAAGTTTGGCAAAAAGTTTGGTTTTGGTTTGGTTTACATGGAATGACCGTATACGCTATAATAAATGAGGTAAAAAAAGGAAAAGAACGGAAATTTTACATAGATGAGGAAGTGGTGGAAATAACGATAAGAACGGTAAGAAAAAGTAAAGACGAGGTGCATTACCCAAGACATGTCAAAGAGCTGTGTCAGATTATGGAAGAGGCGAAAGAGCAGGGACAGCTTCGGGCAGTCATGGAAGAGGAATTTAAAAAGCCGGTGTCTATGACCGGCATCTGGGAGTGCAGAAGTTATTTTCATATGGAAGATGAGAACGGTTATGAGGGTGACACAGTCCTGCTTTCCATCAGAGCGTTACTGGCAACAATGGAAGGAAAGTTAAAAGAGGCACGCTGTTATGCGGATATGTTGTGTGAAGCACCAGTGCCGGATGAAGAGGAACTGACGCGTGAGAAATTTTTTCGTCTGATTTTAGAAATGGTGCTTCCCGATACCATGGACAAACGTTTTTTTCAGATTGTATGTTTTCTGGAACGGATTCATACGAAGCCGATTCAAAGTCTGATACTTTCTGCATGCAGACCAAGCATTCTGGATGGATTTAGGGATTTCACACCCTATGGAAAATATTTAGTCAGCTATAAAGATGAGATTACGAAATCCGTGCAGGCACTCTATGGCAACAGTGGAAAAGGTGTCTATGAAGTTGCCTTAGCGGAATGGAATTACCAGAACAACAAATGTTTTGATGCATTAGTTTTAGTCACCGGAACAATTCCGCTGTTAGAGTCCGAGCAGGATGTACAGTGCCTGTTTGTAGCGATGGCATTGCAGTTTCGGATACTTCTTGTCAACGGACAGACCAAGATGGCAGAGCCGTACATCAAAAAAATCCGGGAACGCATCCAAAGAGGCGGACGGGATGAGTTAGAGTCAAGTCTGGATGCATTAGAATGCCGAGCAGCCTTATATGGCGGAAATATGGAGCGTATCGAGGCGTGGTTAGAATATCAGGCACCGGATGAAAATAAAGAACTTTATATGATGGATATGTATGCTTATCTGATCAAGATCCGCTGTTATCTCTTAAATGGAAAGCATATGATGGCAATCGTATTAGCAAAACGTCTGATCAATTTGATCGAGCCGGTCAACAGGTATATGGATCTGTGTGAGTGCTATATGTTATCAGCCATGGCATGTTATAAGGCAAAAGATAACAAGCGTCTGTGCGAAGAGCTGCAAAAGGCATTAGACCTTGCAAAACAGTATGGATATTACCGCCTGTTAGCAGACGAGGGAGCCTGTATGGTAGAAATGTTAAAAATTTATCATAAAGAAGCAGGGGCAGACAGCTTTACGGAAGATGTACTTGATCTTGCAGGCAGTGTGGCAAGTCATTTTCCGGATTACTTAAAGTCACCGGGAGAGCGTTACGGTGCTTTAACGGAGAGAGAAGCAGAGATCTTACGTCTGATGGCAAGGGGCATGAGCAATGATATGATCGCAGAGGAATTAGACAAGAAAGTGGGAACCGTAAAATTTCATACGGCAAACATTTTTAAAAAGCTTAAAGTACAAAACCGGCAGCAGGCGGTAGAACGTGGCTATGAGATTGGATTTATAGGATTAGAAAAAGGAGGTACTGATGAGAAGAAAAAGTAAATTTATCATGATTCTGTTCGTATGCATGGTGGCTATGTTAGCCGGATGCGGACAGTCGAAAAAAGAACTGGATGATTATGCAACCAATAATGTGAAGAGTGAAAAGACAGACAGTGCGAAAAAGACATCAGAAGGGATAGCAAAGGACAAGATTAAAGTTGGTGTAGTCCATTTGTCCGACCCGGCAGAGGGCAGTGGTTACACTTATACACATGAACTGGGAATCCAGGGAATGCAGAAGAATCTCGGATTATCAGATGAACAGATCGTAAGAAAGAACAATGTAGATGATACTGATGCGCTGGCAACACAAAAGGCAATACAGGAGTGCATAGACGAAGGCTGCAATATTATCTTCGGTACAAGCTGGGGCTACATGGATGTGATGGAACAGATGGCAGAAGAGTATCCGGACATTTATTTTTGCCATGGAACCGGTTATAAGAGCAACGGAAAAAATTTTACGAACTATTTCGGACGCATCTATCAGGCGAGATACTTAAGCGGGATTGTTGCCGGAATGAATACAAAGACCAATAAGATCGGTTATGTGGCGGCGCAGGATTCCTCGAATTCAGAAGTGACAGGAGGGATTGATGCCTTTGCAATGGGAATCGCATCGGTAAACCCGGATGCAGAAGTATATGTAAAGATCACACATAGCTGGTATGCACCGGAGGCAGAAAAAGCGGCATCCCTGCAGCTTTTAGATATGGGCTGTGATGTTATGGCACAGCATTGCGATACACCGTATCCACAGACAACGGCACAGGATGCAGGAGTCTATGGAATCGGATACAACTCTGATATGCGAAAAGAGACACCGGATGCCTGCCTGTGCAGTGTAATATGGAACTGGAGTGCATATTATACTTCCGAGGTACAGAGTATCATAGATGGTACCTATGATGGAAAGAATTATTATGGTGGTATGGCAGAAGGATTGGTGGACATTACGGACTTGGCAGATTTTTGCGCCGATGGAACACAGGAAAAAGTAGATGAGGCAAGGGCAGAGATTTTATCCGGAAAATGCAATGTCTTTGATGGAAAGATTGAAACCAATACAGGGGATACAATTGGAAAGAAAGGTAAGACACTAGACGATGGTACCATCACGGGAGGTATCAATTGGTACTATAAAAACGTGAAGATTGTAGAGTAGGAGAGATACGGATGGAAAAGACAAATAAAAGACAGATAAGATTTGACTTAAAAAAGAAGATTTTAATGCTTGGGGTTCTTCCGGTCTTAGTATTGGGACTGATGGTTATCTTTATAGCACAAACCATTGTCAGGGATTCTCTGCTAAAAGAGATTAAAGATGCATTGCAGAGTGCGGCAACATCTACGTTTGCAGCGTATGACCAGAATTCAGGGGATTATATTAAGACGGAAAACGGAGAAATATGGAAAGGAAGCTACAATATTTCCAAGTCGGAAAGTCTTGTGGACAGTATCAAAGAAAAGACAGGATTAGAAGTGACTTTTTTCTATGGAAAAGACAGGATCATGACTTCTGCAAAGGATAAAAACGGAGACCGTATCTTAGGTTCTCCGGCGGGAGAGACCATCCAAAAAGAAGTCTTAGAAAAGGGAAAAGAATACTTCAGTGACTCCGTGTCCATAGACGGCACACTTCACTATGGTTACTATGTTCCGGTCTATCAGGGAGACAGCAAAAAACCGGTCGGCATGATCTTTGTGGGAGCAAATAAGGCGCAGAAGGATTCTGCGATCAATAAGATCATCAATACCGTGATCTTAGTGGTACTGATTGTAATGTTGCTCTGTATCGCAGTGGCAGCAGTGTTTGCTTTTAATTTTTCAAGAGCATTGAAAAAAGGAATCAATATGGTACAGTCCGTGTCCTCCGGTAATCTGAAAAATGAAATGGATACAAAGTTGATAAAAAGGCAGGATGAACTCGGAGACTTATCAAAGGCGATCAGCAGCCTGCAGGAGGAAATGATCAAAAGTATTGCGAATATTGCAGGAAATGCAGAGGCGGTGCTGATGGCATCCGGCGAACTGGGCGAGACAGCAAGAGAGGCCACAACTTCTATGCGGCAGGTAGAGGGAGCGATTGACAGCATTATGCAAAGTGCGGCAACACAGGCAGAGATTTCCGACAAAGCGGCAAAGAATGTACATAGTATGGGTGAAAAAATTGAGCGGACCACAGAGGAGATGGAACAGATGCAGCAGAATGCAGATACCATGTCCTGTGCAGAGAAACAGAATGTGGAAACCATCCGGGAACTGCTTGAAAGCAATAAAGAAGTGCAGGAACTGATACAGGAGATCGAAGCACAGACAGCAAAGACAAATGAATCGGTAGTACAGATCAAAGAAGCAACGGAAATCATTGCATCCATTGCTTCACAGACAAACCTGTTAAGTCTCAATGCGAGCATTGAAGCGGCAAGGGCAGGAGAAAGTGGAAAGGGCTTTGCGGTCGTTGCTACAGAAATCCAGCAGTTAGCAAGCAAGTCCAATGAGTCGAGTCAGAATATCTCTGATATTTTACAGCAGCTTACGGAGAACTCTGATCGTGCAGTAGAGACAATGGGAAAAGTTACAACGACGATAGAGGCACAGACCGAACATATCAAAGAGACCGAGACAATGACAGAAGCGGTTATGAAGAGAATTTTAGAATCCATAGAAGGAATGCAGGTAATCGCAGACAGCGTAGAGTATTTAGATGGGGCAAGAAAAGAAATCGTAGAGACCGTGTCAGAACTTTCAGAAATTGCAAAACAGAATGCAGCCACTACGCAGGAAGTATGTACGGCAGCCAATACCGTAACAGAGAATTTTGATATAGTATCCGGCAGTATGGAAGGCTTAAAGAATATTGCGGGTGAGTTAGAGGGAAGCATGAAGCATTTTCAGGTGTAACAGATAAAAAGCAAGAGGAACAATATGTCAAAGAAGATATTACGATACACAGGAACATTTGCAGCAGTGCTCGGTCTGTTCTGGGCACTGTTGATACTCACGTCCCTGATACCAAACGGACAGATTAAAAAGAATCTGCAAAAAAGTGAAGAATTCTATAAGAGTGCAGAGGCATTTTCCTTTGAGCAGGGACAGAAGATGCATACGGTTTCCGATAACTATGCGGATGCGATCCTGTTAAACATCCTTTGGAACATTGACAGTAAGCAGCCGGTGCTGACCTCCTTAGACACCAAATACTGCGACGGCGGTGACTATGGTGTGAACTGGGGACTGCATCAGGCACTCAACGGAAAAAAAGCCAATTGTGATTATTCACGTTACTGGCATGGTTCGGTGATCTTCTTACGCCCGCTGTTACTGGTAACGGATGTGCAGGGCATTAAGAACATTGGACTTGCGGCAGTATTGCTGCTTACAGTCTGCAATCTGTTGCTTTTATTAAAGAAAAAACAATATTTTGTGGCAGTATCTTTAGCATTTTCTCTGTTATGTATCCACATATGGGATGTCAGGCTCTCACTCGAATATCTGCCGGCATTTCTTGTCAGTCTGATGATGTCTCTGCTCTTTTTATGGTTTGAAGAAAAAGGAGACGATACGCTGATGATACTCTCGGTGGTCAGTGGAGTGTCCATAGCATTTTTTGATTTTTTAACATCCGAGACACTGGCAATTTTGCTGCCATTGATACTGGTAGTATTAGTCAGATGGCAGGACGGCAGGTTGGGAACTTTTTCGGAAAATATCAAATGGCTGGTACGCTGTGTCTGCTGCTGGGGGATTTCCTATGTGATGACATTTCTCATAAAGTGGACAGCGGCATCCGTAGCAACCGGAGAAAATAAATTCCGCTCCGCCATCCAGTCGGCAGGGGTGCGTTTTGCCGGTACCTCACAGGAAGAAAATCTGCCGTTATTCAAGCAGATCCCATATGCGGTATTTGCAAACCTCTCGACACTCTTTGGAGGGGAAGGTCGTGTGGATTTTGGGAAGATCCTGATCGGACTGCTCATAGCACTTCTGATCTTTGGCGGCGGGTATTATCTGCTCCATGGAAAAGAAAAACAAAAAGATGTCACCCGCACGGTGCTGGTATTAGGAGCAGTTCCGTATCTGCGGTATCTGATACTCAATAACCATTCATATCTGCACGAGTTCTTTACCTACCGGGCACAGGCAGTTACGATCATCACACTCTGTGCAGTGGTCTGGTGCAACCGTGAATCGCAGTTGTTTCGGGGAAGGACGCAGAGTTCAAAGGCGAAAAGTTCAAAAATGCAGGGAACGAAGAATGCGTCTGCAAAGAAAAAGGGAGGCAGGAGATAAAATATGAATGAAGTAGAATTCACCATCCTGATGCCCTGTCTGAATGAAGAAAAGACCGTCGGTTACTGCATCCGCGAGGCAAAGAGTGCCATACGTCATTACGGGATATCTGCCGAGATACTGATCGCAGATAACGGCAGCAGTGATGCATCTAAAGAGATTGCAAAGAAAAACGGGGCAAGGGTCATAGAAGTACAAAAGAAGGGTTATGGCAATGCCGTGATCGGAGGGATCAGGGCTGCCAAAGGACGCTATATCATCATGGGTGACTGTGATAAAAGCTATGATTTTAAAGAGATCGGCAGGTTTATCCGTCCGCTTAGAAGCGGTAAACAGTTAGTTATGGGAAGCCGTTTTGCAGGCGGCATAGAACCGGGGGCAATGCCCTTAAGCCACCGTTATTTTGGAGTTCCACTGCTTTCGTTCCTTGGAAGGCTCCGTTATCGGACAAAAGTACAGGATTTTCACTGCGGACTTCGCGGGTTTGAAAAAGAGGCAGCATTAGCATTGGGGCTAAGCTGTGGAGGCATGGAGTTTGCAACGGAAATGATCGGAAAATTTGCCGGGTCGGGAGCAAAGATCGCACAGGTACCGGTTTCCCTGCGAAAAGACGGGCGGCAGGGACATTCCCATTTAAGGACGATACCGGATGGAATGAGGCATTTACGGTATTTATGCCGGAATATCCCACTTATGTAAGATAAGTGTCAGACTGTAGACAAAGCGCTCCGAGAAATCATGTTTCTCGGAGCCTTTTTCTATCACTATAAAGATGTTTGGGTTTAAACAACCATATTTCCACTGGATTTATACCATTTGTAATCCCCATTCTTTCTTACATTTTGCAAGCTTTTTTAAATTCATACACGCAAAGGTGAGCGCGACCTTCATTTTCATCCGCGCTTTTCCGTACATTTGTGTATATCGGAATCCATGGTTTTCTTTTGCTGTTCCAAAGATTCTTTCAATTGTCTCTTTACGGTGTGAATATAAATCTTTCATACCAATTGTTTGACGTATATCTTCGCATGTTTCCATGTAGTCTTCCCAAACATGTCTTGTAACAAGTTTTACATGATCTTTGCTAGCTGTGCATTGCGACAGATACTGACATCCCTCACAGATTTTTCCGCAGCTTTTGTACTCCCGATACCCATCTCGATTGGTGGTGCTGTAGTGCAGGAAATGATTACCCGGACAAATGTATGCATCATTGTATTCATCATACACATACTCATGTTTTCTGAAAAATCCATCTTTAGTCATCGGGCGTTTGTATGGAAATACCGGTGTCACGCCATCGTCTATAAGCATTTTCGCTATCGCAGGAGTTTTATAACCAGCATCAACAATACAGTATTTCATTCCGACATGTGTAAGCTTGTCATAAAGCCCTTTAAAAGTTCTGCTATCATGCTCGTTGCCGGGATTTACTGTAAAATCTATAATCCATCCGTTTTTATCGCAGGCAGTTTCAATCCCATATGCAAACACATGCTTGTGTTCTCCCTTTCGAAACCATCCACTTTCAGGATCTGTTGTACTGCACTTGATGGTTTTTCCGTCTAGTGGAATGTCATCTGTATAGTTTTCAAATTTATCATTGCCGCCGGATCCTGGCTTATTATGATCGTCTTTATCTTTGAGAGGTTTCTTTCCATGTGATTCTCGGTCAGCATTGATATCTTTGCGTAGCATATCGGCATAGAATAAGGCCTCTTGTTGTGCAATTCGTCTTTGCATCTTTTTGTTATTAGCCCTTGCTTTGACATGTGTTGCATCAACAAAGATTTCTGTTGGATCAACCAGCTTAAAGCGATAGCATTCTTCTAGGATATGCTGAAAAATCTGCTCAAATAAATCGGTATCCTTAAAACGACGGGTATAGTTCTTCCCAAATGTAGAGAAATGCGGAACAGGATCATAAAGTTCAAGTCCGAGAAACCAACGGTATGCCATGTTTACCTCAATCTCTTTGATGGTTTGGCGCATACTTTTTATTCCGTACAGATACTGAATAAGAGGAATCTTAATAAGCGTTACAGGGTCAATGCTCGGACGTCCCATGCCATCAGAATAAGTATCACGAACAAGGTCATAAATAAATGACCAGTCAATTGCTTTATCGATAATCCGCAGAAGATGATCCTGTGGAACAAGATCATCGATACATACGATCTGCATTTGTTTTCTCACTTTTTCAGTTTCTTGAGTCATCATATGAAAATACCGCCTTTTTTGATATCTTCATTATACCAAAAAGAGGCTTAAAAGTCTTGAAAATACTGACTTTTAGCCTCTTTCAAAGAAAAATCCTCGGCGGAATGCCGAGGTCTTTGTCTACAGTCTGAAAGGCATTGGATAAACCAATGCCTTCGTCAACAATATAGATATACTTTTAATTATCTGCCACTTCCAAGAGTTTCTGTGAAACGCGTCCTTGCACCTCTATATAGTACTTTAATTCTGCATCATTCAAATCACCATCTTCCCACTCCTCGAACTTTTCATCAGCATCTTGTGCCTTTTTAAGCATTTTTGCATATTTTGCTATCAATTTCACATCACTTGAATTTTCATTATATGCTTTCATAAAGTCACAATACTCCTCATAAAAGGCTTCATAACTATCCATTGCTTCTTTAAATTCCGGTCGCATACCATCTACTAATTCTGTACTGTCATTTGAATCACTTATGTCAGCAGATTCTGTCTGACCTTTATCTTTTACTGCTTCTGTACTATCATTTTTCTCACTTGTATCAACGAATTCTGCCTGACTCTTATTTTCTACTGCTTCTTCGCTTTCCTCTAACTCAACTTTTTTTGTTAATTGGACTGTCATTACCTTATTTCCCTGATAATTTACCGACAATTTATTTCCAGTTGCATCACTGGCCGTATAGAAATAATCCCCTCTTTGATAATCTTCTGAAAATCCTGCTTCTATACATTCATCAATATATGTATTAAAATCATCTTCTGATGTCTTTCCAACATAAATATAACAGTCATCTTCTGAGTCACTAGAAACCTTTCCAACATTTGATTTTGGTTTTGGAAGTAAATTGGCAAGTTCACTCTTTGGCCACTTTAAAGTTCCAAGTTCTGTCGCAGCTTCAAGTTCTATATCCATTGTTTCCCCAATATATTCTAAAGATATTTTATATCCCTCTTTATTAAAGGCTCTATAGGAATCGCCATCTCTTTTATTCTCTACTGTATACCCCATAGATTTGCAATCATCAATATAATCCTTATATTCACTTTTTGAGACTTTCTCAACCTGCATGCTTAAACTTTCCATATCATTATGAATAATTGTTCCAACATTTGATTTTGGTTTTGGTAATTGATCACTAAGTTCAACATCCTTCCAATCAAATTTTTCTTTCTTGTTTCTGTTCATAGAACCAATTAAACTAATTATAAT